>Ga0256913_10000003_pt1 | contig 158295 bp, 149 predicted proteins | sample Axial_MatmetaG_FD_185970 | JGI IMG/M metagenome (GOLD analysis project Ga0256913, IMG submission 185970) | Deep-sea worm associated microbial mat communities from Axial Seamount, Juan de Fuca Ridge, Pacific Ocean - Axial_Mat | ecosystem: Environmental > Aquatic > Marine > Oceanic > Microbial... | reverse complement strand
TGGACAAGTTAAACCTGATTTTTCAGGTCCTGCTAATCCATCAAATGTTGAAGGCGTTGTAGAATTCTTAGGTTATTCACGTATTGATAAGAAACCTATGTTTAGAATTTTCCGTCAAACTAATGCAGCTGCAACTGGTCAAAATTGGGTATTCGATCAAAGAAAGAACACTTTAGGTCAAATGGAAACTGTTGTTGAAGCATTTCAAAATGGAACAATGGATACTAATGGAACACAAGGTGGATATACTATTGGCGGCGTAACAAATGTTTCAGTAGAACTTATTTCTACTCTTGAAGATCATCTTCCTGGATTCTCTAGTGGATTTAATCGTATTGGTTCTATGAACCGTGAGCAAGATGAAGCTCATTATCCTGGTGTTATTGGTCCTAACGTATCAACTAAGAGAGTACAAGTCGGTACTGTAGAAGTTAGCTCAGCATTAAAACGTACAGAAATTGAAGACATTAAGTCTCAAACTGGTATTGATATTGTTTCAAAACTAGAATCTGTACTTATTAACGAACTTTCACAAACTATTTCTAAGGAAATTGTTTACAAATTGTTCGAACTTGGTGAATCTAACCGTGCAAGTGCTCCTGTACATGCAGGTGTTACTGCTCCTTATAATACTGTATTTGACTTTGATGTTGACGCATATTTCGGTGGATCTGCTCCTGGTGGTGAAACTACTAACAGTGCACAACGTAAGTTATTAACTCGTCTTGACGCTGCTTCTAACTTCATTGCAACTGAAGGTCGTATAGGACCCGCACAGTATATTGTAACTAATGCTAAATTAGCTGCAACTCTTAAAACTGCTGCTGGTTATACTATTAGCCCTGTTAAAGCTGCTTTAAATCCTAATGGACAATTATATCCAATGGGACAAGTTGGAGATTTAACAGTATATATCGATCCTTATATGTTATATAACGACGATCGTATTCTTCTAGGTCGTAAGAACAATCCTGATCAACCAGGTGTAATTTTTGTTCCTTACTTAATGGCTCAATCAATTAGCTTGATTTCTGAAGCTACATTCGCTCCTAGAATGTTATTACGTTCTCGTTATGCTATTACTGATGTTGGTTTCTTTCCACAAAAGCAGTATATGGTTATGCGTGTTAAAGATACAGTTGGTTACTTACAATAGTAGATACTCAACGTATAAATATAAAAAAGTTGGTCAAATTGACCAACTTTTTTTTATAATTTTAAATTATTAATTTGTCCAATTCCATTTTATATTACCAGAATTATAAATTTTATAATATCCACGTTCTAACATTATTTCGTGTTCTGTTTTATTTATATCAAAACCTTCTTTTATTAATTGATCTTTTCTATATTTAAACCTATTTTCACGAATTCCATTTTTACTATAAAAATACCCTGGATTAGTTATTTTTTCTAATTTAAACCCTAGTTTTTCATATAAATTACTATATCCCCAATCTAAATCTTGATATGTAATAATTTTAGTTGGATTATATTGTTTAATAAAATGTTTAAATAGCTTACTTAAACCACCAACTATATGGTATTTTTCTGCAAAACGATATAATTCATATTCATTTTCTTTAGATTGTTGGTTCATGTTTTTTCTTAAATTACCAAATCCAATAACAGAAACTAATTCATTGTTATAATATAATCCTAATTTAACTTTAGTTGCTATATATCCTTGAAGATGATACTCATTTAAAAATTCTTTATATTCATTATTTGTTAATTCTTTAATTTGACATTTTCTAGCGTATAAAACTTTTTCTTTGTTAAATATTATTTTAAGTCTACGTTTAATAATATCATGCTTTAAATACCAATCATCTTCCCATATTTGAATTAATCTAATATTTTTATCTTTTGCTAAATTTAATTTGTTTTGATGATAAAATTTATCTTTAAACAATTCACTATGCCAATAAACTCCATTTGTTTCAATTGCTAAATCATATTCTGGAATATAAATATCTAGTTCTAAAGGTGAGATAATAGATCTATCATTTTTAACATATTTAATATTTAGTTTATCTAAAAAATAACAAATTTCATTATGAAAATTAGAATATGAATTTATTGGATTACAATATACACAAATATTTTGATTTGCTTTATTTCTATAATATGCAAATTTCCAATTTACAGTATATTCATTATTGCATTTATCGCACTTAAATGTTAATTCTCGTTTATCATAATTAAATGATATAATATCATAATCGTTAAATCTATTTTTTTGTATTTGTATCCATTTTATTTTATTATTTTCTTTATATTGTTTTGATTGTGAGTAATTTTTTACACCATATCGTTTTAAATTTGTTTGTTTTGTTTTTTCTTGTATTTCTTTAGATTGTGTAGGATATTCTACATTAAATTTTTTTAAATTTGTTTGTTTTGTTTTTTCTTTATATTCTTTTGTTTTTGAAAAACATTCAACTCCATATTTTTTAAAATTTGTTTGTTTTGTTTTTTCTTTAACAATTTTAGATTGATTTGCGTATTCTGTATTATATTTTTTTAAATTTGTTTGTTTTAATTTTTCTTTTATTTCTGAAGAATACATTGGATGTTCTACTCCATATTTTTTTAATAATGTTTGTTTTCCTTTTTCTCTAATTTTTTCAATTTGTAACGTATGTTCCACTCCATATTTTTTAAAGTTATTATATTTTATTTTTTCTTGTATTTTTTTAGATTGACTAGGATTTTCTACACCATATCGTTTTAAATTAGTTTGTTTTATTTTATCTTTTATATTTTTTGATTGATAAACATTTTCTACTCCATATTTTTTTAAATTTGTTTCTTTAGTTTTTTGTAATTTACAAGATTTATTACCACAACTATGTTTTTCTTCTTTTACAAAACGTTTATATACACCTGTAAATATTTTATTACAATAATCGCATTGTATTTCTACAATTTCTTTAGATCCTTTAGTTAAATCTAATACATTTATTGTTAATTTTTCATTTGATTTAGCGTTATATCCTAATTTTTTATAATAACTAACGTTTTTATTTGTTATATTAATTGTTATTTTTTTATTTAGTATCATAATTATTTATTTGTCCAAATCCATTTTATATTACCAGAATTATAAATTTTATAATATCCACGTTCTAACATTATTTCGTGTTCAGTTTTATTTTCATCAAAGCCTTCTTTTATTAGTTGTTGTTTTCTGTATTTATATCTATTTTCACGAATTCCATTTACAACATAAAAATAGCTTGGATCAGTTATTTTTTCTAATTTAAACCCTAACTTTTCATATAAATTACTATATCCCCAATCTAAATCTTGATATGTTGTAATTTTAGTTGGATTATATTGTTTAATAAAATATTTAAATAATTTTGCAAGTCCACCAACTACATGGTGTTTTTCAGCAAAACGATAAAGTTCATATTCATTTTCTTTAGATTGTTGATTCATTGATTTTCTTAAACTTCCAAATCCAATAGCAGAAACTAATTCATTATTATAAAATAAACCTAATTTAATCTTTGTTGTAACATAACCTTGAAGATGATATATATTTAAAAATTGTCTATATTCTTTAGAATTTAATTCTTTAATTTCACATTTTCTAGCGTATAGAACTTTTTCTTTATTAAATATTATATTAAGTCTGTGCTTAATTATATTTTGTTTTAAATACCAATCATCTTCCCATATTTGAATTAGTCGAATATTTTTATTTTTTGATAAATTTAGTTTATTTTGATGATAGAATTTATCCTTGAATAATTCACTATGCCAATAAATTCCATTTGTTTCAATTGCTAAATCATATTCTGGAATATAAATATCTAATTCTAAAGGTGAAATTATAGATCTATTGTTTCTAGTATAATTAACATTTAATTTATTTAAAAATAGTTGAAGTTCAGTTTGAAAATTTGATATATATTCTTGTTTTAAGCATTCAGTGCAATATATTGGTAAGTTGTGTTTTAATCTATAACGTAATATATTAACATTATTTATTGAGCGATTTTCATTACATTTTTCACATTTTATTAATATATTATTAGAATCTATTATATTAATGATTTGTTTAACATTATTGAATTCTTTTTTATATTTTAGAATTGTATTATTTTTTGTTGTTTTAGATATTTTTTGTCTAGTTGTTTTATCTTGTAAAATACTATTTACTCCATATCGTTTTAAAACAGTTTGTTTAATTTTATTTTTAATGGTATCTGAAGAAATTGCACAAGTACTTCCGTATTTTTGCAGCATTGTTTGTTTAATTTTTTCCTGATATTCTTTAACTTTAAAAATTGATGTTTTTCCATAACGCTGAAGTGTTGTTTGTTTCATTTTGTTTTTAATATTTTCATTTTGAAGTGCATGTTCAACACCATAACGTTTTAACATTGTATTTTTAAATTTCTTTTTATATGTATCAGTTTGACTATTATGTTCAACACCATATTTTTTTAACATTGTTTGTTTATATTTTTCTTGTGTTTCTTTATTTTTTACCGTACAACTTTTTGAACAAAAATTTGGGTATCCTATTGTAGAATTTTTAAATTTTAATTCTTTACCGCATGTTTTACATTTAGGAATTTCATAAATTTTATTTTTAATATGCCATTTTAATTGAGAAATTGACATATTTATAAAATTATATTTTTTTGCAAAATTTTTAATATATTGTAATACTTCTGGATAATGTTTATTTAAATATTTTTCTCTAGACAACATTCCAGAAGTATCTTGTTTATTGATTATATTTAGTATTTCTTGTTCAGTCATATTATATTAATATATTGTTATATAAATATAATAAAAATATATTTAATAGTTTAAAAAAATAATATATAATTAAAAAATAACAAATTAAAACATGACTGTAAATCCAAATTGGATGGTTCCACCAATAAAGCCAAAAGTTATTGCAAATCAACGTTTAGGTAGAATATATTTAGATGTAGATATAAGAAAAGGAGTATTAAGAAATATATTAGAAGATGCAAGTTCAAATATTGATGAATTAAAAGATTATGTACATTTAATAATACATGCTGATTTAAATTCATATATAAATGTTGAAGGTGTTGAAGTAAAATGTACATTATTAAATAAAATAAGAGCTAAAATATACTTACATTTAATTGAAAATGGCACATATGGAGCTAACTAGTTTTAATAATTTTATTAATGATTTGAATTCAATTGGATATAAAAATCCATTTAATTTAAATGAAATAATAATAAATAATGATGCATCTTTTGAATTTAAGTTTAAAGATGACATTGTTTATATTACTAATGTCACTGTATATGATATTCGTGATTTAAGAACAACATTTGCATTAAAACAAATTATAAAATTAATTGATAAGTATAATGTTACATTAGCAATTGCACCATTTATAATTAGTGATACAGGATTAAAAGATGAAGAATTTTTATCTTGGATACAAGATTTTAAATTTGAATATGAAAATGGAATATTAATACGTAAAAATTAAATATTTTCCGTACCAAAAAAATATTCTGTTTCTTCAATTAAAGTATCCATAGGTTCGTCAGGTACATCTAAATGATTTTTTAATATTTCTGCCATTCGTTGTTTCATTTTTTCAGGTAAATAGGAATATTCATTTAGTATATATTGAACAGTTAAACGACGGTCATTTTCCATCATATATGAGAAATTTCTTCCTTCAAAACTATTACCTTCTGTGATTTTAATATGATCAAAATCACCTAAATGTGACACATCTAATATTGAAATTAAATATCCATTATATGATAATGTCCATTTAACTGGCGTTTTATATGGATGTGCTTTTTCGTATAATCGTTGTATTAATTTTTTATACCATTTATATTTTATTAAGAACATTAATATTAATTATTATTTTTTATCTTGTTGATGAAAATGCACCACCACCTAATATGCCAGCACCTAACACAAATCCAAAATTATACCATCCACCATTATTATTTACTGCGTATATTGTAACAGTATCTGAAAATAAACTTCCAATAAACGTAAATGGACTAATTAGTCCATGCCATAAACCTCCCCAAAATCCATAAATTGTTAGTCCATGTGTACACTGCGTGACATCTACAGTGTGAGCGCAGCTACTTAATATTAATAAACTTATAATTAATGTAAGTATAATTTTTTTTGACATTTTAAACAATTAAAGTTTTTTTTCTATTATTTATAGAAATATTAAAATATAAGTTTTATGATAATTAAAAAAATTACTATTAAAAATTTTAAATCATTTGGTAATAATGAACAAATAATAGAATTAAATCCACAATATGGAGAATTAATATTATTATCAGGAAGAAATGGTGCTGGAAAATCATCAATACCTGAAGCTATAGATTATTGTTTATTTAATAAAGTAAAAGGTAAAAAGAAAAAACACGTTGTATTATCTTCATTACCAAATAGATTAAATAATAATTTATATACATCTTTAGAATTTGTAATTGATGATATTGAATATAAAATTGAACGTGGAATGAATCCAAATAAAGTTATATTGTATGAAAATCATGCAAAATATAATAGAACTGGATCAAAAAATGTAAATAAAAAGATAGAAGATACTATAAATATTGATTTAGAAACATTTAAATCATTTATTTCTATGTCTATAAATGATTTTAAAAATTTTATGACGTTATCACCTGATGAAAAACGAACATTATTAGATAAATTATTTAATTTAGGTGTTTTAAATGATTTAGTTAAAATACTTAAAAATTTAAAAACTAATAATGAAAAGGAATTAATTAAATATGATGAACAAGCTAAGTTATTTGAACAAAATATTGAAAGTTTTCAATTAACGATTGATAAAATAAAAGAAGCACAAAAATCATCATTGGAAGATGAAATTAATACAACTCGTGAAGAAATTTTATCTAAAAAAGAAGAATTTTTAAATATTCAAAATAAAATTAATAAAATAAAACAGAATGAAATTAAATTAAAAGATATACAGCGTGAAGAAAATAAAAAAATTCGTGAATTAGAATATACAATTCGTGAATATAAAAGACAATTAGATTTATATGCAAATGATAAATGTCCTGTTTGTGGAAGTGATTTACAATCAGATGAACATTTAAATAAACAAGATTTAATTAAATCACAAAAAGAACAAACTGAAAAAATATATCAAGAATTACTTAAAAAACAAACAAAACTTGAAAAAAAAGAAAATCAATTACGTGACTTATATGACAAAGCTAATAAATCATTTGGTGAGTTAAAACAATATTTATCACAATTAAAAACTAAGTTACAAGACCTAAAAAATAAACAAAGTGTTGAAAAGGAATCACAAGAAATAGTTGAATTACTTAAAAATATAGAAAAAAATGAAAAATCATTTAAAATAGCTAATAATAATAAAGATAAATGTATTGTTAATCAAAATATATTTAAAAAATTAGATGAATTATTTTCAGATAATGGAATTAAAAAATCAATTATATCATCAATAATTAAACCAATTAATAAGTATATTGATGAAAATCTTTCATTATTAGATATGCCATTTAAAGTTACATTAAATGATCAATTTAACGCAACTATTACATTACTTGGAAATGAAGTTGACGTTGAAACACTTTCAACTGGTGAAACTAAAAAAGTTAATATTTCAATAATGCTTGCATATTTAAAAATGATTAGAATGAAACGTAAAATTAATGTTTTATTTTTAGATGAAATATTTTCTTCAATAGATATTGAAGGAATTAATGCAATAATACACATTTTAAAACGTTTTGCAAGAGAATGGAATGTTAATGTATTTTTAGTTCATCATAGTTATTTAGATAAAAATTTATTTGATAGAATATTACATGTTGAAAAAAATATAACTTCGTATATACAAGAAGAACGTATTAAAAATGTAAAAGAAATAAAATTTGAAATTGAAAATGATTTTAATAAAATAAATAATATAAATGATATAAATAAATGATAATTAAAACATCTTTATTAGAATGGTATGGTGTCATTCAGGGAGGCGTAGCAGCATTTATAGCAATTACTATAGATGATATTAAAACAATAGAATCAATATACTGGGTACACCCTAACGGGTCACGGACACTTCATACGTCAACAGAGTTTCTAAATTTATTTAACGTTGAAAAAATTGAAGATTTAAGTTTTTATAATGATTTATTAGATGATATAGATTCAATATTACCATCACGAGATGAAATATTTAATACATTTTTATTTAATTCAACTAGTGGTATCAGCTAAATTTATATTTTTCCTGAAATGATAAATTCGTTTGTGTCACATCAACTAAATAATTTTTAAGAGCTAAACGACCAATTAAAACTGGTTTTGTCATTGTTTCACGATCAGTTAATGTTAAAATTGTTTCAACATCTTCATTAAATATTCTAATTGTTGTTTTAATTGTATATCTATTTTCACTTTCTCCATTTGAAGATGTTATTTCCTTAATTGTATATTTTTTAGTTTTATACACTTTATCAGGAAATTTATATGAATGATGATTACCTATTTTAAAATATAATGTATCTCCTTTTACTTTTTTATATGTACAATGTAGTGCTGACATAAATGCACCTGTATCAATTTTGCATGGAACGTCTATTAATTGTAATTCTGTAAAATCTAAAAAATCAGTTCGTCCTATAATCTTTTTCATGTATTATATATTAAATTAATCTGATTTTTTTATAATGTCAATAGATGATATTAAATCAATTAAATGTTTCTTAAATTTTTCTGGATTTTTAATTTCAATATTTGGTGTACTAATTAATTCAAGTTCACTACTAATATTAATTGAACTTTTTTCTTCATCATTAACATTTAATCTTAATGATAATGTATTATCTATATGTGTTATTAATATTTCCATTATTTATAATCTTCAAATGTATCATCATTAAAAAACGTATCAGAATCATAATTAACATGTTCTGACCAAAATTCATTATATTTAAATTCCATATATAAAAGATCTAGTATTGGTGCTGTTTGAATTGGTTGAACTGGTACTAAATCCATTCCAAGCGTTCTAGCTGTAATTTTTTTACATATTGGTAATAAACCGTCTAATATTGAATGTTTAGGTGATTCTTCTGGTAAATTATCAAATATTGTATTTTCAAAAATATCCATTATGTTAAATTATGTTTAAATTTTCTATATTTTTTAGCATCTTCAGATGACATTATATTATTCATTTCAGAATATGGAGGAATAATATTAACTTTATACAAATTATCACCTCTAAGATATTTATTATACAGTTTACGTATATTATATTTTAAAGATTTAATAAGTTTAAATTCAATAATTCTTGCGTTATTTTTTACAGCGCCATTTGGAAATAAACCTAATTCTTTTTCAGTATCAATGAAATTATTTGAAAATTGAACTGAAATTTGAACAATTCTTGGATTTTTATCTTTTAATTTTTCATAAAATGTTGTACCTAATTGATATGTAACAATTTTATTATTTCTAATTAATTTTTCAATTATTTCAGGTATATCATTATGTAATTCTTTTATAACATTTTTTGTTCGTTCCATTGATAATATAAAACGTAAATCAGCTAACTCGTGTTCTGTGAAATATGTTTTTTTATTTAATTTTTTATTAATTAATCTATTATATTTATTAGGACTAAATGAACCAATTGGATTACCATTTTCATCAATTAATTCATCATCTGATTCTGCATGTCCAGTTAATAATAAATATTTTAAATCATCTATATGATTTTTATATTTTTTTAATGTATCTAATAATAGTTTATATTCATCACCAATTCTTACAACAGACGAATCCTTTTTAAATGGTATAGATTTTAATATTATATTAGTTGGAGATTCATGAACACCATCATCTGTTACATCTGGTTTAGTTTCTGGCTTACTATCAGGATTTATTATAACTTTTATTTTAGAATATTGAGCTTTCTTTTTATATAAATCTTCAATTTTATTACCATTATGCTCTAATTTTGCAGTATACGTTACATACGCAGGAGTTTTTGATAATAAATCATAAATTTTTTCAGCATTTTCTTTCGTAGGAGTTAAAACTTCATAATATTTTTCATCAGCTTCATATTCTGGACGAGTTTTTAATGTATCTTCATCTGTTTTAAAAAATTTTATTTCAACATTGTCAGGATTTTCATTTGGACGATATTTTTTAATTTGTTTTCTAATCTCTTCTATTAATGCTTCTTTATCATTTTCAAAATTATCTTTAACAAAATTATTTAAAATTTCTTTTGATACTTTATTATTTATAATACCTTTATTATTATCATTAATAAATTTAATTTTTGTTACATCATAACCTTGTTTTGATAAATAATTTTTAATATCAGCTATAACACGTTCAGATAAAAAATTAGCTCTATCTTCGGCTAATTTTTTATTATTAATGTAATTAAAATTTCCTTTATTTCCATAATCAGTGTTCACCCATGATGCTGATGCGCGTGTTATTATTTTTACTTCTTCAATTTTTGGTTTTTTACCATCTTTAGTGTTTTTCTTAATAAATTCATCTAAACGTTTTATAGCTTTATTTAAATAAATTTTATATGTTTCTTCATCAACTTTAGCACCATTATATTTAAATTCATTATTAAATGTTATAATAAAACTATCGTATGGCGCATTATTATTTTCTTTTTTATTATCTTTGTTCTCTTCTTTATTATCATTGTTTTGATAATATTCTAATAAAAAATGTGAATAATTCTTAAAATATTTCATGTATTATATATAAAAAAAGATCAACTAAATAATAGTTGATCTTTTTGTTTATAAAATATGTTAAAATTATTCTTCAGTTTTTTCAATTGTTGGTTCATCAACTTGATTTTCTTCTTTTGCTGATTCTTCTAATTCCTTTATAATTTTTTCTCTTTCTTCAGGTTCTAATCCAACAGTCCATTGATAAATTTCTTTACTTAATTTTTCAGAATCTGCATTATATTTATTAAATATTTTAGAAATATTACCAATTTCTGTTAATATACTTGCAAACATTTTAGTTTTTTCATCATTTAAATTAGTTAAAGTCATATCTTTAATTAAATGATGTAATAATGTTGCTTCATTAATAGTAATTTCAAGATTTTCAATTGTTTCCTTGTTTCTTGGAACAATATTCATATCAATAAAATCAAAAAATTCTTCTTTTAGTTTATATCCAATAAAAATATCTTCTTCAGTATAAACGCGTTTATTAACTACATAATTTCTAATAAAATGAAGTTCTTTTCCAGTTATTCTAAATTTATATTTTAGATCTCTTAAATAGTCAGTATATTCATTCCACAATTCTTGACTTTGTTTGTGAACCTCATCCTTTGCTTCTAATTCTAAACTAGCAGCATCTTTATTTTCTTCAATAAATGTTTTAATATTATTAGCCTTTTCTTCTAAAACATCTTGAATATCTTTAGGTAATATTAATCCTTTTTCTAGTAATTCTTGTACTTGATCATTTAATAATTCTTCTTTGTTCATATTATTATTTTTTTATTTTTTTTATTTACGTGTAAATTCATCAGCTAATTTATCTTGTAATTGTTCTGATGTTAAACTATCTAATTGATTAGCTCTTGCAACAGCATCTAAACCATATCTATTAATTAAACTTGAAAATGTTATCATATCAGGTTTAATAAATGTTATTTTTCCAGTTTCTAAATTTACTGTGATTTTATCAATTTCCTGAAGAAATAATATTTCTCTAACAGTATCATCATCTATTGCATCAAATAAATTTTCATTAATTGAAATTATAACATCATAATTTAATGCAAATGACATCATTTCATTTAATTTATGTAATTTAATTATTTGCTTTTGTCTATCTGCATGAATAAGCAAATATTTTAAATCATACGGTAAGCTAATTTTTGATATTAATTTATCAAAAAATTCCTGTGTTTCAGGACTAATAGTGTCAAATTTGGGTCTACTTACATTTTCCATATTTATTATAATTAATTGTTTATAAAAGTTTTAAAAAAAGCATAACTAAAAAAGTTATAAATGTTATAATTCCTAGTATATAAAATGTGTATAAAATTTTTTCAATATTTAAATATTTGTATCTAAAAACTATCAAGTAATTTAAATTATCAATTTTTGTTAATTCTTCTCGTATAATAAATTCTTTAATTTGATTATTTACTAAAAAAGTATCAAATTTAATAAGCCATTTACGTAAATATTCTTCAGTTAATGCATTTACGTGTTCACTTCCATATATCTGAGTTTCATCTGGAATATTAATTACTGTGTATAATCTGTTAATATTATCAACTCTAACATTAAAATTTTTTAATAAATCATCTTTAAGATTATTTAAAATTTCCTTATACGTATAATAAAATCTAATACGTTTAAAAATATTCATATATTATTTACACATTTATACGTTATATAATAAATGTATTAAAAGTTTAATTAGAAATAGGGCCATTTTTTAATTTTTCAATACTTTTAGATTTTATCAATTTTTGTTGTGAAACTAATAATTTTTTATTAATTGAAATTAATTCAGTTAATAACATTTCAATATTTGATTGATTAGACTGTGAATTATTGTTTAATGACATTATTTGTTGTTGTGTATTTAAATTAATCGGATTATTATTATTTAATTCAGGTTTATTACTTAAATTGTCATTATGAGATTGTTCATTAGTTGATTTATTTTCTTTTATATTTTCAATTCTTTCAACTTTAGTTTTTATCATTTCTGGAGTGTGTAATATTTCTTTAAATTCATTTGATTTATTATATTCATTATTTGTTTTTTTAATAAATGAATTATTATTTGAAATTAATTTTGAATTATCTACGTTTGTAGTTATATCATTTTGTTTATTAATTATTGGTTGTTCTTCTAAAGATGTCGTAATATTTTTAGTATTAATATTATTTAATTCATTTTTATTGTTTTTATTAAAAATTTTACTTATATTTTCTGGTTTAATTTCATTTGTAATATTATCAACCTTACTTAATAACTTTTCTGGTTTAATTTCATTTGCAATATTTTCAACCTTATTTAATAACTTTTCTGGTTTAATTTCATTTGTAATATTGTTAACTTTACTCAATATTTTTTCATTATTAATATTAAGTTTATCAGATATATTTTTATAAATATTATTTGGATTAATATTATCAATTTTTGATGTAATATTATGCAATGATTTATTGACTATATTAGATAAATTTTGTGTTTGATTTTCTACGTTTAAAGATTTAGATATTTTAGATATAAATTTATTATCATTTGTTAAATTTGAAATATTACTTGTAACATTATCAACATTAGTAAATTTAGATATATTATTAATTAATTTTTCATTATTATTTGTTATTTTAGATAATGATTTTTCAATTTTATCTGAAAATTTGTTTGTTATATCATTTGTTAAATTAATAATATTATCTGATTTAGGAATTATATTTTCATTATTTTTATTATCATTAATTTTCAAAATATTTTTATTTAATAAACTTAAATTTGATTCTAATTTATCATAAATATCATTTATTTTATTATTTGATTTAGGTTCATCTAAATCTTTTTCAGATTCATCTTTGTTTTCATTTAAAGAAATATTATCTAGTGTTTTAGTTACAATATTAAGTGATTCATTTTTATTTGCATTTAATTTTTTTGCATTTACATCATTTATATCATTTACAATTGATGTATTATCAGAAGTTTGTTGTTTATTATCCTTTGTTAATACTTCAATATTTTCTAAATTTTTATTATTAACTTCAACATCTGCATCAATTTTTTTAATACCAGATGATATTTCTTCTATTTTATCAATTATTCCTTCCATATTATGGATTATTTATTTTAAGTATTTTCTTTTTACATTCTAAATATGTCATATTTTTATTCCATCCAACTTCATTTAAAATAAGTTGTTCAATTCTTTTATTTTTTTTATCAAAATCAGTATTATTAATAACATCAATGTTACTAATTAAACTTTTATCTAATAATATTGCATTTTTAAATTCATCAGTTAAACTACCACAATTAATATATTCTTTTTGCCATATCATTTTGATAAAACTTTGTTTTACATATGTAATAAAATTACTTAAATGTTTAGCATCATTTATAAATGCTTTAATATATGTTTTCATTGTTATTGGTGTACTTAAATCGTGTATTGCATAATTTAATTCTGAAGAAGAAACTGTTTCAATTCTTTCAATAATATATGATTTTAAATTTGAAACGTAATAAAAAATGTGCGGTGCTTCATTCAATTTAGAATATTTTTTATTTTTAAATGGTTGACGAATATATTGTTTTTTTGCTGAACTATATTTATATGTTCCAAGTGCAACAAATGTATTAATATTATTTGAATTTTTTCCAACATGATACATTACAATATTATAATCATTCATATTAAACATATAATATTCTTTTTCTTTTAAATTAAAATCGTCAAATGGTCTAATTATTGTAACATCTGAAACATTTTTAGATATATCTTTAACTGCATCTGGAACTTCTTGAATTAATTCATCTAATTTTGGATCATTTTTTGTCTCAACATGATAATTAGATATATTAAATACGTTTGATAAAACATTAACATTTAAATATTCATCATATATTTGATATAATTCATTAATTTTTATATTCCACAAATCAGTTAATCGTTGTTTTGTATTACTATCATTTTCTTTATTTGATTTATAATTTATTATTTGTGTAGCAGAAATTACAATATTTTTTAATTTATATAATGGTAAAAGTTTTGTTCTATCGTGTTTCATTATATTTTTAATATGTTCATCTAATTTATCTGTTAATATTTCTAAATCATTTATTATTAATTTTGCATTATCATAATCATCATCAATAGTATTAATATTAGTTTTTATAATTTTTAATATTTTTAATGCATCTTTATTAAATGTTAAAATTCTTAATAATTTTTCATATTTTAATAATATGTTAAATGCTAATTTTTTAACATCAGGGAATTGAATATGAGATATTTCATTTTCAATTTTATTAGATAGTTCTTTTTCTTTTTCTTTAACTTTATTTGAACGTTTTGTTAATATATTATCATATTTAAGAATTGTATCACTTAAAATTTTATCAATTCTTATTATTTTTGATTTTATTAAATATGCTTTAATACTAACAATGTTTCTTAATTTATTTAATAATCTATTTCCTTGTCCAAGCGTTAATATATTCCAAGCTGTTACAAAAACTTTTAATTTATTTTTACCTTCTAATAATAAATAATTATCATAATTATAAATGTGTTTCATCTTATATTTTTTAATTTTTATTTTTAATAGTTAAATGATTATAACTATATTTTTCATTTTCAATAATAACATAATCTTTTTCAAAATTTATTTTAAATCTACATGTATCTGTATCATATATTTTTATATTTTTATAATATAATTCAAAATTATTAGATTTACTCATGTTATAAAAACGTTGTTGTATTAAATTTGTATTATTTATATGAAAATCTTTTTTATTTTCTTTAATTATTGGTTCTTCAACTACTTCTTTAATTGGTTCTTCAATTGGTTTTTCAATTGGTTCTTCAACTACTTCTTCAATTGGTTTTTCAACTACTTCTTCAATTGGTTTTTCAATTGGTTCTTCAACTACTTCTTCAATTGGTTTTTCAATTGGTTCTTCAACTACTTCTTCAACTACTTTTTCAATTGGTTCTTCAATTGATTCTTCAATTGCAGGTTCTTCAATTGGTTCTTTAATTGGTTCTTCAATTGCAGATTCTTCAACTACTTCTTTAATTGGTTCTTCAACTACTTCTTCAATTGGTTCTTCAACTACTTCTTCAATTGCAGACTCTTCAATTGTTTCTTCAATTGGTTCTTCAACTACTTCTTCAATTGCAGACTCTTCAATTGGTTCTTCAATCGGTTCTTCAACTACTTCTGCAATTGCAGACTCTTCAATTGTTTCTTCAATTGGTTCTTCAACTACTTCTTCAATTGCAGACTCTTCAATTGGTTCTTCAATTACAGGTTCTTCAACTACTTCTTCAATTGCAGACTCTTCAATTGGTTCTTCAATCGGTTCTTCAACTACTTCTGCAATTGCAAACTCTTCAATTGGTTCTTCAATTGGTTCTTCAACTACTTCTTCAATTGCAGACTCTTCAATTGGTTCTTCAATTGGTTCTTCAACTACTTCTTCAATTGCAGACTCTTCAATTGGTTCTTCAACTGATTCTTCAATTTGTTCTTCAACTGATTCTTCAATTTGTTCTTCAATTTTATGTTCTTCAATTGGTTCTTCAACTGCTTCTGCAATTGCAGGTTTTTCAATTTCATGTTTTTCAATTTCAGGTTCTTCAATTGGTTCTTTTTTAATTATTAATAATTCTATTTTTTCGTTTTTTTGTTGATCAATTTTAATTGTTTCTTTTTGTAATTCTTTAAGTTTTTCAGATGTTTTTTTATTAATATTTTCAATGATTTCATTTTTTCGTTTTTCGTTTTCAATATTTTTTTGGATATTGTCTTTTTGTGTTTTTTTATTAATTTCGTTAGTTTCTTCTTGTTTAGTATTTTCATAATGCTGTATATTATTTTTTTTATTATGTTTATGTTCTGACGCTTTGCCAGTTGGCTCAGGTATATTTCTATTTAAAACCTTTGCTACTACAATACCAATTGTACTTACAACGTTTTTTCGTTTTTTAGTTCTTCTTCTTTTTGCCATATATTTATATATTTATTTTTTATTAAACTAATTAACATATTTATATTATAATATACAATAAACTAATAATACTTTATATATGAAAGCTTTTTTAATAAGCGATACACATTTAGGATCGCACCCAATAAAATTAGATTATTGGCTATATGATGTTGTTAAAGATTATTTTGACAATTTCTTTTTTCCAACTATTGAAAAATATAAAGAAGATGGAGATATTATAATACACTTAGGAGATTTTTTTGATGATAGATCAATATTACCTGTAAATGTAATTGATTATGGTGTAGAATTAGTTGAAAAAATGGCATCAATTTTACCAGTTCATATAATATTAGGTAATCATGATATTTATACTGAATATGATAATAGTATTCATAGTATGAAATGGACTAAACATATTAATAATGTCACATTATATGAAAATCCAAAATTAATTAAATTAAGTACTAAAAACGCTTTAATGATGCCTTGGATGCAATATAAAAAAGATGAACGTGAATTATTAAATAAAACTAAAGCTGATTATGTGTTTTGTCATTCTGATTTAAAAGGTGCATATAATAACAAAAAAGTTAAAATGCGTGGTGGAATGGACATAAAAGATTTTAAAAATTTTAAACAAGTTTGGTCGGGTCATATTCATTTAAGACAAAAAACATATAATTTTCAATTTGTAGGATCACCATATCATCTAACTAGACATGATATAGATGATCAAAAAGGTTTATACATATTAGATATTGATAAAGGAACATATGATTTTATACCAAATAAAATTTCTCCGGAATACAAAATATTAGAAATAACTAAAGCTGAAGATATTAAAAAACTAAATTTAGATAATTATAATAAAGATAGAATAGATTTAAAAATATCTAATAAATTATTAATTGAAAATAAAGAAATAAGAAGTAAAGTAGAAGAATTATTACAAAATAATAAGTTTGAAAAAATTGATTGGCAAGATGAAATAGAATTAGAAGATGTTGTAGATGAAGCAGATGTTGATTTTGTTGAAGGTGAAGTAGATTATAATATTAAAAAACTTACATACGAGTATGTAAATAAACAAAAATTTGAAGAGAATAGTATTATAAAAGATCATATATTAAAAATACTTGATCAAATGTTTGAAATTTACGAAACCACAAAAAAAGATTAAACTTTACAATAATAAAAATTATAAATTAAAAAAATAAATATAATATTATGATAATAAGAATTGGAAATGAAAAACTAAGATTTGACACAGATAAAGAACCAGTATTATTTATAATGTCTGAAGATGAAAGATTAAGACTTATTTATAATTTAACTGCAATGAAACCAAAAAATAAAACAAGAAAATATATGATTGTCCCTGGTAACATGGAAAACGATGATAAAAAAGAATATTTAAATTTAGAATAAATTATGGCTAAAAGAGGACGTAAAAAAAACAAAATTGTATGTAGTTTTGATTTAGAAGAATATGAATTTGAAGATTTAATAAAAATAACTAAAATTAATGGTCCTGTTTTATACAACACATATGTTCATAAAAAATATAAAGATAAATTACCTCCAGATTGGAAATTACATAACAAGTACTCTGAATGATTCAGAACTAGGAGGAGCTACAGCAAATTGAACTGTTATTGCATTATCATCAACACGTTTTATTTCTACATTCATATTTTCATATGATCCTCCTGCTGTACTTGGTGTATATGAATAAACTTGAACAATTACATCCATTGTTCCAATATTATGTTGTATAGTGAATACTGTCGTATTATCATCACCATATATTGTATATACTTTTTTAAATACATTTATAGAATTATCAACATATGATTTTACAGCTTTTTGAGATGGTATTAATATATCGGAGTTTGCACTTAAATTTCCATCAGTATCTAATATAATTTGTTTTCCAGGTATTTTATTCACGTTATACATTATATTTTTATTATTTATATAAATTATTATGTTTCACTAACATTAAATTTAAACATTATTATATCATCATTTTCAATATGATATCCAGCATTTACAGAATGCCAAAACATTAGAACATTATCTAAATTATTATTAGCATTAGCAACAGCATCTAAAATATTATCAGCAATATTTATTGTATCTAATGTACTAATGCCTGTTATATTTGAACCAACATTTGAGCTTACAATAGCTATATTATTATCAATACTTATAATATTAACATAACCATAATTTGGCGTTGTTATTTTTAAAATTTGACCAACATAAAATGTTCCAGCATTTACAATCTCAAAACTTTGTGGCGCACCATTCGTTATGTCTCCAGATGCATCAACAGTTGTTACTGTACCAAATGCGTATGCTCTTCGTGGTTCAATTTCAATTGTTTTTATATTATTAATGTATAATTCAGTATCTATAACACTAGGTATTAGTGGTAATTTTGTATTTGTTAATATTTGCCAATCATTGATTTCTGGAGCGCTTGCTTCAGGTATTAATTCTATTTCGTTTGGAATAGTTTTTTCAAAATATTGATTTATCCATGTTGAACTATCAAATCTAATAATAGAATGTAAATTGTAATCAACAGATGAAAAAGTTCCAGTAGTTGGCGTATATAAAATCCAACCACCATTATTTGTAGAATTTGCAGCTGCATCCCAATATGTTGCAATTTGATTTTCAACTATACTACCATTAGTTGTTGTATCTGTTTCAGGATTATAAATTGGTAAATTTAATGCATCAGGTCCAATATGAATAAACCTAGTTCCATTAGTTATTGTAACAGTTGCAGCATATTCTGTTAATTCAGTATCTTTATAAATATCAATAGTAGTTTGTCCTGCTGTACTATTACTTAAACTATTTGAATATCCTAATACTGAATCTTGCCATTCTCCAATAGAACCATTATTACTTCCACTTCCGCCACCCCAACCAGTATCATCAGCTGTTAATCCAATATATTCATAACAACTAATATAAGGTGGATTTGATGGATCAACACCTGGAGGATTACCATCCATAAATGTCAAAACACCAGTGTCAGGATCTAAATACCATTCATTTGCACCAGAAAATATTGGATCGCCGCCTCCAGTTTGTAATACATAACTATAACTTGTTCCATCACCATAATTAAATGGTATTATTCGTTTTGGAACACCAAACCAATATGACAATGGAAATCCATTAATAGGAGTTAATTGAACTACAGACAAATATTTAACAACATTTGGAACTTCTTGTGCAACAGTAGGTATTTTATTAGAATCAATCCAAATTTGAGATAAATCTACAAAACTTCTTCCTGTAATAGGCTGTTCAAAATAAGGTGTATCAGGATTTGAATTTGATACTCCGGCTGCTATTTTTTTAAATAATAAATCTGTATATAATTGATTTTGTCTGTCTGTTATTGCCATTTTATAACTCTATTTTTTATGTTATTGTAATTGTCGCAAATCTATTACTAGTTCCTTGTCTTATTCCAACTCTAACGATAACATCTCCAATTTTTGGATCGCTTCCAAATGTAATATATCTTATTCGTCCATTATTAGTTGAATCTGGACTATTTATCACATATGCATCACGCGCAGTAGATGGACCAACAGGATCATCTGTACCTGTTGGATTTCCACTACCACCATATGCTGCCATACAATTTAACCACCCATCACCACCAGTTGGTGCAGATCCGTCAACTCTTAACAAAATAATTAATCCATCAGGTTGTTTTGAATTCCAAGTTGCGCCACCAAAATTTAATTTTAATGATGTAATATTATTAATTGATCCTATTTTAATATCAATATATCTCCAATCTGAGGCAGGAAAATTACCATTGGTATTTGTATAATCAGGACCAGGATCTCCATTACCATCTATATAATTAGAATAATTGACTGCTGCTGGATATTCATATAAACCATTTCTAACTTGTAATGCGTGTCTATATACACCATTAGAATCATCTAAACTATTTTGATGTGCAACCATGTCATAATATGCGCTTGATGATGATAATGGTGTTGTCCATGGTGTAGATGGATCAACATTATCAATGGGTGATTGCAATCGTTTATTTACGTCGGCAGCAGCACGTGCAAGACTTTTAGTATCAACTCTATAATTTGTTAATGTTGATGCATTAGCTGCTGAACCAGATGAAAATATATCATATGGAGTTACTGATCCATTAATTGTTTCATAATATTGATTATTTAATATTGTATGTGTATTTTCAATTGTAATAGTGCTATATTCAATGTATGTTCCAGATAATGTATAATTAACTGCATTTGTTGCAGTTACAGTAGTTCTAGCAGCTCTATATGGATAATAATATTTTACTGAATTATCTATATCTGCAATAATTTTTAAAGTATCACCAGTTTGAAATGTTGGAACACCTGACACATAACTTACCATTGGAGATATGAATGAATATGAAGGAGTGTTACTTACGATTGGAGTTTCATTTCCTTCTATTCTATATTTTAATGGTGCGTTTCCAACAACAATAGCGTCAGAAAAATCACCTTTTTGTGAATATTCTAAATAAACTTCTCTTTCATATCTATCATTTGCATTATATGTTGTTGCAAGTTGTACAGAACTAACACTTTTAACTGAATTGTAAAAATTAGATGATGTAGCAGATAAATCTGGATCATCTGCATAAAAATCTCTAAATTCTGCAATATCAATTGTAATATTAAAATTATTTGTTGAATCTGTTATTAATTGCACATTATCTTGAGGTGGAGTTGTTAATTGATCAAAATAATTAATTTCAACGGTTTTTGTATTACCATTATATTCATGCCTAAATCTTAATCTAGCATCAGCAGATTCATCAAATTTAAAATGACCATCTCTATTTAAAACATTTAATGGATTCCCAGTTGTTCTATATGTTAAATATGAATTATTTGAAAATTTAAAAATATTATATGCAGTTGTTCCAGTAAATGCTAATTTTGCATTTACAGGACCTGTTAAACCTTCAGATAAACTTAAAGATAGTAGATCTAATGATGGTGGAGTTGCAGGCGATAATTTATCAAGTGTTTCTATAATTTTATCAATCGCTTCTTCTAATACATCACCTTCACGAACATCTGGTATATTTTTACCAGGAAGTCCATATTCACCATCAGGAGCGTTTTCTATGTTTAATGCAAGTTGTTTTCTTTTTAATTTTGTCATTACTTTTAGAAGCGTTATTATTTTTGTTATATATTAATTATAATGGTAATTTTGTTTGATAATATATTTCTATTATGTCATCTGTTTCTAAATCATATGATGTACTAATCCAATGTATTTCTTGATTAACATCATCATAAGTCCAGTCAGCATTAATAACAGTTTTTTGTGTGTTAACATAAAAATATAATGTATTTTCTAATGGTTCTAATACGTTTGTTCCAGTTCCAATTGGAAAAATCCATCCAGATGTACTACTTGAAACAGTTGGTGTTTGGTATACAGTTACAACTTCACCAGCATATCCAGTATCAGATCCAACACGTTCCCACGTTTGTCCATTTAATATGTATAATTTAGGATCATTTATATCAACTGAAAGAGAACCAGATGGTATTGTATCTGTTCCAATTGTTATTCCTGATGGTACTCCAGTACTTGATAATAAATAAACTACATCATTTGATTGTATATGCTTAAACGCCATTATAATATATTATTAATTTATTTATATATTAATTATTAATAATATACATTATTCTGAAAAATCAAATATTTTAAGACTATATGTTCTTTTTTGTTTATAAATCAATCCATATCCATTATCAGTTGTAACTTCAACTAGAATATATGGATCAATATTCATATCTGCAGTAAAATTATATGAATCTAAATTAGTTCTATATTCTTTTATTACTTGAACAGCGTGCATATCAAAACTAGTATAATCTTTATAATTATCGTCTGAAAATGTCATTATGTGTAATGTAAAATATGATGGAATAATAGAATCATTAACAAAAAAATCTATATGTATATTATATGTAGATGATTCATTTAATATTGGTTGTAAATATGCTTCAATTTTAAAATCAACTGGACTAATGGTTTGACTTAATTTTAAGTTTATTACATTTTTTTGATCATGAGAATAATTAAAACTTTTCATATTAGAACTATGTCCAGTTATATCAATAATTCTACGACCAATTGGTATCATTTCTTCATTTAACCATTGTTTTAAACCTAGTAATTTAGTTGTAACTTCATTAACACTATATGCAATTATATTATTTCCTTTTTCATCAGTAATATTATATGTTAAATTAAATAAATTAGTTTTAATATAACGTTTTGATGGCATGAATTTTAATATTTGATCATCTAGTTTATATCCAGCGACTAAATTATTTAACATATCATGTATTCTCAATTTTTCTAGTTTTCCATAATTTATACTATTTTCATCAACATTTCTATAATATTCATTAAATTCTAAATCATTATAACCAAAATAATTTATTGCATTTATTACAGCTTTATATGAACCAACATAATTATAAATTTCAGGAAAATTAAATAATAATTCTTTACGTTTATTATTTAAATAAATCCAATCAATTCCAGCTTCTTTTATATTATATTTTTTAAATATGTAAGTATGACGTGGTTGAATATTTAAACCTAAATTATACATCATTATTTTAAACCGTTCATCTTCAATTTCAGTTTGTCCAATTACATTAAATCGGCCAATTTCAATTGGAACAGTTATTAATTCAAGAGTAAATGATACACTTATTGTATTATATGGCGCAACAGTTTCCTTTGATTTTTTCCATGAAATTTCATTAACAATATGTGAATCGTCTGTCAATTTTATCCAATTTGTACCAAAATTTTTAACTCTAACAATTCTTCCTGAATTTGTAAATGTAACTTGTCCCAATGTATTAGTATTATCAAATCCATTTATTTTAAATTTCATATCTTTTTTAATACCTAATTCAATAAAAGTTGTATCAAATCTATCAACTCTAATTTCATTAAGTTCTTCAATAAAATATACTACATTTTTATATGCATCAATTGGTAAATTTTTATCAGTATTATTAGATTCAATTTTTTCAGTTTTAATTGAAATTGTTAATGGATTATATTTTTCTAATATTAATATTTTTTTACTAACTTCTTCATCATCATTTTTATATCCAACTAACGTTTGCATTGGTTCTGTTTCATATGTAATATCAATTTCACTATCTATTCTTTTAAGTTCAAAATTTATTTCCTTAAAAATAGTTTGTTGATATTTAGGTATTTCAATATAATCTAAATTTTTATTTGGCTTATCATTTAAATATACAATATCATTATTAGCAAATAATGGCTTTGGTCCAATATATGTATAAATACCTTCATCTTTTAACTGAGTTCCAGATACATCATATAGAAACATTTCATTTGTTGGAGAAATATCTTCATCAATTTCAATTAATTTCCATTTTAAATATGTATTGGGCTCATTATCATATCCTTCTCTCGGGTATCTTAAAAATTCTCTTGTTTTTAAAATAATATCATCGAAAGTTTGTGGGCCTCGTTCATGAATATAATCTTCAGTTATAGTATATACAGATGTAATTTTTTGATATGTATCATTTGTAAATTTAATTAATAATGATACAATATACGATCCAGTAGATTCAAATATATGTTGAACTTTTCTAATATCTTCAACATATGCATATCCACATGTTCCACTTGTTGCATCTGTTCCACATAATATAATACCACTTGTACTATTTTCATAATTTGTATTAGTGTTAGTAATAATTTTTTTATCACTATCATCACCAAATGACCATTCCCAATATGCTATTTCATCATTATCAACATTTGTAACATCAGTAAATTCAATTTGATAATATGATGCATCATTATTTAAATCATCAACACGATTTATTTTAAGAAAATCAGTTACTTCAAATTTAACCAATGTATCAGCATATTGTTCCCAATCAAATGGTTGATTTCCAACTCTATCAGGATCTGTGTCAATATCATCAAATCCTTCTCCAAATAAATCAAAACTATTCCAAAATGGTCCTTGATAACTTAATCCTAAATTTCTTGGATCTACTAATAATATATTATATTCTTGATTATTTAATGGCCATTTACTTCCATCTATTGATAATATCATTCCAGTTGCAAAATTATACTTTTGAAAATCAGCGTATGGAATTAAATTTAATACTTCATTACCAGCTATTATAATACCTTCATTACCAGGTTTTAAATCTATAATATCATACAATCTTTTTGTTGGTTTAGGTGTTATACCAACCCAAATTGTATATACCAATTTAGTTGTATCATATAATGTATAAAAAATTAACGAATGTATATTATTATCAAAATTATACTTAACAAATATATGTTGTTGTTCTAAATCTAATTGCCAAGTTTCAATCCATAAATTTAATGTATATTCAATACTTGCTGTTTCAACTGACATAGTATATCCATTTATCGTAATTGTTAATATATTACCAATTTCATAAAAATTTATTTTACTGTGATATATTAAATGTCTATTATTAGTTCCTTGTATTTCAAACGTGAAATTAACATTTGGATACTTACTAACCATAACAATTGTATCGTATGGAGCTAAACCAGCAGTTCCAAAATAATCATCATATTGTCCACTTCGTTCTAAATATGTTATTATTCCTAATGATTCTAATTTTTGATAATATTTTAAACCAATATCAGTATGATCATTTGGACTAAATGTGTCTTGTTCAACACCAAATAATCTATTACCCCAATCAAATAATGTTTCTTGTATATCATACGCATTATTTAATATATCATCATAATCTGTTACAATATTATCAAAATTAACGTTGAATTCAATTCCATTTATTATAATATTAAGTCCATAAATTTTATCAATATCATTTATTATTACTTTTTTAATATGTCGTTTTGATATTGATTTTTCATTTTTATGAATGCCAACTAAATGATTATATTCATCATTTAATTGCTCTAACACTTCTATTTGATAAACATTATTATATCTTATTGAACTATTTAATGGTTCTATAAAACCACTTGTTTCATTTGTGTTAATTATAAATGTATTTATACCATTAAAATCAACTTGCATATAATCGTTTTCAATTATTGGATTATTATTATCATTTGAATTTAATAAATATTTACGTTCAACACAAAGTAAAATTAATTCATCTAATTCTTTCCAATATGTTCCAATATATTCATCAGGTTGTTTATCAATATTATTAACTAAACATTTATAAAATATACCATTAAATTTAGTATAATCATTTACCTTATATTCAATATCACAATCCCAAACATTTGTATCAGTTTGTAAATATAAATTTAATCCATAATGATCAAATGTAGATTGCCATTTAACAATAAAATTATTAAACATTAGATATTGTTCATTTGCAATGTCTGTAAATATTTTTGCATCTGGATTTGTTTGTTCTAATTGATCAAGATCAAGTAAACTTATAGCTGTTAATAATTCTTTATTAATCCATTCTTGTTTAAATGTTATTTCAGTGGATGTTAAATATGCAGCTCTTTGAACATTTTGTTGATACTCTACAGTTCCTGATGAATCAACCCAAATTACAGTTTGTAATTCATGAATTGTATACCAAATTGGTAATAAATTTTCAATATCATAATCTACTTGAATATGAAATGTGTTTGTACTAGTTCTATGATAAATATATCCAATTGTATTTTCATTTAATTCTGTTTCAACACCACCAATAATTCCATTTGTTGGTAAATTATTAGTTGGTGGATTATTTAATGTTACAATTATACCATTTTTATTTTGATTACTTATTACTTGAACATTTAATAATTTCCATCCTAACGTTTCTAATATTATAATTTTTGTATCATCTTTATTCCATAAAGTGTTTATACCTTTTGCTTGATTATTTATTTCAATTTGAACAAGGTTTGTTAAATATTCTAATGTTAGTGTAGTTTGTTTTGTTTGTAAATATATATCAACATATGACATAAATATTTTATTTTTAGTTATATCTACGTCAAATATTTTATTTTCATTTGTTTTTGAATCAAAATTTTCAATTCTAATTGTAGGTGGATCCGTTAAACAACTAATAACGTCAATTGTTTCTAATGTATATCCTTTTCTGTCACTATCATTTGGTTCTAATATATTAATAGCTTTATCCTTTTTAATAACAGTGTATATCCAATTAAAATTTTGATTTATTCCATCTTGTTCAAACGTAAATTGTATTCCTTCTTGTAATAAAGTAGGTGTTGAATCTCTATTAAATGACCACTCATATAAAATTAAATTTTTTCTATTTAAAAATAAATTTGTAATAGATTTTGGTATAAAATCAACAACAGTATTACTTAATAATATTCTATTAGCTAAAAAATTTAATATTATTTCAAATCCATATCCAGGTTTTAAATCTTTACGATTTAAAATATTTGTTTTTAAATATTTTTCTTTATATGGTAAATTAGTATTATTTTCTCTAAAATTTACAGTATATACACCGTCGTTTTTTTGACTATTTACTATTGTTAATTTCTTTTTATCATATAATCCATTTAAACCTAAATTTCTAAAATTTGATTCATTCCATTGTTTATCTAAATAATCTGGATTTATCACTCTAATAAAATTAGATGAATATATTAAACCATAATTTTCTATATCATATTCATAATTCCAATTAATATTTTCAGTTTCAGTTATAACTAAAATTGCATCCATTTTAGAATCTATAACTGTGAGCGTTTGAAATTCATAAGTTGTTGTCATTCCAGGTTTTTTTAAATTAAAATCTGGCGGTGTTCCGTTTTTAAAATTAACATTTTCAACCCATATTTCAGATCCAACTCTAAATTTTAAATGAAAATTATCACCATATATCCATTTTGAATAAAATCCTTCAGCATTTATTGATGCTGATATATTTAATATTTTTAATTTTGTTTCTCTTGATCTATGAAAATCAATACCAAATTCATTAAATAATTGATATTTTATTAAATTTAATTTATTATATTGTAATAAACTATTACCACTTGTTGATACTTCTAATTCATCAACATTAGTCATTGTAATTGGAGCTACTTTTTCTAATGTGTATAAATTTAATGTTTTAAACGTATCATTGCTATTTTCTTCAAATAATAAATCACCTTCCCATCGATATAAATTTGGTTCATATTCTACAAAATCAAAATTTAAATTATCTCCTTTATTATTAAAAAACATTAAATTTGGTGTTACATCAGTTCTAACATAATCATTTTCAACTATTGGACCAATTACAGTTTTAACAGTTAGTTTTAATATTGTAGATTGTTGTCCATGCGTTATTGTACAAGATAAATTATCACTTTTTAAATCATAAAAATTAAGTGATATTGATGAATTAGTAGAACCAGTATTCCATTCATATTTTTCTGCACCATCTTTAACATAAAATAAAACATTTTCTGAATTTAATTTAACATATTCTGGGCCATATATAGTATCACCAATTTCATATAAATTAATATCAATATAATCTACAATGCCGTAATCTATAATATCTGTTGGATCATTTATATTTACCTTAATTAATTTTAAACTTATAGTATTTAATCCTTCTTTATAAAAAACAAAATTTGGAGTGCGTTTTCCTTCAAAATTATTTACAATACATGTTTCTACATTTGTACCGTTTAAATATGTAAAAATCCAATAATATTTATCTTCATAAGTGCCAATTGACGGAAATGGTTCAATTGTATCATTTTCATAATATGCAGAAGCTTGAAAAACGTCTTTTAATATATTATTAAATTGTCTTGGATCATTTTGTGGCATTTCACTTGGATTTTTATATGGATCTGTGACAGTACCATCATTATTTATTCTAACAAGATTAATTTTTAAAGACATGTATAAAAAATATCATTTATGATATATATAAATATTTATTTATAACCGGTTTTTTTTAGTAAATATTTTTTCTTTTAATAAAATATTATTATATTTACACAAATAAAGATTATTAATATTAATTTTTAACATAAACAATATAAAAATTTATGGTACGAGAAGCAAAAGACTTTTTAAAGTCAATGATTAAAAAAGGAGTTTTAACTGATGATGTTTTTAAAGATAAAAACAGCACATTTAATAAACTCAAAGAATTACTTAAAAATAGTCCTGGATACGTAGGATATTTTACACGTGCACATTATAAGGATCCCGAAAATGTTACATTTGAACGTCTTGAAAATTTATATAAAAATTTGAAAATATTAAGAGAATATAAAGATCCTCTTGATATTTCTAAATATTCAAAAACTCCATTTGATGAATTAGAAAAACTTGTAAAAGAACGTGTAGATATTAAAATTGGAGAAAGTTTACCAGGTATATATGTTAATACTGATCCAAGATTTAAAAAATTACAAAAAACCATAAATAAGTATAACTGGAAAATTATTATTGCTGCAAACGAAAAAGCAAAAGGTAAAAAACCTCAACCTGATGTTGAAGTTGTGCGTGCTTGGGGATGTCCAAAATGGTGTATTAAACGTAAAAATTATTTTTATAATACATATGTAAAAAATGAACAACATATTCAATACATTTTTATACGTAATGATTTTGCTGAACGGGTTAAAAAAGCAGCGTTAAAAGCTGAAAATGCTGATGAACATTTATCTGGTTTAAATTATGGAGGTAATTGGGACCGAGCTGATAATTATCCTCATCATTCTGAAAATACAGCAAATTTACGATTTGGTATGACAACAAAACCAAGTGAAAATTTATCATTCTTTAATCAAAGAGAAAATTTAACTGCGTTTAATGATACAAATAGTGGTGTATCTAATATTGAAAAACTTATGTCTTATATGGATGGTTTTCCAATTAGAATGTTAGATATTGAAGTTAGACGTGCACTTGGATTACAACGTTCTGAGTTTGACATAAGTGTTCCATCGTTTAAAGAAATAATTGAACATATTGATTTAAGTGAAAATGAACGAGATGCTGAAATTATTGCAAATGCGTGTGGTAAGTTTGTTCAAATAATGGATAAACTTCATAGTAAAGAAGATGAATTTAAAGAAGTTAGAGCACAAATTGTTCCATATTTTGAAAAACATAAAAATCTATTAGATTTAATGTTATATGCATTGTTGTATGCAGATAAAATTCCAGCAGATTTAATTGAACGGGCGCGTAATCTTTATGAAAATGAAGAGAATTCTAAAAAAGTAAATATGGTTGTTACTATATCACTTATTCAAATTTATCTTGATAATGTTAAAAAAGGAATTGATATAGATGAAAATCTTGAACATATTATACATAAAAGTGTTATTAAAGACTTTATTATTTATCACTTAACACGTTCTTGGATTCGTGATCGGCCAAAATCTAATATTGACCTTAAACGAGCAATGATAATTGTGTTTAAAACTGGTCAGCTGTATCAAGAAATTGAAGGTCCAGGTTCTCAAGTAACAAGAAGTAAATTATTTAAATTAATTGCAAATTACTTGTATACTCACGATAAAGAATATGGAGAGCAAATTATGCGTGAACAAGGTTGGTTGGATGAAATAGAGTTCATTAAAAATACTTTAGATAAAAAGAAAAATAATGACACAACCAATACTGAATTTTTAAAGCAAACTGCTCGTAATATATTAAAAATTTTACCAGACGTAATGTCAGATAAAATTGATGATAGAAGAATAACTCCAACATACACTGAAATTTTTGACGAATTAAAAATGTATGATGACGAATTATTTGAATATTCATACGTTAATCATGTTGAAGCATTATTTACTTCTCTATCATATTATATTAAACAAATAGAACCTGAAATAATTAAAGAATTTAAATAAGCTTTTATTGTTTAACATTTCAAAGCGCTACTTAATAGTAGCGCTTTTTTCATATAAAACATTTTATATAAAATGAATATAAATTATATGAATAATGAAATAATTAAAAAATTAGATAAATTTTTAAATCCACCAGAATATTTTAAATTTTACGAAGATGTTCATAAATATTACTATAAAAAAGACGAATTAACTTCAGTTACTACATTTTATTCTAAATTTTATGAAAAATTTGACACTGAATATTGGTCTAATCGTAAAGCTGAAGAATTAGGAATTACAGTTGAAGAATTACTTGAAGATTGGAAATATAAATCAGATAAAGGTACTACTATTGGATCTATAGTTCATAAATGGATTGAAGATTTTTTAAATAATTTAAATCCTGAAATACCAAAAATAAATTATAATATTGGTCCATATTCAAAAGATGAAATAAATACAATAATTGAACGAAGAATTAATAAATGGTTTCAATTATATACCGATAAGCTTAGTAAAATGACACCAGTAGCACAAGAATTACGTATCTGGTCATTAAAATATAAATTAGCAGGAACTATTGATACATTATTTTGGTATAAAAATAAATTAATTGTAGGTGATTGGAAAACAAATAAAAAATTTACAACTGATGAAGATTATAATTATAACAAATATTTAGTAGGTCCATTCAGCAATGAAAAAGATAATGAACATAATAGATTTAGTATTCAAGTTAGTTTATATAGATTAATGTTAGAAGAACACGGTATTGAAACTGGCCCAAGTTTTATTTGTTGGATTCCACCCGAAAATGAAGATATTATTTTAATACAAGCAAAGGATTATAGAAATATTTTAAAAGCGCATCTCAATAATTTATAAAATAATATATTAATATATAAAAAAAATTAGTATATTAATTAATGATTGATTATATTAAAAGTTATTCTAATTATGAAGCGCTAAATGAAAAACGTGAAAAAGATGAAAGAAAACTTAAACGCGCAGAACGAAAAACGCGTAAAATTGATAAATTGAAAGCGCGTAAAAAAAAATCTGATGAAAAAGGTAAAGAAAAAAAATCAAAAAGAATAACTCATCGAATAGATAAAAAACGTCATAGAATTGAAAAACTTGCAAATAGATTTAATAATAGAAATATTGAAAAACGTCTTAAAATAAAGGCATGTAAAAAAGTAAAATCAGATATTAAAACTATAATTAATGGATTAAAAAACCAAGATGAAAATAAAAATTCTAAAAAAATTAGTAATTATGAACATGATTATAATATAATTGATTTATTAATTAAAGAAATTAGAAAAAATTCAAATGATAATAAAATAATAGAACGTTTTTTAAAACAATTAAAACAGGAAGATGTTCTTAAAAAAGTTGAAGAAGAATTTAAAAAAGCTGAAGATGAAAGTAATATAAGTGATGAAGAAATATCACAAGCTACACATGGAGAAGTAACAAGTTTATCTTCTAATAAGTTAGGAATAAAACCTGATGAATTATGGAATGAAATTAAACAACATTATTTAGAAGTTAAAAATACATTTAAATATAAAATAACTAAATATAGAGCACCATTATTAAATACATCATTAGCTGATGAAAGTTTAAATATTGTTAAATTTATACAATATATGTTAAACAAACTTGAATTAGATTCAGGCCCAGAAGATGGAAATTTTAGTAAAAAAACAAAGACCGCATTATTAAAATTTCAGGAAAAAAATAATTTACCAACAACTGGTGAAGTAGATATAGACACATGGAAAAAAATATTAACATTGATGAAAGTTGAATTTGATAAAAATAATTTTAATATTTATCATCCAAAAAATGGTATGTCTAATCCATCACCAGAAAGTGATCTATTAGCTAGATTAAAAAAATGGTTACAATTATAATAAAAAAATTATATTAAAAACATGTATATAGTAGATACGCAAAGAAAAATATATTTTAATTCTAAATTAAATAAGCTTTTTGATCTTGAACAATTAAAATATATTAAAAATGATGAATTATTAGAATATTATAATAATAAAATTAATAAATTAATTGCAGTAAATGAAAGTTTGAAAAAAATTGAAAATGATAATACAATATATTCTAAACATGGTTATTTAATTGATGAAAATGGTAATTGGCTTTCTAATGCATGGGATAAAACTGCTAATTTCATTAAAGAATTAGCACCTGATAGACCTGAAGATTGGATTCATTTAGGTGTTGATGGTATATCAGCGATACTTGATGCAACTGGTGTTGGTTTTGGAATTAGTGCATTTATAGATGTATTACATGGATTGTACTATATTGCGTCTGCATTTGGTTATATGGTTGATAATAGTAACAAACGTATAGAATATATTATAATGGGTATTATAACTATTGCATCAGCAACACTACCAACTGGTGGAAATATTGGTAACATGGTAATTAAAAAAATATTATCTAGAGCTGGTAAAAATGGCGCAAGTGGTGTAATAAAAACCGTAACAAAATCACCTGCATCAAGAAATCTTCTTAAAAGAGGGTTAGATTTAATATTAAATCAAACTGGAAAATTAACAACAAAATTAAAAAATTTAGTTAAAAGTTTTAAAAATACATCAATAGGTAAATTTATAGTTGAAAAATCTGGATTAGATAGATTAATGACATTTTTTGAAAAAAAATCAAGTAAAATAGTTAATGAATTATCTCATGATAAACAAATTATTGAATTAGCAGAAAAATTAGAAGTTCCGATTGGAAAGGCAACAAAAGGTACATTTGGAAAAACTGTATCTACAAAAACTGCTAAAGAATTTTTAAAAAATGAATCAGAAATAGCATTTAAAGAATTTAGTAAATATAGTTTAAAAGCTGCTGATAAAAAAGTAGTTCAATCAATGATAAAAGAAACGCAAGAACGTGTTCTTAAAGAAACTGCAAAATTAAGTGGTAAAGAAGCAACTAAAGTAACTAAAAAAATTGCATCTGAAGTTGCAGAAAAATATAGTAAAAAATTAGGTAATAAAATACCTAAAAAAGAATTAGAAAAACTTGTAAATAAATTGTCAGTTAATACAAAAATAATATCTAATAGACTTAAAACTTCAATGCGTATGACTGATATTACTAAAAAAGTTGCAAAAGAAACAGTTAAAAAAGGTTCAAAAGAAGCAGTTAAAAAAACAAGTGGAAAAGCACTATTAAGATCAACAAGAATTTTAAGAAGTATTAAAAGATTTGTTAAAAAAGAATTTGCTGCAGGTATGTTAATATATTCTGATAAAGCTAAAGAATTATTTAATAGTTTATTAGAAATGCTTGGATTAATAGATTTAAATGAAGATAAAGATATTCATAGTTTATTTATTGAAGCGCTTAAATCTGTGAGTGATTTAGTTCCAAAAACAACTAGAAAACAAATTGAAAAAGATGAATTAAATGATGAGGGTATTAAAATATTACAAATATTTTTAAATAAATTTCCTGAATATAGTGGAAATAAAGAATTTGGTAATATTGAAGAAAATGGAATTTTAGATGCACGAACAATAACTGGAGAAGAATATTTTATGTCTGCAATGTCAATATTTTTGAAAAATAAAGATATTTATGGTTTTAATATTAATTATGATAAATTTTCAGAATTAATGACTAAAATTAATATAAAAATGACTGAAAAAGCTGAAGAATTAATAAAAAATGAAACTACTTCTGAAGGAGATAAAGAATTACCTACAACAGAAGCAGTTATTACAAAATATAAGGATTTTAATAATACTATTTATCACTTATAGTAAAATAATATACTTCGTTCATAACACCATTAGAAATTTTATCAGTAAAACTTATAACAGCTTTTATATTTTCTTTTAATTTTTTATTATTGTTTGATTTATTAGATAAATACCAATCTATAACAGTTGAGTCATAACTTGAATCATTTTGCATTAATAATGAAAATGTTTCACATGATACTTCTATACCATTAGGATGATAAGTTGTTAAGAATTCAGATTTAAATTCTAAACAATTTGTTGATTCTAAATTATAATCTTTAGAATAATTACAAAAATTATTTAAAGTTTTTAATAAATTATAACTATTTTCACCACCCTTTGCATATATAGAATGAAAAATTTCATGATGCAATACATGTAAATCATAATCATCAATACTATTAAAAACTGAATACATTAATATAATACCACCACCATTGTTGTTATTATACCATAAACCATCAACTAATTCATCTGTTTTTAAATTTAATAAACTTTTAACAATATTAAAAGTTTTAGAAACATAATTTAATAAAACTTGTTTTGGATATTTATTTAATTCTCGTGTAAGTTTAATTTCTACATTATTTTTAATGTTAGAAAGATCGTTTGTTAAATATGTAACTCTATAATTTTTAATATATTCTGGATATATTGTTAAATATTTTATTGTAAATGTTACACCTTTTACTGTTATACTTGAAGCAAAAATTAAATTACTAAATATAACAAATATTATTAAAATTATTACTTTTTTCATGATTATTTGTTTTTAATAAAAATAAATTAATTTAAAAAATATTATTAATATTATCGATTAATAATATTAAAATAATATTCAGTATCCATTTCTCCATTTGAAATTAAACTTGTAAAATCAATAATAATTTTTATACTTTCTTTTAATTTAGGATTTAATTTAGATTTATCTGAAACATACCAATCTATAATAGCTGAATTATGTCTAAAATTATTATGCATTAATAATGAAAATATTTCAGCACCGACTTCAGTTGCATTTGGATGATATGCAGTAATAAATGGTTCTTGAAAATGTAAACAGTTATCTTCTTCTAAATAAGATTTATTATTATAATCACGACCTAATACATTATTTAATTTTATTGTAGTTTCATAAAATTCAGGTCCATTAGCTTTTTCAATACTATGAAAAATTTCATGATGAATAACTCTTAACCAATATTCATTCATACCTTCAAACACTGTTACTGAGTATATTATATTATCACCATACGACCATAATCCATCAATAAATTGGTGTGATTTTTTATTATAAATATCATGTACAATAATAAATGTTTTAGGAATATATTTTTGTAATACATTATGTGGGTATTTTTTAAGTTCTTGTGTTAATTTTTGTATTACATTTTCTTTATTATCATTTATATCATCATCGTCTAAATATGAAATTTCATATTTAGAATCTGATTTAGACAATGATTTAAGCGTTAATTTAGATACTGATTTAGGATAAGGAATTTTTTCAAAGCTAATGTTAAATTTAATACCTTTAACATAAAAACTTTCATTAGCAAATAAATTAATATTTACTAATATTAATACGAATAAAATACTTAATTTTTTCATGATACTTGTTTTAATTTGTTTGTTAATACAAATATAATAAAAACAATTTAAATAAAAAAATAAATAATAAAAAAATATTATATTTATGTTAAAAAGATATGATTTTGTATCAAAATATGCAAACTTAAATAACGAAAAGTATTTAAAAAAATTAATAAATGAATTAGAACAGTATGTTGATGAACAATTATTAAAAGCTGAAAATATTATCAAAATGATTAATGATGATAATTTAGATTTTAATAATTTAACTGAAATAACTAATATAAAACTTACAAACCCAATTCATAATAATTCAATTGTAAATGATAATGGTAGTGGTCGAAGTGGTGGTGTAGATGGAACTAAATATGCAATTTGGTCTAATAAAATAACATATCCAAATGGAGATTCAGCTGATATAAATCCAATTGAAAATAAAACATTGGATGTAACTGTTGATGGAGAATTAATTGTATATTTACCTGAAAATACAAATAAAAATGCAGCTAAAATGTTAGTTGATAAATATATTGGACCATCAGATTTGAATAATTTAACAATTGAAGAAAAACAAAATTATGGATTTTGGGGAATAATTCCACAATTAGATGGAACAACCACATATAATCCTGATGTTATTAAATTGTATTGGGATCCTAATATTAATAGATTTAAAATAGTATTTAAATTAAATACTTAAAACTTTTTGTTAATATTAAATATTATATAATAAATACTTAATTAAGATGGACGTTTCTGCTGGTATTGCAATATATTATAAAAATAAAATATTATTAATTCATCCTACTAAAACACCTATTTTTGGAACATGGTCTGTTCCAAAAGGTAAAATTGAAAAGGATGAATCACTACTTGATGCAGCAATAAGAGAAACAAATGAAGAAGTTGGTATAATTATTAAACCTGAAATGATAAAATCAGATGCAAGAATTTTTAATTATACAACAAAAAAGGGATATATTTTTAAAAAAGCATATATTTATACATTACGAATAAATTCATTAAAAGAAATTGGATTAAAAGAAGAAGTATTACCATCTAATAATTTACAAAAAAGTGAAGTTGATATGGCATTATTTTTTGATAAATATAGTGCTAAAGATTACATTTTTTGGAGATATAGACTGTTATTAGATAAAATTTAATTATCAAACTCATCATCAACATCAAAATCTAATTGTCCATTTTTCATCATTTCTTCTAATTGACTATTAAATTCTTTCATATTTAAATTTGTAGTTTCTTCTTCCTCTTCAGGTTTTATTGATGGTGTATTTACTACACCTAAATCTTCACGTATAGTTTTATAAAATTTTTCAATATCTGCTAATGAACGTAATGATAATTTTATATTGTCTCTCATTTCGCGTTGTAACATCGATTGAACTTCAAACATTCTAGTATTAGAATTACCACTTTCAATTTCACGCATTACTGTCATTAATGTTTTTTCTGAAGCACTTACTAAAAATTCAAGTCTTGAATAATAATCAGCATCTTTTTTTCGTTTTGCTTCAATATATGGATGCGTTAATAATGCTTCATTTCCTAAATACAGTTCAGCTAAATTATTAATAATTTGTTCGGATTCGTGTCGTATTTCACCTAATTGTTTATTATAATCAAGTTGTTCAATTGAATGTTCTGATAATGCAGGTAATTCATTTGGTTCCATAAATAATTCATCAGGATTTAAATTATTAATTTGACTAGATATATTTTTTTCTAAATCTTCTAATTCTTGTTTCATTTTTTCTTTTTCCGCCTTACTTGGTCGTGCCATAATAAACAATATATTTTTATTATATATTTAAAAAAGTAAATTCATTAAAAATGGAATTAATAGAATTAGAAACTGGATTATATTTAGATATAAAAATACAAAAGCTGTTAGAAAGAATTTTTAATATTGAAGCTGATAAAATGATTGTAATTGATGAATTGCATGGATCAGATTCATTATTAGTATTTGAACAAATTGCAACTGGATTAAATCCAATAATAAAACGAACAATTATTGTAGATTCGGAAAATGAAGATTATAAAATTAAAATTTATAATTTTAAAAATAAACAATTTGCACAAATATCAAATAACAATAAAGAATTTAGTACTTTTATAATAAAAAGTAATGATTTTTATAATTGGAAAAATGAAATAACAATTTTACAAAAACGTTTATTTGTTTAATTTTTTTTATTATATTTGTATTATGGTAGATTTTAGTAAAGATACAATTGATTTTTTTTATTCGCATAATCCAAAGTATTCAGGTGTATACTATATTGGAGATAAAAATCCATGTTTTGAAGTTGGTTTAGTAACTGAATATTCTACAATATTTAGTTCATGTTCGTCATTACATATTATACCAGATACGACATTTAATACCGAAAACATTGTACATTATTACAATAAAGAAACAGCTAACAATATAACACAAAAAGGTTCAAGTTGGATTGACGACGCGATTAATAAATTGTCAAAATCAATAGATTCAGATATAATAACAAAAATATTTAAAAATACTGATACAAATGAAAAATAAAAATGAACTTGATGGTTCTGAATGGGGTGAATTATTCTATGAAGAACATATTGAAATGGATGAAGTCATTGAATTAGGAGATTCTGAAATTATGTTTACAACTAAAGGTGGAACAAAATTTAAAGAATATAATAATTATAAAAAAATAGAAATAATAGAAATTGGTAATGACGCTGATAATGTTAAATCTGCTATTGACAAAATAAAAAACAAAAAACGTGATTGATTATAGCATTTTTTACAAAGAAGATAAATCTGGATTATATTCAAAAGAATTTTATATTAAAAAAAATTATCCAGAAATATATAATAATATTATAAATTTTGCGAATAAACATAATTTACAAAATTTAAAATTTTCACAAAAAATTTGGCATGCTATCAATAATATACCAAATATTCCAACATGTGAAAATGAAAATTGTAATAATGATTCCATTTTCATTAATAGAAATAAAGGATATAGACAATATTGTTCTACTAAATGCGCAAGATCTTCAAAAAAATCAATAGAAAAACGTGTAAAATCATTTAAAAAAAATATAGATCAATATAAAGAAACGTATAAAAAAACATGTTTAAAACGATATGGAACTGAACACCCATGGAAAAACAAAGATATACACCAAAAATCATTTGATACATATAAAGAAAAAACTGGCTATTCAAATCCAGCACAAGATCCATCAATAAAAAAGAAAATAAAAGAAACTAATTTAAAACGATATAATGTAACAGCACCATTACAAAATAAAAATATACAGGAAAAAGTTAAACAAACTAATTTAGAACGATATGGTGTTGAAAATGTTTATCAATCAGAAAAAATAAAGGAGAAAATAAAACAAACTAATTTAGAACGATATGGTGTTGAATATCCAGTACAATCTAAAGAAATACAATATAAAACAAAACAAACTAATTTAGAACGATACGGTGTCAAATATCCAGTACAATGTGGAGAATTTAAAGAAAAAACAAAACAAACTAATTTAACTAAATACGGAACTGAATATCCAACACAATCAAAAGAAGTACAAGAAAAAACAAAACAAACTAATTTAGAACGATATGGTGTTGAAAACGTTTATCAATCTAAAGAAGTAAAAGAAAAAATAAAACAAACTAATTTAAAACGTTATGGTGTTGAATATTACAATCAATCAAATGAATATAAAGAAAAAATAATTAAAAATTGGACACAAACACAACAAAAACGATTTAATAATTATAATATTATTTCGTTTAACTATGATGAAAAAACTATTACATTAAAATGTAGTAAATGTAATAAAACATATACAATAAATTGGCGGCTTGCGTATTATAGAAATAAAAGTAATAGAGATGTTTGTATATATTGTAATCCATTTGTAAATTATACATCAAATTTTCATAATGAAATATGTGAATTTTTGGATGAATTAAATATTAAATACATTAAAAATGATAGAAATATAATTAGTCCTAAAGAATTAGACATTCATATCCCAGATTATAATATAGCAATTGAAGCAAACGGAATTTACTGGCATAGTGAATTATATAAAGATAAATTCTATCATCAAAATAAACTAAATTCAACTTATGAAAAAGGAGTTCGTTTAATTCAAATATGGGAAGATGATTGGAAATTTAAACAGGACATAATTAAACATAGACTTAAAATAATACTCAATAAAGAAAATATATTATATGCAAGAAAATGTAAAATTAAAGAACTAAATTCTAAAGAATACAAAGAATTTTTAAATAAATACCATCTTCAAGGTTATATTGCAACAAAAGTTAAATTAGGATTATTTTATAACAACGAATTAATGTCTGTTATTGGATTTGGAAGTTTAAGAAAATCTATGAATCAACATAGTATAGAAAATGAATTTGAACTTTATCGTTTTGCGGAAAAATATCATATCGTTGGTGGACTTGCAAAATTATTTAAACATTTTATTAAACAATACAATCCAACTAAAATTATTACTTACCAAGATTTAGATTGGGGATATTCAAACTTATATGAAAAACTAAATTTTGAATTAGAAAAAATAACTGATCCAGGATATTCATATTTTAAAGATGAAATACGTGAAAATAGGTTCAAATATAGAAAAGATCAACTTATAAAAGAAGGTTTTAATAAAAATAAAACGGAACACGAAATAATGATCGAAAGAGGTTACTATAAAATTTATAATTCAGGAAATTTAAAATGGATATATAAAAAACAATAAATTCACCTATTTTATTGTTTTTTTACACATTTTATTAAAAGACATATAATTAATTGATATATAATTAAATTATATGTCTTTTTTATGTCAAATAACATGATATTCACCACAAAATATGTAGAAGAATTTAAACATAAAATAAACGAAGGTTATATACCAAAACGACATGAAAATCCATTTTTATCTGGTGAACCTGATGTTAGAAGAGCTGGTTTAGCATTTGGATGGACAAAAGAAGAACAAGTTGAATATGTTAAATGTAAAATGAATGTGCATTATTTTGCACAAAAATATTGTAAAGTTAAAACTTCAGATGGATCAATAGGAAATTTTACATATAAAGGAAGAAAATATCAACGAAAAATTATTGATCTTATATCAAATAATAGATTTAGTATTTTAATGGCATCGCGTCAAATTGGTAAAACTGTTTCAGTTGCTGTATCAATTTTACATTATGTAATATTTAATGTAGATAAAAATGTTATGATAATGGCAAATAAATTATCTACAACAACTGAAATACTTGACAAAATAAAAAGTATTTATAAACATTTACCTTTCTTTTTAAAACCTGGAGTTAGCAGTTGGGCACAACGTAGTATTGTATTTAAAGATACAGGATGTAGAATTATGACATCTGCTAGAACAAAAGAACCGGCAATTGGTTTTACGATAGATTTTTTATATTTTGACGAATTCGCACATATTCCAAGAACTATAATAGAAAGTTTTTATAGATCTGCATATCCAACAGTATCAAGTATTGAAAATTCTAAAATTGTGATTACATCTACACCAAATGGAAGAAACTTATTTTGGAAAATACTTGATGCAGCTGAAAGACCAGACGGTGATCCTAGAAAAAATAATTTTAAAGCACTTAGAGTATATTGGTGGCAAGTTCCAGGTAGAAATGTTACATATATTAGATTAAATCAAAATAAATTAGATGAATATGGATTAACTAAAGAATTAGTATTTAATTATATTAAACAACATTTTAATATTGCAGATGATGATATTAAAATGAAATATAATAACGAAGATTTTAGGTGGGTTATACATATTAAAAACAGTTCAGAATTAAAAAATGATGATATAAGACAATTAATTATTAAATCTGATATTTTTGATGAAGCGTTTGGTGAACGTGTAGAAAATATGTCAATAAGTATTAATAATATTGCGCAAGTTACATCATGGAAAGAAGAAACAATTAAGGATATTGGATCTGAAGAAGCGTTTAATCAAGAATATGGATTACAATTTTATGCTGCAAGTAATTTAACATTTTCTGAAGATAAATTAGCTGAAATATCTGATAATGAAGCAGAATTTGTTTGGCATGAAATTCCAGAATACGAAAATTTAAATCACATAGATTATAGAGATTTTAAGTGGATAAAAGATCGAGAAGATATATTTAATTGGGAAGATCGTAAAAAATATTGGTATGCAATTGGTATTGATATTGCAGAAGGATTAGGACAAGATTATTCTGTAATAAATTTATTTAGAATTTTACCTAAATCAAAAGAAGAATTAAAAGATGCTAGAATAGAAAGTGTATATGATTTTTTTAAATTAGAACAAGTTGGAATATTTCATAGTAATAATACAAGTGTTAAAAGATTAACTGAAATGATATATGTATTAGCATTTCATATTTTAGATGAAAATAAAATAAAAATTGCATTAGAATATAATACATATGGAGCTGAATTATTAGCACACATGCCAGGATTATATCAAGGAAATAATAATTATAGTTCACATATATTTGCAAGATATAAACATAGAGCTGATGCATTATTTGGAAAAATTGGGTTAAAAATTAGAAATAATAAAGGAATGTTAGTTAAAGAATATCAACATAGAATTAACAATAATTATATTTTTCCACATGAAGAAACAACAATTAGAGAAATGACTACATTTGTAAGAGTTGAAAATCATAGAAGTAGTCAAGATCATTTTGAATCTGAAACAGGACACGATGATTGTGTTATGTCTTTAGTTGCAATTGCATCATTGTATAATAACCAAAGTTTTAAAGATTTAATAGATTATTACATAGAAACAGAAATTGATGATAATTATATTAAATTTATTGAAAAACGATTAGATGATGTTGAATATCCAACTGGTATAGATTATAATATTTTATGGTCAGCTAAAAAGAAAATGGAACTAACTGAAGAATTATACACACATGCAAATATTAAAATGCATGAATTAAGCCGTGGTGGAATGATATAATATTAATATTAAAATAGTTTAATATATAATTAAAATTTAATTTATTACTAATAGTGAAAAATGAAATGTTTTTAAAATCTGTAAATGAAAATATAAGTGCAGCTAAAACATATATTGAAAATTTAAAAAAACAAGGTAAATTACCTAGCAATTTTAATAGAACTGATCCAAATTCTGATTATCAAAAAATAATAAATTCATTAGGTAAAAATGTAAATTATGCATATTATTTTATTAAGCATTATTATGATGAAATAGACAAATTTCAAAATGTTGAAGAATATATTAATGATTATGTATTACCAATATTAAATTATTTATCAATATTAAAAAGACAAAATATAATAGTTAATATTGATAAAAATATTAATCGTAAACCTATAGATTATTTAAAATCATTATTAACTATTACATCATTACCATATGTTAATGAAATACCTGGTATTGATATTTTAAATGATAATATTATTGAATATGTAACATTTTCAAAACAAAAAAATGACATGTTTTATAATATATCAATTGAAGAGAAAAAAAAATTATTACAAAAATTAAGAAAAATATTAAATACTCTTGGATATAATATAATTATAGCTGCAAAATATGATAAAGATAAAGATCTATGGGTACCTGACATGAATGCAATATTACATTGGATTTCACCAATTTGGTGTATAAAATCTTTTAATTATTTTGAAAAACATTTAGGTGATGATGATAATATACAATACATTTTTATTAAAAAAGATATTTTCAATGAAATAAAACGACGAGCATCAAAAAGAATTGATCCAGTTTTTAAACATACTGAATTTAATTTTGATGGATTATCTAAAGAAGATGTGTTAAACAAAATTAAACAATTAAGAGAAGAAAATCCTAACGAAAAAGAAATACCTAAAGATAAATTAATATCTCCATACGATGCTATAGTACCAATAAATTGGACTAATCCACATTACACTTCAACATTAAAACCTTACGTTAGTCCTAATAATTTAATAACTGATCCAATTTATAGATTTGGCGTTACAACATATCCACAAAGTAATAATATATCATTAAATAAAATATTAGATTCTAGTATTGAAAAAGTTGAAATTGACGCATTTAATGATGCAAATGAAAACGTTGCAACATTAGTAAAACATAATTTTGAAATATCTAGTATAGATATTTTAGTTCGTAGTATTTTTAATTTAAAAATTTCAGCATTTGATGTTAATAATATAACATTAAATAAAATATTAATTTTTTTAAATATTAATAATATAAATGAAAAAACATCATATGTTAAAGCAATTGAAAATAAAAATGATATAATTGTTAATAATTTCATTAAAAATATATTAAATGTTTATAATAAAATAGTACGAGGTAATTACACTGTTATATTAAGAAATAATGAATTAGTTAATGAAATTTATGAATTTAGTTCTAAATCAATTGATAATTTTTTATTAATGTTACCAATTTTATTAATACAAGAACATACGACGCCTGAAATATTAAATATAGCAAAAGAATTTTTCACATCTCCAAAATATGATGTAATTAAAAGTAGAAATATGGTAAATATGTTATTACCAAAACGTTTAATTTTTATAATATTAGATCTTAAAAATAAAAATTTATTAAATAATAAAGAACTTGAAAATTACATAATACAGTCATATGGTGATGGTTTATTTATAAAAGAAATACCAGGTTCATATGATGCAAATGTTGCAATATCATCAGTAAATAATTTTAAAACTGAATTATTAAATGTATATTATAATTCTAATAAAAACAATTTAATATATATACGATATTTAAATATAGAACATACTGTATCTTTACCAATTATGTTTAAAGCTACTGCAGATTTAATTTATTTGTATCGAAAAGATTATGGATTAAAATTAATAAAAGATAATAATTGGGATAAGGAAGTACAATTTATAACTGATATAGCGTTTAGTGATGAGATTTCAAATGAAAATGAATTAAAATATATAAATTTAGTTAAAAATATATTAGAATATTGTAAAAATAGATTGACTAAATTAATTGGAACGCGTTATTCAGAAAATATAAATAGACCTGAAGAAGTTAATGCATTTATGTATGAAAAATTAACAGATGCTTATTTATCTAATACAGTTAAAACAACTTATACATATAATGCTACAATTCATAATATATTATTAAAGCATTCAATATATAAAATTTTAACAAAAACAGAAAGCGGAAAAGATTTATTTAATACATATTTTAGTAAAATTCATAAAATAATATAAACTATATAAATATGTACAAAAATCTTTAAAAAAATAAATATATATAATAAAATTAATTAATTACAGATGGCAATTCAAATATCTAAATTTAGACGTCCTGGAATTTATATTCAAGAAATAAACAAAACAACACAAATAACTCCAGTACAAGACACTCTTATAAACTTGGTTATTGGATTTAGTAAGAAAGGACCTATAAACAGACCTGTACTTGTAAATTCATATCAAGAATTTGTATCTATATTTGGTGATATAGATAGAACATTGGAAAAAAAGGGTAATTATTTTCATAGAACAATACAACAAGTTATAAATCAATCACCTATATGGGCATTAAATTTATTAAAAACTGATGATGAACTTGATTTATTACAATGGCAATCGGTTTCATTATCTTCTTCTGTTGAAAATTCATCAATTTTTTCTGATCCTTATTCAAGTTTTTTTGATAAAAATGAATTTTGGTTAAGAGACACAGAAGCATTTCAATTTAATGTTGATAAAACACAACCAACAGAAAAAACTAAGATTCTTAGTTTTACAAATATGTCAGATAAACCAATAAGTGTTTTTATTTATAAATCTGATATATCTGGTTTTGATATTAAAGCAGAAGACTGGTATGGTGGAAGAGATAAAGTTCCATCGTGGATGTATTTTGATGATCTTATTAGTGATTATATGATTGATGTTGTTGTGGTAAGTGGATATTGGAATGATTATAAATCATTATCAGTAGATCCTAAATGGAGTAGATATTTTAATTCTAAAGGTTTAATTAAAGATCAACTTAATAATTTTGTCAATGATCCATCTGTAAACACATTGAAAAATTATACTGTATCTCTTATACCATATTTTAGAGATCAAAATGGCACTGATTATTATGTTGAAACTGTAATTAATAATGATACAGATTATACAGGATTATTTGTAACATATGATGTAGATGCATTAGAAACTGATAATCCAAACGGTTTAATTGATTTAATTGGACATACATTAGTTGGAAATGAAACTGATCATATTAATTTTATGTCATATAATGAAGTTATAACCGAAACTGTTTCGTTTGAACAAAAAGCATTAGTTAGTCCTGGTAATACATTAGCATTTAATACAACAATAGAATATAATAATGAAGTTCAACATAATGGATTTTTTGAAACAACTTGGATTGTAAGTCCAATATTTGATGTTTTACCATCAAGTGATCCAGCACAAAATAAAGTTAGTTTAATAACATTAACTAATGAAGCAAGAATAGTTTTAAATGGATCAGATCTACACATTGCGTCTGGCCAAGAAATTGGAATACCTGATGTATCTGAAAATAGAATAAGAAAGGATACTATTTATATTGATTCAAAAGGACAACTTGGCGTAATGACAGGTGTAGAAGTTAGTGATTGGACTGAATGGGAAGTTGTACCTACATTATCAATTTCTGATGTATTATATCCAATAGCAATTGTTAAAGTTGGAACACAAAGAACACAATCAACTGCAACAGATGAATTATACTTAGGTGTAACAGATGTTAATGATATTGAATTTTTAGATAATTTAACATGGAAAATTGTATCTAGTGGAGATCATGGTACTGCTGGATCTGAAGAAGTTGATATATTAGTTGATTACATATCTAGTTATGAAGTTTTAGTAACATTTAATAATACACGCGTATCTGATGCTGATAATAATTACACTAAATTTAGAGCATTAAAAATGTTTAATGATATACGATCTAATGTAGCAGTTGGAAAAACAGTTGTAAAATTATTAGATGGAACATTAGCTGAAATAATTGATGTAAGTTATACAACAGATAATAATCTAAATAAAGATATAAAAATCACTGTTCCTACTACAAATGTTATTGCAGACAATTTTGAATTATATTATGCAAATGATGCATTTACACTTGGTGAAATAGGAATGAGAGCTGTTGAAAATGTTCCTGATTATGGAATTGTAAGTAAATCATCAACATTTTATCAACATTATTATGATGGAATAATTAAATCTGGTGATTATTTTTTACAAAATATTATACCAAATGGTTCAGGTATTAATGCAATAGAATTTACTAAAGATGATTTAGGACAATCAATTATTGTAATGTATACAAGAGATGGTGCACCTGATGGAGAATATAGTGGACCATTATCAAATATTCCTGAATTAGACGCTCAAGGTGGAGATAAAATTTATGTTCAAGATGTTGATAATAATACAGGAACATATACACTATTAAGTGTAGCGTATGAAATGGGACAATATACTAAATTAGGTGTAACGTATGATTATAAAGCAACATTCATTGTTAATGAAGCAGTAAATGAATATGTTCAATATAATAAATTAGTACATATATTTGATGGTAATCCTGATCAATATGTATACTTAAAAATGTATAGTATTCAAAGTGAATTATATGTTGATTTTGTAAATAGTCCTGATTTAGAAACAGCAGGTGAACAAAGAATTGATCCTGAAAATAATAAAACAATATGGGTATTTTCTGATAGATCTAATTTTGCACAAACTGTTGAAATAGAAGCAGTTCTTGAACAAAATCAATTTTTAATTGATGCAAATAGATATGGAGAAATAGTGGTTGGCGATTTTCTAGAAGCAGCAATTCCTAATGATTTACCAATTGGATATGTACCTAAAAAATTAACACGAATTAATAGTAGACAAATATGGGAAGCTGATCCTAGTTTAGCCGTAATAAGCACTGATGCAGCTGTAGCATATTTTGATGCAGATCCTAGTACAAATATTGACATTCAAGTTGTTCGTAGAAATTCTGTAGATAATTATGTAAATACATTACAAGCATTAGTATTTGATGGATTTACAATGAGACTTGATAGTATGCCTGATGGAACTGAAAAACGTCAAAATGAAATATTAAATTTATTTGCGCCTGGTACACCATTATTTAAAGGATTAACTAATAGAAATCAAATTTCATGGAGATATTTAATTGATTCATGGGGATTGGGCTTAACTAATAATAGTAAACAACAAATGGTTGATTTATGCGGTGCTAGATTAAATGCACTTGGATTATTAAATATGCCATCTGCTAAAGCGTTTAAACATTCAACAAATCCAACATTTATTAATAATGATGGAACATTAAATTATGAATACATTAAACTTGGTGGAAATCCACAATCTAATCCAGCATTTAGATATACATTTGGACAAGGTCAAGGACAAAGTAATGTTGCTTATTTCTTCCCATATGTAAGTATTTATGATAATGGAAGAACATTAAATGTTCCACCAGCAATGTTTGTTGCAAATACATTTATGAATAAACATAATTCTCGTAGAGGAGACGTTTATCCATGGACTATTGCAGCAGGTGTTACAAATGGTTTAGTAACTGGATTTGGTGCGACTGAAGTTGATATTGATGGAGATGATATTTCAGAATTAAATGAAATGGGAGCTAATCCAATCACATTTAAACTTAATAGAGGTTATAATATTGAAACTAATAATACAGCGTCAATAGTTCCTAAATCAGCATTATCTAATATTCATGTTCGTGAAGTATTAATTGAACTTGAAAATGAAATGTATAACATGTTATTAACATACCAATGGAGATTTAACACTGCTGAAGTTAGATCAGAAATAAAACAACGAGCAGATGCGATTTGTGCTAGATTTGTTGCACAAGATGGTTTATATGATTATTTAAACGTAATGGATGAAACAAATAATACGCCTGATGTAATTGATGCTGGAATTGGTGTTATTGACACGTATGTTGAACCTATTAAAGGAATGGGAATAATAGTGAATAACATAACAATTCTTAGAACAGGTACAATTCAAAGTGGTGGTTTTACATTACAACAATAAAAGAAAAATAAAATGTTAAAAAAAGTCGAAAAGTTAAAACTTTTCGACTTTTTTTGTTAAATTTAACAAATACTTTAAAACATATTTTATGGATTATTCAATATTTAATAAACCAGATCCATCTGGTATGTTATCAAAAGAAAAATATTTAAAAAAACATTATCCTGAAATATATCAAAGTATTATAGAATTTTGTAACACTTATAATTTACAAGATTTAAAATTTAGTCAAAAAGTATGGCATACGATTAATAATGTCACAAGTGTTCCAATATGTAAAAATGAAAATTGTAATAATATTGTCAAATTTCAAAATAGAACATTAGGATATTTATCATTTTGTTCAAATAAATGTCAAAGTAGTTCAAAATATACTAAGGAAAAACGTAAACAAACTAGTTTAAAACGATATGGTGTTGAAATACCACAAAAATTAGATGAAATAAAAAATAAACAGCGCCAAACAATTAATAATAAACCAAATGATGAAAAAGAAAAAATTAAGGAAAAACGTAAACAAACATTGATAAAACATTATGGTGTTGATAATCCAGCAAAAAGTAAAATTTTATTAGAAAAACGTGTTAAATCATTTAAAAAAAATATAGATCAATATAAAAAAACATATAAAAAGACAAGTTTAGAAAGACATGGAACTGAACATCCATGGAAAAATAAAGATATACACCAAAAAACATTCAACACGTACAAAAAAAATACTGGTTATTCACATCCATTATTAAATCCAAATATAAAAGATAAAATTAGACAAACTAATTTAGAACGTTATGAAGTTGAACATCCATTACAATCTAAAGAAATACAAGAAAAAAACAAGCAAACTAATTTAGAACGTTATGGTGTTGAAAATGTATATCAATCAGAATTAATAAAAAAGAAAATTAAACAAACTAATTTAGAACGTTATGGAGTTGAACATCCGTTACAACTTAAAGAATTTCAAGATAAAATTAAACAAACTAATTTAGAACGTTATGGAGTTGAAAATGTATATCAATCTAAAGAAATACAAGATAAAATAAAGCGAACTAATTTAGATAGATATGGCGTTGAGTATCCATTACAATCTAAAGAAATACAAAATAAAATTAGACAAACTAATTTAGAACGTTATGGTATTGAACATTATAATCAATCAAATGAATATAAAGAAAAACAAAAAATTGAATGGGAAAACAAACAATTAAGTCGTTTTAAAAAATATAATATTGTTAATTTAGATTACGATAATCATGAAATAACTTTTAAATGTAATAAATGTAATAAAAAATACACTTTGAATTCTTATTTTGCTTATCAACGAAACAAATTTAATATTGAATTATGTACTAATTGTAATCCAATAAATTCGTATTCTAGTTTTCATAATAAAATTTGTGAATTTTTAGATGAACTAAATATTAAATATATTAAAAATGATAGAAGTATAATTTCACCTTTAGAACTAGACATTTATATTCCAAGATATAATATAGCAATTGAAGTGAATGGAATATATTGGCATAGTGAATTATTCAAGGATAAATTTTATCATCAAAATAAATTGAATTTAGCATATGAAAAAGGAGTTCGATTAATACAAATATGGGAAGATGACTGGAATTTAAAACAAAATATTATTAAACACAGACTTAAAATAATATTTAATAAAGAAAAAGTTTTATATGCTAGAAAATGTAAAATTAAAGAACTAAACTTTAAAGAATACAAGGAATTTTTAAATACATATCATTTACAAGGTTCAATTGTAACTAAAATTAAATTAGGTTTATTTTATAATGATGAATTAGTTTCTGTTATTGGATTTGGTAATTTAAGAAAGTCAATGAATCAAAAATCTAAAGAACATGAATATGAATTATATCGTTTTGTAGAAAAATATCATGTAGTTGGTGGTTTAAATAAACTATTCAAATATTTTGTTTATAATTATAAACCAGCTAAAATTATTACGTATCAAGATTTAGATTGGGGTTATAGTAATTTATATGAAAAGTTAGATTTTAAATTAGAAAAAATAACTGATCCAGGTTATTTTTATGTTGTAAATGAAATACGTGAAAATAGGTTCAAATATAGAAAAGATCAACTTATAAAAGAAGGTTTTGATAAAAACAAAACAGAACACGAAATAATGTTAGAACGTGGATATTATAGAATATATAATTCAGGTAATTTAAAATGGAATTTAATATTATGAAAGTAATATGTATTGATGACAAAAATAGACCTAATGAAATTCCAACTTCAAGATGGATTAAAAAAGGCCAAGAATATACTATTATTAAAATAGCATATATGACACAACAAGGAATTTATGGTTGTCAATTGGAAGAAATTGATAATAGTGATTTATTTCCATGGAGTTGGTTTGCGTTATCAAGATTTGCAGTAACTAAAGAAGAAGTATTAAAATTAGTAAAAGAAAAAGAATTAGAATTAGAAGAAATTTGATATAATAACATATAAATATATAATTTAATAAAGAAACTGGACTAACTTGAAGATGGAACTCAAACTTCAAGGACAACACGCCTCTATAATATTTTGAATAACATAGACGCACAACGAAAGGTCCCAAAAGTGTTTTAAAAGGCATGAGACTTATCGGCTGTCCAGTTTCTTTTTTTATTTAATTATTTTTATAATTAATAAAATATTATTATATTTGTAATATCAAAACATTAAAAAAATAAATTATGTCTAAAATAATTAAAACATTCGATAATTATTTAACAGAATCTATTCATAATAATTTTAATTATGAAATATTGCGAAATTTCTGTGCAACAAAAAATAATGCAAAAGCTGGTGGCGGTGGAGATGAGCCAACTCCAAGAGTTCAATTTATTATGAATTTATTAAATTCATTAAATATTGAATATGAATTAGATACGTGGACAGATAGAAGAGTTGTAAGAAAAACATTAGGTGATTTTTTAGGTTTTTCTAAAGATAATGTTGATGAAGAAATTGATAAAAATGATAGAATACCGCCTCAATTTAAAGAAAACGAAAAAAGATTATTAAAACGCGCATTTGATTTGTTTGATTTAGATATTAATATGTTAAAACATATGTTAAGAAATGCTGAAAATAGAAATGCATCTAAACGTGAAAAAAGTATTCTTAATATGTTAATAAAATTTAAAAAAGAAACGAATAAATTAAGCGAGCAACCAACTGGAACATTTTTTAATATTTATATTAAGGGATCTTCTGATAAAATGATAATGGCACATCATGATGTTATGAATATCGCATCTGAAAATTGTAATGACAATTCTGCATCAGTTATTAATGCAATTGCATGTAAAACATTAATGCCTGAAATTAATGTTGTATTAACAGATGGTGAAGAAATTGGTGGTATTGGCGCAAAACGAACAGCTGAAAAAATTAATGAAGGATATTTTGGTAATATTGATTTTGTTTTAAATTTTGAACTTACTGCAGTTGGTGGTAAAAATTTCTTCATTGAAGATTATAAACAATCTAATTTATATCAACGAATAGAAAGATTATTTCCAGGTGTAGAAACATTATTTACACCATTTCATGATGGTATAATTTTAAGAAAATATGGTGTAGATAGTATTGTTATAAATCCGCTTCCAAGATTACCAGATGGTAAATTAAATTATAAATTATTACAGTTATGTCATTCAACTAAAGATAATATGTCTATTGTAAATTTTAATGATATGAAAGAATTTTGTGAAGAAGTGGTAGTTCCAATAATTAGAAATGAACAACCAAATTTTTCAATAGAAGAAATGTAACTTTTTATTATTTAATAAAAAAAAATTAAATCCCAATATTTTTATATTGGGATTTTTTTTTATAATTATATTAAAATAATAATATATAATAAAAAATAATATTATTATTTAATGTCTGTAAAAAATTTAAATGTTATTGGTGGTGGTGGATTAATTGGTAACACTAGTGTAGATGGATTAAATACGCATAACTTAGAATTAATTAACTTTAATTCTTTAAAATTACAAGGAAACGATGTATACATAAATGATATAAAATATCCAGGAACTGATGGTGCATATGGAAACGTATTAGTAACAGATGGACAAGGAAATTTACAATTTGCTGTACCGCCATCTGCACCAGTTACAAGTGTTAATACATTAACAGGAGATGTTGTCTTAAATACAGATAATATATCTGAAGGATCAACAAATTTATATTATACTGATAATAGAGTAGATGCTAGAATATCAAACGCGTCATTAGGTGATTTAAGTGATGTAACACTTGGAACACCTGTAACAGGAAATTTTTTAAGATTTGATGGATCAAATTGGATTCAAAAAGATTTAGGTGGAACAAATAATTATATTGTAAAATATAGTAGTGCAACAGACATTACTAAAAGTGTATTATATGAAGCAACAGACGGTAATGTTGGCGTATCTGACACTGCTCCATCTCAAAAATTAAGTGTTAAAGGAGGAAATTTAGCAGTATTTGATACAACAGATAGATTAATTTATGTTGGTAAAGATACTAGTAATACATTATCATTTAAATTTGAATCAACGTCTAGTAAATCAGTAATAAGTAGTTTAGGAACTAATCCAATAATTGATATAAATGTAGGATCTACAACTGCAATACATATTGATAAAGATGGAAACGTTGGTATTGGTGTTACTACACCAGGCGCAAAACTAGATGTTAATGGAACTGGTAAATTTGGTGATGGAAGTAATGAAGCATTATCATTAAGATCTTCTTCTGCTGCAGTAGGTATAAAATTACATGGTAATTCAAATACTTACATGGGTGATATAATGTTTAATGATTCTGCATTTGGATTTAGAAATACGTCTGGAAATTATATTTTTTATGCGCATACAAATGGTAAAATTGGTATTGGAAATAATTCTCCAGGATATATTTTAGATGTTACAGGAACAGGTAAATTTTCAGATCAATTAACATTAAGTAAAGCAAGTGGAACTGCACCTATGATTGTCACATCTACAACATTAGTAACTAATTTAAATAGTGATTATTTAGATGGTAAACACGCAAGCGATTTTTTACAAACAAATTCTGAAGGAACTGCTGGACAAACAATAACGTTTAATGAGGGATTAAGAACTGGATTTATTAATTTTAATCAATACGACAATTATGATCCTGATGATATTGTAAATACAGGTGGAGGTGCAGGTATTATAAATGATAGTTCAAATTATAAAGCATTGATGATATTAGGTAACAATTCAGGAGGTGGAAACAAAATCATTAAGTTATATGATGATGTTACTATTTCGTCTGATTTATCTGTTACATCTAATTTATCAGTTGGTGGCACAAGTACTTTATCAGGTAATGTAACAATGAGTGGTACGTTATCTGTAGATAGTAATGCAACTATTAGTGGTACGTTAAAGCTATCTAATTTGTCATCAACTAAAATAAAAATGGCAACTATTAATACTACGGGTGAAGTTGGAACTGCAGATATACCAACAATAAGAAAAGATTTAACTGGTTTAACACCAATACATTTTCCATATGTCGTTGGAACATATACTGTAAACGTAACTATTTCAGATGTTTCTTCTGATGTAGTTAGCATAACTGCTGAAATTGTACCTGATAATGGATCATATACAATATATTATGGTTATGGTTTAAGTGGCACAACGTATGTACATAAAAAAAGAACAGTTTCATCAACAATATCTCAAACGCAATATATTAATGATACAGCTGATAGATATTCAGTAATGTATGTATATGCTGATTATGGATCAGGAGCTGGCTCTGGAGTAGATTATGGATATAGTCATACAGATACTGGTGAAGAATCGTTTATATTAGCAACTATAAAATTAAGAAACGCATATAACACAGCTGGAGAAGTAATAGAAATTATAAACTGGAGCAAATTATATTTAAACGAATCTACTGATAATACGCGTTGGGAAACATCTACAAGTGGTAATGGAAACACAGGAGATATGGTTATATCTAATGGTAGTAATAAACTTACAACTACTACAAACGTAAATTGGAATGACATTAATTCTCAACTTAAAATAACTGGTAATACTGGAATGTTAGCATTATCATATGATGCAAATACATCTGGAACTATAGTTGGTTATAATAATGATTCATATCATTGGTTTATAGGTAAAGGTGATTATAATTTAAATGATGTTTATTTTGGTACTATTACTAATGATAAAGTACATATAAAAACAAATAATATTAATAGAATATCAGTTGATGTAACTGGAAAAGTTGGTATTGGAACAACAAATCCATCTGAAATATTATCAATATATGGTGGTAACATACAAATTGAAAATATTAATAATTATGTAGAATCTTTGTTTTTTAAACATACATATATACCATGGAACCATACATATGAATCACAAATAACATTCGACTGGTATGGACATTTATATGGTAATGCTGGAACATTACGTGGTTTAATTTATTTATCTGGTCGTGAATCATATGCGAATCATTATTTTATTGATGATGAAGGAAATAGTCAATTAACGTTGTTAGATAATAAAAATATTGGAATAAATACATTTAGTCCAGTTGAAAAACTACATGTTGCATCTGGAAATGCTAAAGTTGAAGGTCGCGTACAAGCTCGTGATTATGTTGAAGTATTAAATACTGCAGGTACATCTGGATTTAAAATGCAATGGAATGATACAGACAAATCAATAGATTTTATAATTAATTAATATGGCGACAACACCGTTAAAAATATACAAAAGTGAATTATTAAAAATAACAGATGGTGAAATTGAAGAAAAATTTTTTACCAGAACTGCTAATTTAAGATTAAGATATTCATTACAACATGGTAGTTTAAAACCTGAAGTATATAGTTTTAAAGGATTAAATGTACTATGGGTTGCATATGATGTAAATGATACATCAAAAAAATATATAATCGCTAAATTACTAGAGTATGGTGCAACTATATCTAATCCAATGTCTCAATCTGATTTTCAAGCACAATCAGCAAGTACATTAAAATCTTCATATGATATAGTTGTTGTAGACATGTACGTTTGGGCTGTTCAAAGTAGTTCAATGACAAAAGCAAAAGAATGCGCAGATGAAGGTTTAGTTGTTGTAACATCAGGAAATGACACATTAACAAATCTATTTTTCACAGCTGTTTCTATATCTAATGAAGATACACATTTAGCAATAACATCATATAATGTATCTCATATTACTAAAACAAGACATGGTGAATCTATTGGTTCACTTGGTACAGATCCAAATTATTATGCATCAAATTTAAATTATGGTGCAAAACAACTTTATTATCATAGTGATATTGATGAAAATGCGACAATGGGATTTATATATGAACCAAATAATGGATTAGGAGGATCATTAATACATGATCAAGCTGGAACGTTTAGTTCAATATATTTTAATACACGATTTAAATATTTTATATTTTATCAATTAAGTATATATATTGAAGCATTAAATAAACCCAGTAATGTAAGATATATTAGAGATCAAATATCTGGTAATTCTGTTAATGCTAATAATCATTGGGTTGAAATTCAAGCATATAAAAAACCAGAATGGAAACCATTTTCAGTTACAGATAATTTATGTTATCAAAAATCTGTCACAGGTAATCAAACAATATCACTTCCTGAAAAAATTACAGACGGTAGTATTGCAACTGCTGGCTATGCATATGTTACAAATGCAGTTGATATATATGCTCAAGTAGATATGGGTAAAATATATCCAATTCATAAATTTACTGTATGGCATTATTATGGTGATACTAGATATTATATTGATAATATACGTAGCATTAGTAAAAATGGTGATTATTGGTATAAAGTATTTGATTCTAATTTAGAAGGTACATATTATGAAACATCAATTGGACATATAATAAACTTAACTGAATTTAATGGAAATTGTTCTAAAGTTGAAACAGGTTTACCAGTTGAAAGTCAATTTATAAATTTAGTTAATACAACGCATGGGGCACTTGGAATATGGCCATATGCATATGGATGGGGAAGTGCAACTAATATTCAATATGGGTATGTTGAAGATGAATCTACTCCAACTGGAACAACTAAAGCAGTATTTGTGAGTTGGGAGTCTTCAGATGGAAGTGATTTAGGAATGCGATTAGCAGCGTCAGATACAGTATATGGAATTAGTTCAAGTACAGTATATACAGTATCAATATTTAAAAAGAATGTAAAAGGTATTACAGCTCCAATATCATCAGTAAATAATATTTATATACGTGAATATGATTCAAGTGGTAATCAATTACGCGAACACGGTGAAGCAATATATTATGAAACAATGGAAAATGGTTGGTATAGAATTTGGGGAACATTTACAACTCAATCTGCAACAGATCATATGGCAATTCAAATGTATGATTATACACCTGCAACATGCGAAGTTAGATTATATGGATCACAACTAATAAAACAAACTGAATATCCTAGAGTATGTGAATTTACAGAAAAATATAAACTTGATACATTTTTATATTTACATATACCAGGTCATTTTAAATATGGAACTATTATGGGTAAATTTTTACCAAGAACTGCTTTTACAAATGATCCAACGTATTCTAATAGTGCAAATAATTCAGTATTAATTGGATTTAAAGATGAAGTTAATAACAATTTAGTTGATTATAGATATTATGTTAATGGTGATACTAATAGTGATCATTATGGTGAATCTGTTCCATTTATAGCAGCTAGAGATTGGATAGATGGTTGGTCTAATATTCATGAATATTATACAATAGATTCAAACAAAGAAATAATTTGGATTGCAAAAAAAACATCTACTTCTTTCTCATTTCAAATCATTCAAGATTCTGTATATAAAACTGAACATTCATTTACAATAGATATAAATAATACAGAAATTAATAAATTGATATTTGGTACACAACCAATATGGAATGGAACACATTATGATATTAATATTTATGATGAAGTTTTAACTACAACTGAAATTGAGCAATTATTAAAAACTAAAGGTAGTATTAAAAAATCTGGAATTTTTTTAGTTAAACAAATAAATGAATTAGGAGAAAATTTATGGCCATTAACTGAATTAAGTACTAGTATTTCTTACACTGTAAGTGGTCATGGAACAGTAACATATCAAAATGATGAATTAGGTGAATATCATCAAACTACATTTACAGATACTGATGGTGTATATAAAGGATTTGATATTACAACAATAAGTGGTAAATATTATGTATTTAGTGGTTGGTTTTGGCAATCATTAGGAAACACTTTTGATTATTATCCATGTGTAATAGAGCACGAAGAATCAGGAAATGAAATTAGAAGTAGTACATTTTCTAATTCACCATATGAAAAATGGTTTTATGGATGGTCAATTGCGCAAGCTGGATCAACTGGAAATTTAAGATGTTTAATATATCCAATGAGAGTTGGATATGATGGTTCTGGAACATTAAAATGGAGAAACATTTCATTTAGAGAAGCAACACCAACAGAAATAAAAATGATAGGTGATGGAACATTTCAGTGTGGTGATTTATCTGATTTTTAATATATAATAAAATCATTGTATTTTAATATATAATAAAATCATTATAAATATATGGCTAATTTAAAAGCTGGAACAACAATAGGCGGACATTTAGTTTTTCATTCTGGAAATTTTAATAATAGTAATACTACATTAATTGGATCTGAACTAAGTATTGCAGATGGCATGATATCTATAAAATCTATTGATGCATCTAGATTATCGTCACATTTTGCAAATACAACAACACACCAAAATATAATTTATTTTACTGCTGCAACTGGTTCAAGTGATCCAGGATTTATAGTACATGAAACTGCTGCAGGAGATGATGCAAATAAGGGGGTGATACATATTTGTCCATCAGATGATAGTTCTATTGATGATTATGTTTCTATTCATGGTACTAATGATCCTGAAAATTTAATATTACGAACTGATGGTAGTGCATATTTTGCTAGTAAAATTGGAATCAACACTAAAACACCAACTGCAATGATTTCTATTAGTAATATAACTGGAGATAATACAAATTTATTAAGTTTTTCTGAAGGTGATACAAATGAATTTGTATTTAAAGGCTATTTTGCTGGCTCAGGTAACACTGGTAATAAATTAGTATTAGCAACAGATGTATGGTCAAATAATATAATGTCATGGAGAGGAGACGGAAATGTTGGTATAGGAACAATTGATCCATATTATAAATTACATGTAAAAACAGGAACAATTGTATCTGAGTCATCTGATTTTACAGGTAATGGTTTTTGGTCTATAGATACACAATATGGAACAGATCAAAATCATAGGTCATATATTAATTCTTTAAATTTTCATACTTCAAGATGGGACGGTGGTAGTTACTCTAATAATTGGACTTTTGTTAATGATAATACCTATTTTAAATTAAAATATGGACGTAAAACAAATGGAGATTATGCAACAGTAGGGAGTGACATTTTTACTTTTGATGGAGCTAATAAAAGATTTGGAATTTATAATACTTCACCTGCATATAATTTAGACGTAACAGGAAACGCTCGAATAACTACAGATTTACAAGTAGATGATACAATTAACATTGGTTCTACATTATCTGGATTTTCTGGTACATATGCATTTGTTGTAAGTCACGCAAATGGTGGAATTATTTTAGATAGAATTGGAAATCCAGCGTTTTTAAGAATAACACAAGATAATGATAATGCAAAAGGTGGTCAAATAAGAAGTACAACAAATGGTTTAAGTTTTACAAACGGAGATAGTACAACAACTTATATGACTATTAATAATAGTGGATTAGGTATAGGAACTACATCACCAAGTCAAAAATTAGATGTAAATGGAAGTATAAAGGGAACTAGTATATATTTAAATAGTACTATACATTTACAAGATGGCGCAGACGGAATGTCAAAATCATATTATGATGATGCAACATATGAGCATAGAATATATCCAGCTGACAATAATAGTCAATCTCAATCTGTTCCTTTAAAATTAATGTTATATTATAATGGTGTTTATAGAGAAGTTTGGCATTCTGGTAATGATGGGTCTGGATCAGGATTAGATGCAGATACAGTTGATGGTATTCAAGCTGGTTCGTTTATTAGAAGTGATGCAGCTGATTATTTTTCAGGTACGTTAACATATACACCTGATACAGGAACAATATTAAAATTAGATTCAAAAGATGCTATAAAAAGATATACTGCAAATGGAGGTCTTGGCATTGGTGCAGATGATTGTTTAATATTAGGTGCCGGTGAATCAAGATATCAAATTGAATCTAATGTTTCATTATCAGCAGAATCAGTTTATGTTGGAGGAGAAAGTGGTATTTTTATGTATGTTCCAACTAATAATTGGGATAGTTGGTCTAATAAACATACATTTACTTTGGAATCTGATGGTGATCTAACTTGGTCTGGTACTGGAACTGCAACAGATTGGGTTGCAACATCAGATAGAAAGTTAAAAGAAAATATAAAATATTTAAATTCTGAATTAGATAAAGTAGTTGAAACTGGTAAATTAGCAGTTGAATATAATTTAAAATCAGATAAAGATAAAAGAAAACAGCTTGGTTTTATAGCTCAAGATATTGAAGATATTTATCCAGAATTTGTATTTGAAACAAAGGATGCTGAATCAGAAGAAATTACTAAAGCAATAAATTATTCTAAAATGGTTGCACCATTATATAAAGCAATATCAGAATTAAAAGAAATTGTAGATAAACAACAAGAAACTATCAATAAACAGCAAGAATTAATTGATAAATTATTATCAAAACTTTAATTATATTTTTTAAAAATTTCTTTTATTTCATTTTGAGCAGATTTTGCAGATTCTTCTGATTTAAATAAGTTTCCAAAATCATCTAAACTACTATGTTTTGAAATATTAAATTTATCTGCAATAATTAAACCATTTAATGATAAATACCAAATATTTTCTCCTTCATTATAATTTATGACTATTCTTTCAAAATGTTCTTTATTGTTTTCAACTACTTCTGCTGGAAAAGAATAATGTGGAGCATTTTCCCACATATAAAAACCATTTGTTTCTATCAATATATCATTTATCTTATGACCAGGTAAATTTACAATTGCTTTATAATATTTCATTAATAATTTTAATATAGTTTATAAATTATAATATATAATAAAAATTTGTTTTATATACATGGCAAATTCACCATTTAATGTAATTGGCGGTGGAGGTTTAATTACACACACAGCAATTGACGGATTAAACATATACAATTTAAGTTTAGTAAATTATAATACATTTACTTTATCAGGAGATTCATTAGCTATATCTGGAACTAATATAAATATATCTGCAACAAATATAACAATTAATAATTTAAAATATCCTAATTCAGACGGTGATGATGGTGATGTTTTAACTACAGATGGTTCAGGTAATTTAACATTTCAGCATCGTCCACCTGCACCAGTAACTAGTGTAAATACAAAAACTGGCGATGTAGTTCTTATTACAGATAATATAGATGAAGGATCAAATAATTTATATTATCAAGACGCACGAGTATCTTTAAATTCTGATGTTTCTGCTAACACTACAGCAAGACATACGCATGATAATAAAAATGTATTAGATTCCATTACAGATGCTGGAAGTGGTCAAATAATTACAAGCGCTGAAAGAACTAAATTAGAAGGTATTGAAGAAGGAGCACAAGTAAACACTGTTGATTCTATTAATAATAAGGTTGGTGATGTTGTTCTAAATACATCAGATATAGATGAAGGAAGCAACTTATATTGGACTGATCAACGGTTTGATAATAGATTTGTTAATAAATCAACAGATAATTTACCAGAAGGATCATCTAACAAATATTACAAAAGATCATATTTTTTAGCTGACTTAAATATATCATCAATTAATGAATTAAGTGACGTAGATACATCTACAATTTCTCCTTCAGTTGGTCATATTTTAAAATGGGACGGAACAAATTGGACACCATCCATTGATGAAACAGGAAATTCAACTTCTGGTGATATGTTAAAATCTGTATATGATCCTACTTTAATAGAAGCAGATGCATTTGATTATAACAATTTTTATAATGTTCCAACTGATATTACAGATCTTTCATCTCATTCAGTTATTGAATTAAATAATGTATCTAATGCTGGAAGTGGTAAAATTATTACTGATACTGAAAGAACTAAATTAGAAGGCATTGAAGACGGTGCACAAGTAAACACAGTTGATTCAGTTAATAATAAAGTTGGTGATGTTATTTTAACAACTAATGATATTTTTGAAGGAACAAATGGACTATATTACACAGATGAAAGAGTTGACATTAGAATATCATTAGCTAATATTGAAGATTTAAATAATGTTGATACTGTTGGTGTATTAGTTGATCAATACTTGAAATATAATGGAACTAATTGGGTTGCATCAGACGTACCTGAATCACTTGTGACAAGTGTATTCACAAGAACTGGAGACATTATAGCAGAAAGTGGAGATTATTCAGCAGATTTAATAACATATGATAATTCAACAAGTGGTTTAAGTTCTACAGATGTTCAAACTGCTATAGATGAATTAAACAATGATTTAAATAACATAAATATTCCGCAAACAACAGATGATTTACCAGAAGGGACAAATAATTTATATTACACAGATACTAGAGTTTCAACTGTTATATCTAATACATCAATAAATGAATTAAGTGATGTAAATACAACTTTAATAACACCAGGTATTGGTGATGTTTTAAAATGGGACGGTTCTAATTGGGTACCTTCAGTAGATAATTATTCAACAGCTGGAGACATGTTAAAATCTGTTTACGATCCAACTAATATTGAAGATGATGTATTTAATTTTAATAATTTTTATAATATTCCAACTGATATTACAGATCTTTCATCACATTCAGTTACTGAATTAAATGACGTAACAGATTCTGGATCAGGTAAAATTATCACTGATATTGAAAGAACTAAATTGGATGGAATTGAAGATGGCGCAGAAGTTAATGTAAATGCAAACTGGAATTCTACTAGTGGAGATTCAGAAATACTAAATAAACCAACAGATTTAACTGACCTTTCATCACATTCAGTCACAGAATTAAATGACGTAACTAATGCTGGATCAGGTAAAATTATCACCGATACTGAAAGAACTAAATTAGATGGAATTGAAGATGGCGCGCAAGTTAACACTGTTGATTCTGTTAATAGTAAAACTGGAATTGTGATATTAGATACAGATGATATATCTGAAGGTTCAAATAATCTTTATTATACAGATACAAGAGTATCAACAAATTCAGATGTATCTGCTAATACAAATGCAAGACACACACATAATAATAAAACAGAACTAGATAATATAACAGATGCAGGATCAGGCCAAATTATTACTAATACTGAAAGAACTAAATTAGATGGAATTGAAGATGGCGCGGAAGTTAATGTAAATGCAGATTGGAACTCTACTAGTGGAGATTCAGAAATACTAAATAAACCAACTGATATTACAGATCTTTCATCTCATTCAGTTACTGAATTAAATGACGTCACAGATTCTGGAAGTGGCCAAATTATTACTGATATTGAAAGAACTAAATTAGCTGGAATTGAAGATGGTGCTGAAGTTAATATTCAATCTGATTGGAATGAATCTAGTTCAAGTAGTGATGCATTTATATTAAATAAACCAACAGATTTAACTGATCTTTCATCACATTCAGTTACTGAATTAAATGACATAACTGATGCTGGATCAGGTAAAATTATTACTGATACTGAAAGAACTAAACTAACTGGAATTGAGGATGGCGCTGAAGTTAATGTAAATGCAGATTGGAACTCTACTAGTGGAGATTCAGAAATACTAAATAAACCAACTGATATTACAGATCTTTCATCACATTCAGTTACTGAATTAAATGACATAACTGATGCTGGATCAGGTAAAATTATTACTGATACTGAAAGAACTAAACTAACTGGAATTGAGGATGGCGCTGAAGTTAATGTTCAATCTGATTGGAATGAAACAAATTCAACTAGTGATGCATTTATATTAAATAAACCAACAGTTCCTACTAATTTAGATGATTTAAGTGATGTAGATACAACAGGAGTAACTACTGATAATGTTTTACAATATGATGGTAGCATGTGGAAACCTGCAACTATATCAACTAATAATGGAGATATGTTAAAATCAGTATATGATCCAACTAATATTGAAGATGATGCATTTGATTTTAACAATTTTTATAATGTTCCAACTGATATTACAGATCTTTCATCACATTCAGTTACTGAATTAAATGACGTAACAGATTCTGGATCAGGTAAAATTATCACTGATACTGAAAGAACTAAATTAGATGGAATTGAAGATGGTGCAGAAGTTAACATTCAATCTGATTGGAATGAAACAAGTTCAAGTAGTGACGCATTTATACTAAATAAACCAACAGATTTAACTGATCTTTCATCACATTCAGTCACAGAATTAAATGACGTAACAGATTCTGGAAGTGGCCAAATTATAACGGACACCGAAAGAACTAAACTAGCTGGAATTGAAGATGGTGCTGAAGTTAACACTGTTGATTCTGTTAATGGTGAAACTGGAACAGTTATATTAGACACAGATGATATATCTGAAGGTTCAAATAATCTTTATTATACAGATGTAAGAGTATTATCATATATAAATACGTTGTCAATTGATGAATTAGCAGATGTAGATACTACAACTGTAACACCGTCGGTTGGTAATAAATTAAATTGGGATGGTTCTAATTGGGTAGTTACTAAAATAGAAGATAATTACATAGAATTATTTCAAGATACAATCACAACATCTATTCCTAGAAATGGAAATAATACTCCAATTCCGTGGGATGGTTTAACACATGTTGGATCTAATTTTACATTCTCATCAGGTGATACAGAAATAACAGTAAATACAGCTGGAACATATTTAATTGGTTATAATATAACATTAAATGGAACTACATCAAGTAGAACTTCATCTGGAGCAGAAATTCAAGTAAATAGTAATGTTATTGATGGATCTTTTTCAGCTGGTTATCATAGAAATAGTTCTGATGGATATGGAACAATTAGTAAAAGTATTATTATATCATTAAATGCAAATGATAAAGTTGTTATATATGTTAGAGTTATTGATGGTAGAGCTCTTGAAACTGTAGATAACGGAAGTAGTTTATCAATTTTAAAATTATAAAAAAAAATTAAAAAATATATGGTAGAATATATTGATTATAGAGATAAATCTGAAATAAGTGTAGATGGATTGAATGAAGAAACAATGAATATTGTTCAATCATATCCATTTAATAGTCAATTTTTATGGATTGACTTTATTAAACCAAATATTGTTAAGTGGCATTTTTCAGATCCATTAACACAAGATGAAGAAAATGAATTACATAATATATTAATAAATCATGACAAATCTAAATGGGATATTCCTGAAGAAGTAATTGTAACATATCCTGAAGGTAATGCAACAGATATGTATTATGAAACTTTTTCAACAGGAGCTGACGCATATAGTACATCTGGAACTGCAGGATATGTTATGTTATCAGTTAAAGAAGCATTAGACATATTAAAAAATAGAACAGATGATTTAGTAGATAGTTATATAGAAGTATCAGAAGCTGTTTATAATTCTACTCCAGGTGAATATTATTTATTAAACGCTAGTAATAATAGTATTGAATTTCATTTAACAACTCCGTTATTAGGTGATAGAAATAGAATATTAATTGAAGATGTAACACATTCAATTACATTTATTGCAGATAATAATATTCCGATAGATGGCGGAGAATCAACTTATGTTATAGATTCTGAAGATTATAAAAATAGATTATATGAATTAGTATATACAAATAATGAAGTTGGTTGGAATTTATATGAAATTGGTGCATTTAATAGAACACCTGTTGAAACAATTGTTGTATCAATTAATGGTAACGACGATACAATGAATCCTAATATGTTTTCTCCATTTAGAACAATTAAAGCAGCAATAGAATATTCAAAAAATATAGCAACAAGTTCTCATCCAGTTAAAATTGATATTTTACCAGGTATATTTGTAGAAGAAAATCCACTTATTATTGATAATGAATATATTAATATATCTGGATCAGGATCATCTACAACACTAGTATTACCTAAAAATATTGATGAACCAATTCTATCATTAAGTTCAACTACACAAAATGTTGGTAGTGATATATTAAACATTGGTTTTTATGGCAATATTGATGATTTTAATATTGATAATATTTATACTTTACATAATAATGAATACATTTTACCATATAAACGAAGTAAAAAATTTACTAATGAAATTTTAGATCAATTAAAAAATGTTGGAATAAATACAACATCTGGTACAAATGGAACGTCAAAAAATATTACTGCTATAGATTTACAAAACATGGGAGCGTATAATATTTACAATTGTGATTTTGTATCCTTTCAAAATGCAATTAATATTAACACTACTCAAATTGACGATAAAATTTATGCGTTTATTAAAAATTCATATTTTGAAAATAATGATATTTGTATATTATCAGACGGACAAAATATGAATATTCAATTTGATGAAGTTAAAGCATATAATAATCCAATAGTTATTGATGCAAAGAATAATTCATTTATATCAATGTCAAATTTTTTAATTGATAACGCTGGAATATTTAATGAAACACAAGATATTGCGTGTGTAACCGCAAATTGGGCGTTTGTGTTATTAAAAACTGGATATGTATTTAATACTGGTATAATTATATACGCAGATAATCAATCTTCGGTGTTAGGTGATGTTATAGATGCACAAAATATTAATATTGCATATAAATGTAATGAAATGTCAGAAATTAATATTCCTAATACTACAATTGAAACTAAAAATATAACATTACAAATACCTAATACCGGAAATAATAGTTCAATAACAATTAATAATTTAAATTCACGAGATACTAAAGTTTCAGAATTTCAATTATTATCGTTTAATAGTTCAATGACTGTTGCATCAGCAACTCTTGACATAACTAAAATTGTTAATGTTGATATTATTAACTGGGCTAATTTTAACGTTACATTCAACACAGTTGGAATGGGTAATTATTTTTTTAATGATGTTTTAGTTGGTAATTCTTTACATGGAAGTAAAGTATGTGTTGGTAATGGTGCAGCTGATTATAGAAACACATTATTAATAATTGGACCAGCTATGGATGCTGGAACAGATGGTTTACAAACTGTATATAATGATGAACAATTTGAATTTGATACGACATTAGTTGATAATTGTTTATATTTCACAAGTGATAGTGTATTAAATAATGTTCCAATATTATGGCATACATTTACGATGGATGTTGCATCTCCGTTAGATCATAATGATGGAGGTGAATTAATACTTGAAATATATGATGGTGAAAATCAAGTTTGGAACTCTATCAATAATATGGTAACTGATGGACATAATCCATATTCATCTGCTGGTAAAAATAGATTTTTTAAATTTTTATATGAAAATGTTCGCATAGATAGTTTTGCTAGGGATATGTGGTTTAGAGCGCACGCGCCAATATATGATGATGGTAAGGAACATTATTGGGCACGTATTAGAGTTATTAAAGCATTTACTACTAAAACTGCAATTGATAGAGTTGGTATAATGTTTAATACTACTGCATATCGTGAAGATGGATTCAGAGAACATTTTGGAACAGCTAGAATATGGAATATTATACCAGGTTTTGATGTATCTATATTACAACAAACTCCAATTGATGACAATGGAACGAGTGTAGGATATTGGGCAGATCAAGAATTTTATATAGCAAGACCTTTAAATACTATGCCAAATGGACAAAAAACAACATTTAATTATGTTATAAATTTTCCAACTATTACTGATACAAGTAGTCCATTAATGTTTATTTTAAAAGTTACAACTAATTCTTCTAATGGTGGTAATTTTAAATTTAGAATTAGAGCTGCAATTGTACAAGATGGTATGCAAGTATATACCAATAAAAGTGACGCTCCAGCTTATGATAATAGAATTGGTGAAATTACAAATACACATGTTGCACCATCATCAAGTAATGTTGTACAATCTTATTTTATACCAATAGATGTATCTAATATAATGACAATTAGACATTCATCAAAATTAGAAGTCATTGGAGCTGATACTTCACTTGGTATTAATATTACACGAGATGCAACTGATTCAGATGATACACATGATGGAGATATTTCAATTGTTAATATTGAACATCATTTTTTACAAGCATTATCAGGTCAATCAAGTTCACAATTTGTAGATGTAACAAAAAATATTGGTAAATCATATAGAGTATTATATATCGTTAACACTGAAAATTATAATAGACTAGATACAACTGATAAAGAAGTTATAAATGTGATGCAATCTAAATCATTTATACCAACTTTATTAAAAGATATTCACGTAACAAATACTTCATGGATTGGTTATGATTTAATTTATATTTCATCTAATGCAAGAGATAGTAGAATACAAGATAAATTAAATTCAGCTCCAATTGGAATTTTTATTAATAGAGTTGAAGTATTATCATATATGAATTTAATAACAAGTGATCAGTATAGTTCTATAAATTATCAATATTTTATTCAAATAACAGATAATGGTCATTATATAACAAATGGTTATAACGAAGATCAAATAGTTAGATTAACAAAATATGGACGAACATATAATTATACAACGTTAAATGAAAGTGATTCACATGTTTTAGGTACGATACAATTAGAATCAAATAAATCTATATTATTAACATGGGCAAAAGATGAAGATGATTTAAATTCTATACCATTACCTGAACGTAGAGTGTTTTTTGGATATGGAGATGACACATTACTGGAAGATGACGCAGTTAATTTAATTGGTCGATCATTAGATTGGTTATTACATTTTGATGAACGATAATTTTTTAAAAAATATTTCATAAATTATATAGACGTAATTAAAAATATTTCCTATATAATTTATGAAATATTTTGAACCTCAAGAACCAAGAAAAGTGTATTTAATAGAATCATATTATAATAATATTACACAATATAAAATTGGTGTTAGTAAAAATCCTAAAAAACGTTTAAAACAACATAAAACATCAAATCCTAATGATTTAGTAATATTATATGAATTTGAATCTAATTGGCCATTTAAAGTTGAATCTACACTAAAACGTATATATAATGATCAATCAATTGATGGTGAATGGTATAATTTAAATGAAGAACATATAAATACATTTCTTGAAAAATGTAATATGATAGAAAATAATTTTAAAACTATTTATAATAATTCTACGTTATTTTAACTTTCATAATGCATTCTATCAACAATAAATTTTTCTAGCATATTTGAATTATAAGTTATAAAATCTTTAAAACTTCCATCTAATAAATAAGTTACTGCATAATCACCATCATTTCTAATACTTCGTCCTATACCTTGAGTTATAGAAATTGCAGTTTTCCAACTATACCATTTTGAATTGTATCGCATTTTTTGTTGAGTAAAATTATCAGTAATTTGACGATACGGTACTTTTAAAAATATTTGAAAGCGTGATAATTCATTTGGTAAATCAATACCTTCTAATAAACTTGGACCAATTAAAACACCATTTTTAGATTTTTTAAATTTTGGCATTACTATCATTTTTTCCTTTGTATTTGTATATGTAAACAAACGTTTTTTATGTTTTGAATCTTTTAAAATTCTAGTCATAAATGAAAAATTTCCAGTATGAACAATACCACGTTCATCATTATGTTTATTTAATATTTCATCAAATCTTTTTACAATAGTTGGCCAACTTTTTTCTTTATTTTTCCATGTTAATTTTGGTGTATGCATTATAACAATTGGGCTTTTGCTGTAATCCCAAGTTGTATCAAGTTGAATAACTTCATAATTTTCAGTGCCTGTTAAATTAGCCCATACATCTGGATTACCAAATGTAGCAGACATAAAAATTCCAAATTTAACATGAGAATGTAATTTCATTTTAATTAATTCAACATCTTCAAGTAAATTATAAACAACTTCTTCTTTATCTTTAAATAAAGTTTTTACATATGTATTTTCATTTTTTTCAACTATTTCAACATAATCTTCTATTTTACAGTTTATGTCTTTTATAAGCTCTAATCCAGATAGTATTTTTGTATATACTTTTGGTATATCTTTTTTGTTTTTTAAATTTAATGGATGATCTTTATTAATTTTTGATCTAATATCAGGCGTTGTATCTACTAGTGATTTTAAAACTTTTCTAATATTACGTAATGCTTGCATATTTTCATCAAAATCTTCTTCATCCATAATTGCTGAATAATCTAACATTAAATTAGTTGTATCAATTTCAGATTTTAATAAGCCTTCATCCTCTAATAATTCCATAAGTTCAGTTAATCTTTCAAGAGTTTGTTGCGAAAAACGAACTCTAAAATGATTTTGAACTATATCGTCTATTTTATGTGCTTCATCAAAAAACACAAAATCGCGTTCCTTAAATGCAATTGTTTCATTTGCATATTTTTGACGTTCTGCAACATAATTTCTTTGTAATAAATAATAAGAATAATTTAATATTGAAATACTTGAATGAATTGCTTTAAGACGACTCATATAATAATTACATGTATTATAACACGCTAATTTTTGTATTTTTTCATTTGAAAAACCTCTAACTTTACATTCTCCTTGTGGAAAAGATTTACCATTTACGTCACAATTATAATTAGCCATTCCTTTTATACTACCCCATTGTAAATTCATTTTATTCACATCACGCTCATATTGAGCTTGTAATTCTAAATTAGATGTTATTATATAACCTTCTTTTTTCCATTCTCTAAGAAGCTTAGATGTCACTATAGCTATAATAGACTTACCACTTCCAGTTGGAGCGTCTAAAATTACATTATCACATAGTTGGTTTAAGTATAAAAATGCTATTTTAACTACTGTTTTACGTTGATTCGGTCTAAATATAAAATCTTCACCAAATGTATCTTTAGCAATTAATTCATCTAATTTTGAATTTATTTCTTGAGGTGTAATTTTAACTTCTTTTCCTTTATATTTCATATTAAATAATTTAACTATTAGTATTTATAATAATAATAACTTAAAAGTTTATATGAAACTATTTCCTATTTTAAAAAATTATTATTATTTTTGTTATTAATATACAAATAATATTTATGCTTGTTAATAAAACTAAATATAAATCATATTGGATTAAATCAGTTAATAGAATTAAAAAAAATTCTAAATTTACAAGCGTTGTTTACACTAAATATCAAAGTAATGATATTTTAAAATTATTATACATTGATAATTTCACGCACCTTAATGAATATAATGTTAATTTACAAATTTATAAAAGAGTTAAAGGTGATATTTTCAACTTATTAGAAGTTAAAAAATATAAATTTAAAACATACGATGAAATTATTAATAAATTTGATTTAAACAATAAAAAAACAATTATTAATAATATAAGTGATATTTATGGCGACTAAAAACATTTGGATTCATCACGACATTTTTCAAAAAAAATTTAAATATTATAAATATTGGTTAAAATTAAATGATGATTTATCATATGAAAAAATTACTATTAAAAAAACATTTAAAAATAAAAATATTGAATATATGGTTAATTATTTTAAATTTATTAAAAATGAACATACGTACAGATGTATGCCTCATACATCTGTACGTTATACTTACATAAATATTCATATAAATAAAATAATTGATATTTTAAATAAAAAATATGATTTAAATAATCAAAAAATTAAATTTATTAATAATATAAATGATTTATATGATTACTAAAGATATATGGTATGATAAAACGAAATTTGGTAAAATATACGATTGTTATAAATGCTGGATAAGAAATAATTCTGATGGATCAAACGAAAAACTTATAATAAAAAGATATATAATTAGCAAATCAATTGAATATGATGTTGAATATTTTAAATTTAATAAAGACAATAAAAACTTTATAAATACCGTTAATAAAATAACATATGCAAATATTAGTTTAAATAAAATAATTAACATTTTAAATGAAAAATATGATTTAAACAATACTAAAAGTGATTTAATAAATAATATACACGATTTATATGATGAATAATCAATTTGAATTATCAAGAATTTATAAAGACGATGGCTCTATTATAAAAGAATATTATAAAGAATATAATAATAAATTATATTTTTTAAAAGTAACAAAAAATAAAGATAATAAAATTAAATTAAGAGAAGTATATTATACTGAATTAATTCCAGTTGATAGAAATAATACAACATTTTTTACTGGAGAAACTTTGCAAGAATTTTTAACTGATGATGAAATAAAAAATAAATATAATATTAATAAATCGACTATAAATAATATTAACGACTTATATGACTAAAGATATATGGTACAAAAAAAACGTTGAATCTACTGGATTTGAAGACTATATTTATGAACGCTATGTTAGTAAAGATAATACAGTTGATAGAGTTAGAGTTGTTAAATATCCACATCATAAATATTATAGTGTATTTTTCAGTAAATTTTCATTTATAGGCTTTAAATATGGTGAGAAACAATATATTGAAACAGCTAATATTGATCATATAGTATACACATTAAAAGACGCAATTGAATTATATGATTTAAATAATTTAAAAAATAAAGAAATAATTCACGATATAAATGATTTATATGACTAAAGGAATTTGGACAAAAAATAAAAACGTGCATCATTCACACGAAGAAGATTATGAATATATTAAATATAATAACGATGATACAGTATATTATATTAAAATAGTTAAATATAATGAAGATAATTTTTATACTGTTTATTATAGCGAATTTTCTAAAGATTATTCAAATAATGAAGAGGAGTGTTATCTTGAATATCATAATAAAACATCAATTTTTACTGATATTAATAAAGTTATAAAAAAATATGATTTAAATAATTTAAAAAATGAAGAAATTATTCACAATATAAATGATTTATATTAATTCAAATTTAACATTAAACTTAAAAGTAGTTCCTTCATTAACTTCAGATATAATAGTTATTTCACCATCCATTAATTCAATTAATTCTTTTGTAATATAAAGACCTAATCCTGTGCCATCAACTGGATCATATGTAACATTTTTATTAAAAATATTATTTAATTTATATTCTTCAATTCCAATTCCAGTGTCTGAAATTTCACAGTTAAAAACAATATTGTTATTAACGATTTTTGATGAAGTTTTTATTGATATAGTACCATTTGCAGTAAATTTAACAGCATTTGATAAAATGTTCATTAAAATTTGTTGAAATCTTATCTTATCACCCCTAACATTTTTAATAGTATGATTAAAATCTTTTATAAGTTTAACATTATTATTACTAGCAGTATATAATAACATTGAATATGTTATATTTAATAATTCGTTAATATCAAATATAGTATTTTTAAGAGTTAGTTGTTTATTTTCTAATTTAGAAAAACTCAATGTGTTATTAACCATCGAACACATTGAGTTTTTAGTATGTTTCAACAAATTTAACAATGATTGTTGTTCGTCTGTTAATTTTGTATTTTTTAAATTAGATATAATTGCATCTATAACAGACAGATATGATTTCATATCATGTGTTAAATTTGATAATAATGTTGCTGTATCATTCATTTACTATTTTTAATAAGTGAAAATTTTTCTTTCCTTTTTGTATTATAATATATTTTGAATGAATTGTTTTAAGATCTGTCAAATTTGTATCATTTTTAATTTTTGAAAGATTTATTGACAAACCATTATTTTTTATTAATCTGCGAATATCTCCTTTAGATTTAAAAATTTCAAAATTTGTTTTTTCGCTTAATAAATCATAAATGTCTGTTGCAGAATCAAATATTATTTTATTAATATGTGTATTTGGAACAGATGAAAATATTCTTTCAAATGAAGTATCTGATATTCTTTCTAATGAATTAATATCAACATTCTTTTTTGAAAAAAGAAAATCAGTAGCAACTAATGCTTCTTGTAATCCTTCTTCACCATGTATCATTTTAGTTACTTCTTCTGCTAATCTTTTTTGTAATAAACGTTTGTGTGGTGCTGCGTTGTGTTCATTAATAATATTATCAATTTCTGATTTTGTCAAAAATGTAAATATTTTAATAAATTTTGCAGCATCTTCATCAGTTTGATTAAACCAAAATTGATAAAAATTATATGGTGATGTTTTATTTGCATCTAACCAAACATTTCCATTTTCACTTTTACCAAATTTTGAACCATCTGTTTTTGTTATTAATGGACATGTTAATGCATCAACTTCTACGCTATCAGCTTTACGAAGCAATTCAATTCCTGCAGTCATATTACCCCATTGATCAGAACCACCAACCTGTAAATTACAACCATATTTATTATTTAAGTGCCTAAAATCCTGAGCTTGAATTAATTGATATGTAAATTCAGTAAAACTAATTCCAGCATTATTTTCACCATTAATTCTATTTTTAACAGAATCTTTAGACATCATAGTATTAACAGTAATATATTTACCAACGTTACGCAAAAAGAAAAGAATATTCATATCTTTATACCAATTATAGTTATTAACCATTTTTGGTATATTAGCATCTGAATTATTTTTAGGAAGTAATTCATGTATTTGATTGCGAATTGCATCAAAATTTTTATCTAATGTTTTTTCATCTAAAAATTTTCTTTCTGATTTTTTTCCAGATGGATCACCAATCATACCAGTTGCTCCGCCAACAAGAGCTATAATATTTGCACCTGCGTTTTGTAAATGTTTAAGTAACATTATTGGCGCAAGATTTCCAATATGTAGTGAATCTGCAGTTGGATCAAATCCAGCATAAACAGTAATTTTTTTTGAATTTTTGTTAATTAATTCAGGTGTTGTTTGATGTAACAATCCTCTCCATTGTAGTTCTTCAATAACTTTTTTCATAATTGTTTTGTTTTTTAAAATTCGATACAAATATAACAAAAAATATTTAATTAAAAAAATTAAGCATCAGTTAAATTAACTGTTACATCATAATTTTTTTCATCTATTTTTTGTAAAATAAATAAACCTAATTTAGACGGATTTGTTATAACTTCACCATCTAACATTACTGATCCATCGTCACTAATGTCAATATGATTAAATATTTGATTTGTTAAATATGCTTTATTTGGATTTGAAACTAAATACTGTAAAAAATTAACAATTTTATCTGCGTGTTTAACATGAAAATTTATTTTAATTTGATATATATCGTTTTTATTTATATCGCCAATCATATAGTAACCATTTCTATTCATATAATCACTTATCATATTATAATATTTTTCTGCAATTATATCATTTCGTTTATTTTTTTTATTAGTATAATACCTTTCAATTTTTCTATTAATATCACCTGCATAAAATCCAATCATTAATGATATAACTATATTAGCAACTAAAATTGTATCATAAAAATATTCAATAGTAATAAATATTAAAAATAATAAAAATGTAAAAGTTAAAATGTTCTTAGTCATTTTTTTATCTAAAATATGATAATGTTCAAAATGTTTAACTTTTATAATTCTTAATAAATATAACAACACATAAATCGTTAATATTAATGCAACTATATTATAAATAGTTGAACTTACATTAAAAAAATGTGGTATAACTGTAGTTATAAAAATTGATAATAATATAACACTTATTATTGAAATTATAAAAATTATTTTTTGCATAATAATAAAATTTTAATATATAAATTATGAATAATAATGACAAATATAACAAAATTATTGATAATTTAACAAATAGTTTTGTAAATGATTATGATTTTTGGAAAAATATCATAAAAAATACTAATGAAGCTATTAGCATATCAACAGATGAATCAAAAAAATATTCATATGATGAATTTTGTTCAACATTTATAAAATATGTTGAAGAATTAAATGATAAATCAGTATATTCACAAGAAATGATTCAATCTATACTTTTAAAAATGATACATAATAAAAATAATTAAATAATATTATCAATATTTTCTTTAGTTATTTCACCTTCTAAATATTTTATTATATATGGTCTAACTTTTGCTAAATATTCTGTTGGATATAGTGCGTAATCAAAATTCCAATCTTTATTATGTAATCCTCCTTTACCATAATGATCTAATATACTATTTTTAGGAAGAGCATATGTATTACCTAAATATTTCCAAGTATCACAATCCCACATTATAGTATTTTTATTATAATATTTCATTAATTTTTCAACTAAACGTTTAGATAAAAAAACACTAATTCCACCATTAGTATTTTTCATAATATGATATTCTTTATTTAGTCTTATTGCGCGACGATATTGTGGAGAAAAAGTGCTCATAAAATATGATTTATAACCACATACTGGTAATTTAGTTTTTGAATATAAATCTAATAATACATTTATATAATTTGGATCATGAAATGCGTCATTATCAGTCATGTATAAAAAATCATAATCTTCATCTAAAAAATCTAAATACGCCTTATATCGAATAGTGTGAATATTTTTCCATTTGTCTTGTTTAGGCATTTCATATGTTATAACATCACCCCATTGTTCTAACCATTTATTATCATATTCAGTTGAATTATCATTATAAATTCTAATATCAGCATTATTAGTTTTAAATTTATATAACTGATTTAATACTAATTCAGTTATATTTTTTCTATTATAACACGGAACATCAATTCTTATTTTCATACCGCTATTGGTAAATATATTTTAGGATGATAATTGTAATTATGAAGTTTTAAATCTGTATATTTCCAATTAAATATATTTGTAAAATTTAAAATTTCTAATTGTGGTTCATCATAATTTGTTCTAGTTATTTGCTCTTTCAGTTGATCAACATGATTTTCATAAATATGAACATCAGATAAAAATCCAGTTATTATACCTTCTTCTAAATTAGATTCTTTAGCTAACAATTTTAATAATATGGCGTATGATGCCATATTATATGGAATACCTGCTCCTACATCACAAGATCTTTGAAACCAACTTAAATTTAATTTATTACCAATAACTGTAACATGCCATAAAACATGACACGGCGGTAATGCCATACTATCCATTTCAAGAGGATTCCAACTTGAACATACCATTCTACGATCATTTGGATTCGTTTTAAGAGTATTTACTATATGTTTAAGTTGATCATATCCACTACTATTAAAGTTTCTCCACTGGTACCCATATATAGGCCCTAAGTCATTTTCAGTGAGTTGATAAGCTTTTCTTTCATCATCTGTTAAATCATTAGGTATTTTTTTAGGATTACACCATTCATTCCAGATTGAACATTTTCTATCCTTTAACCATTGTTTATCAGTTAACCCCTTTATGAAAAATTCAAGTTCTGCGGATATACTTTTTATTCCCATTTTTTTAGTAGTTAATAATGGAAATCCATTTTGCATATCATGTTGAAGCATTGTATGTGCAATTGTGTATGCACTAACACCTGTTCTATTTTCCTTTAAAATGCCATTTTTTAAAATAGTATCTATTAAATTTAAGTATTGTAATTCAAAATGCATAATTTATAAATTATATGGTTCATTATTTTTTATAGCTCTCATCCACTCTTTACATTCAAAAATTATTTCTTTTTGTTGTTTATCTGTTAATAGTCCAAAATCGTGACGATAACTAAGACAGACATTGAATATAAATTTGTCATCATCAAATCGTTCGCTAACTGACTTTATTTTATGTTCTTTTAAAACATAATCTGCATATTCATCTAATAACGACGCTATTTCATATCCAGTTTTTTCATTTGTTGAATAAACCCATGGATGATGAAATATTTTTTTTGATTGTAGAAATTCTTCACCGTCTTTCATCTTTTTGTAATTTGTTTTAATATTGGATTCCACATACTTTTTAAATATTCAGTTGGTTCAAGCGCAGTATCACTAGTTAAAGTTTTATTATGTATACTTCCAGGTCCTCCAAAATGTTGCATGTATGAAGTTTTACTAGTTGCACTTTTCATTCCTAAGTATTCTAAAACTCTATAATCCCATGCATACACTGGATCACCTCGTTTATCTAATTCTTTAACTATCTTTTCAACCATACTTCTATCATATAATTGACTAACACCTGGCATTGTTCGACGCCAATAAAAATTATATTTTTCATTGTAATTTATTGTTGCGCGTATATGCCAGTTTGTATTGTATATACAAACTGGATGTTTTGTTACATCATATAATTCCAATAATCTATCAGTAAAATTAGGATCATGTAATGCATCAGAATCAGTCATATAAATAAGATCATAATCTGTTTCTAAAAACTTTCTAAATTCCCAACATCTTAATAATTGAACTCCTAATTTTTTAGGTGGCCGTTCAATTTGATCAGCATGATTTTTAAATAATTCAAATGCGTTATATTCAGTTGAATAATCATCTGTAATATGTAAAAAATGATCTTTTTTATGTTTATATGTAATTGGAATAATTGTTTCTGCAGTTTTTTTCCTATTCCACGTTGGTATTGTAATCCATATTTTCATAATTTATTCAAATTTTCTTATTTCCGTTTTATTTTCTATTATAAAATATAATGATAACTCATCACCCCATTTTGTTGCCATTAATCCTGCAGTATACACAAATGAAGGATTATTTTCTATTGCTTCGGCGCTTTCTAATATATCACGAGCAGTTTTTTTTAAATCATCTATAGTTGGTATAACTAAATCATAATCATGCGCAGTTGCAACTTTCCAATTATTAATCATCATATATGATCTAACTAATTCAAAATCAAATTCATCTATAATTTTATTAATAGCTGTATCTTCTGGCAATTTGTCAAATGGATGTATATTATCAGCCATAACTATGCTTTTTCTTTTTCTAAATCTTGTTCAAGTTGAATAATTTTTTCCTCTACCATTTCAGGTGTAATAGACTTATGACATATAAAATGTTTTGGTGTTCCTTTATGTACAGGACACCACATCCAATCTCCTCTGTTGAACCAATATCTTGTATCTGTAAAACACGAGTTACAAACTGAATCATTGCGAACTCTATAATTATTTTCTTGAAATTCAAACCATTTTGCAGTAAATCCTGCTATCATTACAACTTTTTTACCTAATGCCCACGACATCCATGCTAATCCTGAACTTAAACCAATATAAAATTTTGCATACTGTGCAATATTAACTAAATTTTCTAAAGGTGCTATACCAGTTTTATCAACGACATTTTTTAAATTATTTTGTTGTTTACTCATGTTAACTACAGTATATCCACGATCATTTAACCAATTCACTAATTCTTGCCACGCGCCTTTTCTATTCCAATATTTTGCTTGAGCAGTTGAATCTGTACTAATTGCAACATAATTTGAATTATTAACTAATGGAGCACGTTTATCAAATGTTATTTTTGGTCTAATTTCTTTATATTCTAAACCTAAAGTTTCACATACTAATTGTTGTAATGGAATTGTTCTACAATCAATTTTATTTCTGTGATTTTTTTCACCTCTTCCAAACCAACCAATTCTATAAACAGTCATTACATCTGGTACAACAGTGCTTCTTGTTATAAAATTTATTTCTGGGTATTCTTTTTCAAATAATTTATTTTTAAATGTTGCACAATACACATTACATTTATGTTTACGTTTAAATTCTAAAACATATGGTATCCAAGATATAGTGTCACCTAATGCAGATGATTCAAATGATATTAATACATTTTTACCTTCTAAATTTAAAACAGTATCAGATATTACTTTATTATTAGTAGAAATTATTATTCTCCATTTTATATAATATTCTGGTTTTGCTGAAATTGACCTATTTACATTTATAGTACCTTCATTTATTAATTCATTTGTATCATCATCAATAAATTGTATATGATATTGTTTGTTACTATTACCTTTTATTTCAACTTTAGCTCCAGCTTTATGGGTTATTGTAATATTATCCATTAATTAATGTGAATTTATTTAATATATTAATAATTTTAAAAATGTTTATTAAACAGTTTCAGTAAATTCAGTTTCTTCAATAAAATTTATAAATTCTTCATCTTTTATAAATCCAGCATTTATCAATTCACTTTCTAATTCTTCTAATTCAATATATGGATCAGATGTTTCATATACACCTTCCATTAATTGAATTAAATTTACATGATTAGTCATTTCATATATAGTATCATACATTTCATCATCATATTCATATGCTATATCTTTATTTTTTTTCCAATATCCATATGGTGTAATGTAAACAACTAAATTATCGCTTATTCTGTTATTATATCCTATTGCATATAAAATATCATTATCATTCATAATTATTTAAATTTATTTTTTATTATTGTTTATTTATCAGATATATATATGTCTCTTAATTTGTTTTAATAAAAAAATCACTCTTTTGAGTGATTTTTTAAATTTTTTAAATACGATGGATAATTTTGCGCAAAATATGGAGTTGATGTTCCAGTATAATATTCTTCTTCTTCAGATTTATTTTTAAATTCTTTAAATTTTTTTATGTTTTTTAATTTAATTTTCTTTTGTTTCTTCTGTTTCTTCTGTTTCATTATCAAGTATTTCATTTATATTATCTATTGAATCCATATTATTATAAATATATTGATTTAAATATCTTAATATTTTTAAATTATCTTTTGATATTGTTGATTTATATGAAACAGCTCTCATATTTTTAATAAATATTTGTTTCCATTTATTAAATTCTTCTTCAGATATATTTATTTCAATAAATGAACCCCATTTTAAATAAAAAACATCAATATTTTCAAATGTTTCTTTATACATTGAAAACATTTCAATATTATACCAATACGTTAATGAATCTATTTTACTAGCATATGCATATAAATCTCTATATAATAATGGATTTAAAAATGTTATTGTATATTCGTAAACACTTTGATGTTCTTCTAACACTGGATATAATGCGTTTGGTGTATATAACGCAATATGCATAGATATATCATCTAAATCAGTTAAAGCTTTATCCCAAATTTGTTTAATTAATCTAACAATTTCATTATAAGAACTTTTATTCATATCATTTTATTTTATTTTATATATGAATAAAATTTAAAATTGTTTTATGCTTGAAGTTTATTTAATGTATTATGTAATGATTCAGTTAATTTATCTAAATACTCAAATTGTCCAACTCTAAAATTATTATAAATATTTGAACACATTTTGATTTGTTCTTTTATTAGTCTAATTGCAAATTCTTTTTCTAATTCGTTAACTGCTTCATCAATTCCAACAATATTTATATTGTGATTAGTTAAATCTTCATTTACACTTTCAACAACCAATTTATCTTCTAAAATGTTTTTTATTGGATTTGTACTTGTATTTATTTTAGTTTCGTTATTATTAAATAGATCTGTTAATTTTTTCATAGTATATTATAATATTTTTTTAGGTTCATACATTTTTTTAACAGATGAAATATAATCTGCTTCTTCTAATAATTTATAAGCATCTTTAATTGCAGTTTTTTCATTTAACGAATTAACAACAAATGATACTTTAAATTTTTGATTATTTTTCATTACAACATCAGCAGAAATATCAAAATTATGTCCTAATCCGCCTCTTTCTAAAATTTTAGAAAACTTGTCCATTTAAATGTATTATTTTTTATTATATATTAATTTTAAAAATTAATATTTATATTTTGACCATTTTTTAATTAATTCTTTTGCAATAGCATTAAGCACTTGTTTATTTAATTTTTTTATATTATCAACTTGTATATAATATTTCATTTCATTTGTAAAAAATGGATTAATTTTTATTATTAATCCGTAATCTTCTCCATACGGCTGCTGTCCATGATAACTATTATCAATAGTTAAATAACCAATCATTGATTCATATTTCACAACTACGTTGTAAAATTGTCCATAATCAATAAAAACATCTTTATATTTATATGGTAAATAATCTTTAAGTATTTCAGTAAAATTTTGTTTAATTAAATGTAAATCGTATTCATCTAAATGATTATAATCTAAATATTTAATATATTCAGTATTACTTATAAATTCATTTCTAAGAAACATTTTTAATTTTCGTTTTTCAATAAATTCATCTGTTAATAACTTATTTACCATATAGATATTAACATATTCAGCATCCATATTATCATACCATGCATTTTTTTTAGTAATACAAAATCCATATGCATACCCATCTTCATATTTTACTTTACTTGGAATTGAATTTTCAAACTTTAATGGAAGATAATATTCACCATTTTTATATACTTTATTATTTTTTATTTTAAATATTTCATAATTTCTATTATCACCCATTCTAATTGGAACACTCCATTCATTAAATGATTTATAATATTCGTCAACTTCTTTTTCATTAGTCCAATCTATTTTAACATTTGGACTTTTAGCGTATATAATTGGAAATTCAGATATTGTTTTCTTTGAATAACGTTTTTTTCCAAACCAAACATAATAATCTGAAATTCTAGTTATTCTACCATATGGATTTACTATATCATTTACTTTCATATTACAAATATAAAAAAAATGCTTCATAATAAAAATTATGAAGCATTTAATTTACAAACAGACTATGAACTACTCTTTTTTGACTTCAGATACTTCCAAAGATTTTTTATCTTTAGATACATCCAATACAACTTTAGAGTTTTGAGGTATGTTACCAACGAGCATTTCTTCTGCAAGAACATCTTCAATATATTTCTCAATTGCTCTGTTCAAAGGACGTGCACCGTATTCTTTATCATATCCTTTATTTAAAATAAAGTCTTTAGCGTCTTCAGTTAATTCAACTGAAAATCCAAGTTCGTTAACTCGATCTTTAAGATCTTTCATACTAAGTTCAACGATATCGTGAAGTTGTTTTTTACGTAATGAATTGAATAAAATTACATCATCTACACGATTTAAAAATTCAGGAGAAAAATGGTTTTTAAGTTTCTTTTTCAAGAATGCTTTTTGTTCTTCATTTTCTTGTTCTTCCTTATTTCCAGCTGTAAATCCAAATGAAGTACCACGTTGTGCAAGTTCTTTTACTCCAATATTGCTTGTCATAATAAGAACTGTGTTTTTAAAGTTTACTTTACGTCCAAGCGAATCAGTTAAGTGTCCTTCGTCAAGTACTTGAAGTAATACATTAAATACATCTGGGTGCGCTTTTTCAATTTCATCAAGAAGTACAACTGAATAAGGCTTTCTTCTTACTTTTTCAGAGAAATCAGAACCACCTTTTTCATATCCAACATATCCCGGAGGTGCTCCAACCATACGACTGATACTAAATTTTTCTTGGTATTCAGACATATCAACTCGTATAATATTGTCTTCATCATCAAACAATTGTTTTGCAAGCATTTTTGCAAGATATGTTTTACCAACACCAGTTGGGCCTAAGAAAATAAATGAACCAATTGGTTTAGTTTTTCTTTTCAAGCCAACTCTACTTCTACGTATTGCTTTACTAATTTTTTCAATTGCTTTATCTTGTCCAACAACTACTTTTTTAAGTGATTTTTCAAGATTAAGAATTTTTGTCGCTTCATCTTCACCAACTTTACTAACTGGAATACCAGTCATAATTGAAACAACATCTGCGATATTATCGCCAGTTACAGTTTCACGGTGCAATTTTAATTCTTCTTCCCAATCAAGTTTAGCTTTTTCAAGCTCTTCTTTCAATTCAACTTCTTTATCACGAAGTTTAGCAGCTGCTTCATATTGTTGTGCTTTTACAACATCATTTTTTTCTTCAATTACTTCTTCAATTTCTTCTTCCAATTTAACAATTGTATTAGGAACTTGAATATTATCAATGTGAACTCTTGATCCTGCTTCATCCATTATATCAATAGCTTTATCAGGAAAAGCTCTATCAGTAATATAACGTTCAGCTAATTTAACGCATTGGTCAATTGCTTCATCTGTATATTCAACTCTATGAAAATCTTCGTAAAATACCTTAATATTATCAAGTATTTCTTTAGTTTCTTCAACAGTAGTTGGATCAACCATTACACGTTGAAATCTACGATCAAGTGCACCATCTTTTTCAATATTTTCACGATATTCATCAAGTGTTGTGGCGCCAATACATTGAATTTCACCTCTTGCAAGTGCAGGTTTAAACATATTAGCAGCATCTAATGAACCACTACTTCCACCAGCACCAACAATTGTATGAATTTCATCAATAAATAGAATGATATTTGGGTTATCTGCAAGTTCTTGCATAATAACTTTCATTCTTTCTTCAAATTGACCACGATATTTTGTTCCAGCAACAATTGATCCAAGATCAAGTGAAACAATACGTTTATCAAATAATGTTCGTGAAACTTTTTTCTGTGAAATTTTAAGTGCTAAACCTTCACCAATTGCAGTTTTACCAACACCAGCATCACCAATAAGTAATACATTGTTTTTCTTTCTACGTCCAAGAATTTGTGCAACTCGGCTAATTTCACGATCTCTACCTATAATAGGATCAATTTTACCTTCAGTTGCAAGTTTAGTTAAATCACGTCCAAAACTATCTAATGCAGGTGTGTCACTTTTACTCGCATTATCTTTAGTAGGTTTACTACTAACTGGATTCATACCTTCAGCATCTGCTGGTTCATCTTCAAAACTCGCTGATGAATCAAAATTGTTTTGAATATCATATCGATTATTTCGATATAAATTTCTTTTTTTGTTTTCGTTTTCCATATACATTAAAATTTAGTCTGTTTTTAAATTTTACTTAAGATTTATATGCAAATATAATACAAAAGTTTAATATATGAAAACATTTATATAAAAAAAGTGAATAAAAATAATAAAAATATTATTAAAAACTATTAAGTTGTTATCTCTGAAGAACTTGCTTCTTGACCTTTTTGTATTTCAGCATTTAATTCTTCAATTTTAGTTTTTAATTCATTTTGAAGTTCAGGTATTTGAGTTTTATATTGTTCCAATTTTAATTCTATTACACGTTTATCTGCAATAGTTTTAAGATATGTTAATGCTAATGTTATATATGAATCTTTACGATCATTATAAGAATTAATTGCATCTTCAACTTTTTTAGTTATTTCTTCAATATTTGTAGATCCATTTAATTGAGTTGCAATGTTAGTTATATTTGCTACATCATTTTTAACAGCTGTTAAATCAGTGTTTCTATTTGTTAATTCTTGTTCAACTGAAGTATCAGGTTGAACTGTATTAGTATCTTCTAATATTTTAATATATTCATTCCAGTTTTTAATCACAACTAAACCTTTATTCTTTTTATTATATATAAAAAAGTAATTTTAAAAAGTATAAACAAATATACGTATTTTATTATAAATATTAAATTAATTATTTAAAAGTTAATATATGCCAGTAACACCAAATTTAGAACGAGTATTTTTTGCTTACATACTTGAAAATCCTAGTTTTTTTGAAAAAGTATCTGAACATTATTTTGATAATGAATATGTTAAATTTGTATATTCAGTTGTTAAAAAACATTACTTATCACAAAAAAATAGAATTATTCCATCTCCTAAAAAAATTGTTGAATTAGTTAGATTAGAAGATAGAACAAAAGAAAAAATATCAGATGAATTACTTAAAACTATTTTAAAAACAGATGTAGGTGAATATCAAGATAGTGCTGATGATTTATGGTTAACTCAAAAAATAAAAGGTTGGATTATAGAAAAAGGAATTCGCGATAAAATGATTCAATCTATTGATAAACTAAGAAACTTAGATGATACAAATATTGATTATGATACAGCACTTGAAGTTTATCATGAAATTAAAGATATTGTTGGTGATACTAGTTTAATAACATATGACAATGATGATTTAGGTTTAGATTTTGATGAACCAGAAGATCATGAACAAGATACAATAGCTAATAAAATATCAAGTGGATGGACTAATTTTGATAATTTATTAAATGGTGGTTGGGATAGAAAAACATTAAATATATTTATGGCACCATCTAATGTTGGAAAATCATTATGGTTAGGTAATTGCGCAGTTAATGCAGCAAATGCTGGAAAAAATGTAATGATTATAACATTAGAAATGAGTGAAAAGAAAGTAATGAAACGTATTGGTTCTGCTAGATTACGTATACCAATATATGAATATGATGAATTAAGTAAAGATCATAATTTTATAAAACAAAAGCTAATTGAATTAAAACATGGATTCGCTAAAGGATCTGATATGTTTGAAAATAAAATTGGCAAAATAAATATAAAAGAATATCCATCAGGTACAGCAACTATATATGATATAGATGATTATATTAAAAAATATCAAGAAAGAACTGGTATAAATATTGATGTATTAATAGTTGACTATTTAACGATAATGAATTCAAATATAAAAAATAATAATTCATTATATATGAATGGTAAAGTATTAGCAGAAGGTTTACGTGCAATTGCTCAAAAATATAATCTAGTTACTATATCTGCAATGCAAGTTGCTAAGGATGCATTCGATGCAAATGATATAACAGCTAAAGATATTAGTGAATCTAAAGCAATATTAGAAACTGCTGATACATTATTTGGTATTATTAGAACACCAGAAATGCAAAAAGAAAGTGTGTATCACATAAAAGCTATTAAATTACGCGATGGAGAATTTAAATGGATAAAAGCTAGATTTAAATTAAATAAAAAATACTTAATCTTAGAAGAAGAAAATATAATAGAAGAATAAAAAATATTAATATAAACATGGACAAAAAAACACTTAATACAGAAAATAATGAACAACAAAAAAATGTAAATGATACAACAAATTCTGATAATGTTATAAACGAAAATATAAATAAAGAATCTGAAAATACTACAACAGAACAAAAGTCAGAACAAGTTGAAGAAAAGCCAGCTGAAAAACCTAAACGTGGTTGGAATAGATGGCAAAATAAACATAAAATACCTGGTAAACATAAATTAAAATATGATTCAATATTTAAAGGTAAACAAGATGAAGAAGAAGATACAAATGAATATACTATTTCACATAGAACAGAAGGGTTTGAAATTGATAGAGGTAGTAGCGAATGGAATGCTACATATGAATTTGAAGAATATGTAAGATTAAAAAATCTAAAACAAGATATTTATAATATAATAACATCTAAAACAGATATAAATTTAAAAGCTAATAGACGCAAACCTGGAAGAAATGATTTTAATTTATATTATGAATTATTAATGGAAAATTTAGATATGTCAATATATTCACATAGTGAAGTTTTCATAGAACTTTCATACTATTTTTCAGAAAATGAACTTAACATGTTCAAATTACTTGATCAAAAATGGGGAACTAAAATAGTAAAAGAATTATCTACAAAATATAATATAAGTAAAATAGATGGAATTGAATTCATTTAATAATAATTTATTATTTTTGAAAAATGTAAAAGGTAAATCTGCTGCTAAATATGCAAATGAAAAATATCTTAAAGATCATTTTATTGATGAATATAATTATATTATTAATTATTGTAAAAAATACAATTTAAATAATTTACCATTTAAACAAAAAATGTATCATGCATTAAATGATATTAATTCAATACCTAAATGTAAAAATGAAAATTGTAATAACAATGTTAAATTTGTTAATAAAGTAAAAGGATATAAATTATTTTGTAGTAAAAAATGTGCTAATAGTTCTAAATTAATTAAAAATCTTAAAAAAGAAAACAATTTAAAAAAATATGGTGTAGAATATACATTTCAAAGAACAGATATTAAAGAAAAAAGAAAACAAACATTAAAAAATAAATATGGTGTTGAAACGCCAATGGATTCTAATGAAATTAAAGAAAAAAGAAAACAAACTAATTTAGAACGATATGGTGTTGAAATTCCAACTCAAAATGATGAAATTAAGAAAAAAATATCTAAATCTGTTAAAAAAATAATTAATCAAAATATTGAAAAACGTCGACAAACAAATTTGAAAAAATATGGTGTTGAAGAAGTACTATCTGCTGATTGTATAAGAGAAAAAAGAAAACAAACAAATTTAGAAAAATATGGTGTTGAAGAATCATTATCATCAAACATAATTCATGAAAAACGTCGACAAACAAATTTAAATCGTTATGGTGTTGAGGAAGTTACATCATTAAAAGAATTTCATGAAAAAGTTAAGCAAACAAATCAAACAAATTATAAAAATAAAATATTAAGTGAAAATAAAAATGTAATAGATGTAAATTTCACAAATAGAACAATTATATACAAATGTAATAAATGTAATAATATATCAGAATTATCATTTTATTTTTATTATCAACGTTACACTTTAGGTAATTTAGATCCATGTTTAATATGCAATCCAAGATATTCTCAGTCGTCATTTGAAAATGAAGTAATAAATTTTTTAAAATCTATTAATATAACTAATATTATACAAAATGATAGAAATATAATAAATCCATTGGAATTAGATATTGTATTACCTGATTATAATATTGCAATTGAAGTTAATGGAATATATTGGCATAGTGAATTACAAAAAGGAGATATAAATTATCATAAAAATAAATATTTAAAATGTAAAGATAAAGAAATAAAATTAATTCAAATATGGGAAGATGATTGGAAAAACAAACAAGATATAGTTAAATCTAGATTAAAAAATATTTTAAATAAAATTGAATATAAAATATACGCACGTAAATGTAATATAAAAAAATTAACTAATAAAGAATATAAAATATTTTTAGAAAATAATCATTTACAAGGATATATACCATCTCAATATAAATATGGATTATTTTATAATGGAGAATTAGTTTCAGCTATGGGCATTGGAAAAACTAGAAAATCATTAGGTTATAAATTAAATAAAAATTATGAATTATTACGTTTTTGTAGTAAAATAAATTATAATGTTATAGGAGGAATTTCAAAATTATTTAAGCATATAATTAATTTATATGATATAACATATGTTATATCATATGCAAATTTAGAATGGGGTGATGGTGAAGTATATTCAAAACTTGGTATGAAATTTGAAAAATATACTAAAGTAGGCTATTATTATGTAATAAATAATATTCGTGAACATAGATACAATTGGACAAAACATAGATTAATACAATTAGGATACGATAAAAACAAATCTGAACATGATATAATGTTAGAATTAGGATATTATAGATGTTATAATGCAGGTAATTCTAAGTGGATATATTCTCTATAATATTTTTTACATTTAATTTATGTAATTTAGCTTTTGCCGATAAACGATATTCGGGTGTGCCAGATGGCCATCCGATTTCTATTTCTATAGATCCTAATTCTTTATCATCTAATGTTAAGCATTTAATAATATAAACAAAATCAAATTGTTCATTATTCCAATATGATATTACTAATTTAACTTTAGTATTTAAAAATTGATTTTTGCTTGGTAATTGTTGTAATGTATTTATATCAGTATACGAATCATCTTTAATATTAAAGTGATCAGCTAAAAAATGTAATACATTATTTTTTAATTTTTTATTATCAACTTGTTCATTTAAAATTGGTAATATAATTTGTTTATTTAATATTGTATTTTTAATATATTGCCATTTTTCTCTAAACCCTTTATAATCTATCCAATATGCTGGATTTTTATATAATACTGCTAATAACTGATGTAATTTTTTAAAATTTTTATCTAAACTTTTAATTCTAACACCTAAATATTTATAATCTTCATTTGCAGTTATTTTAAAATATTCTTTAAATGTAACTTGATTTATTACATTATCAAATATAAAATTTTCAATATAATTTCTAGTTTCAGGAGATGCATGCATAAACACTAATTTTAACCAATATCTAACTAATGTATCTAATTTTTGTTCTTGCGAATATATTAAACTATCATTTATTCCAAATAATGTGTCAAATATTTTTTTAGATGTATATTTTTTAGTATCATTGAAAAATATTTTATCATCATTATTTATAATTAAACCATTTTTTGTAAATGTAACATTTTTAATTTCTTCATATTTATTTCTTAATATATCAGCCTTTTGTTTAATTTTTTTAAGCATATTCCAATTTTTTTCAATATCTAATTCAATATTATTAATTGTATTTGGTATTTCCCACTTTAATTTATCACCATATTTCATAACAGTATATTTCATCATACTTTGTAACACATTCCATTTTACAATATACTTATTTCTTATATCTATTACAAAATCTAATAATGATGGATTAACTAATGCTAAACCTAATATAATATCAGTATTTTCAATATATTTTTTTTCTAAAATTACATCAGTTAGTTTTTTCATAAATTATATATCACTTTTAATATATATTAAAAGTATTGTTATATTATATGAATATAATAAAAACATTTGAACAATATCATAATGATTTACATATAGATTTAAATGAATTAATTAAAAATTCAAAATTAATTGAATTAGATTTTGAATCAGTGTTTAATACATTTGACACAGACTTAGATCATTTATTAGAAAATCCAAAGTTTTTAAAAGAATTAAATGAAAATGATTTAGTTGCAACAGATATTAAAGACACGAAGGATTTTGCAACATTAGCAGATAAAGATTTTAAATATGTATTATTAAATGTTATAAATGATAATCCAAAAAATAAAATGCAAAAAACTAAATATATTTTATTACAAGAAGAAAGTTCAGATAAAATTAGATTATTTGATGTAACAAAGAATTTAAAACAATTTTTTAATAAACTAACTAATAAAATAATTAAAGTTACTGATAAAAATAGTGGTAAAACTTATATTTATGTAACATATAATGGTGGTAAAAATTGGGAACTTCAAAACACTCGTGATAAAACAAATATATTTAAAAAAATATTAGATTTAGATGAATTATTAAAAATATTAAATAATGTAAAAAATTTAAAAATAAAAGTTACAAATTAATATCATCTGCATCAATTTCAGTATTAAAATCATCTTCATTAAATCCATATGTATTTAACATATTATTTCTAAAATTTTGTTGTATTTCATCACGTAAAATTCTAGTTAATTCTGCTTCTGCATCGATATTATAAAATTGATATGTGTGATTTCTAATAATTTCTGATAATGCATTTCTATTTTTTTCTTCATTTTTTTCTTTAATTTTATCATATAATTTATTTAATTGAATCATATTTGCAGTTTTTTCTTCATTTAATAATGTATAATATTTAATCATAAACACATTTTTATATGTTAAAAATATATCTTTTTGTAAATATGTTTTAATTGAACAACATTCAATATAATGTAAGTCTAATTTTCTATCATAACATAAAGATATTGGAATACCTGATTCATTAAATAATTCATTTGTATTATTAAAATCATTTATAAATATAGTATATTTTATTATATCTTGATCAGTCACAGTTATCGTTAATTCATCATAATTTTGATGAGCGTAATCAAATATTATTTCTAATTTATTCTTTTCCATAACAAATTATATATAAGAGTTATATTGAATATAAAGACCAATTTAAATCAACTTTTGCCTTTTTCTTTTTTGCGTTTTTTATTATTTTATCTTTTAATATTTCATAGAAATCTTGTGACATTATTTTCATAACTTCTTCAAATGAATTTACACCATATTCTTGATATATTCCTTTTTTATTCCAATCCATATAATTAAAACCTGAAATATTAGTAATAGCTGAATGTCCACCAGAATTATTTTTAATTAAATCATATGCTGATATATAAATATGACGTAATTTATCTGCCTCATTATTAGTTATTTCATATACTCTTTTATCTAAAATATAAGATAATTTTTCAATAAATTTATAATGTTTATTATAATCAAATTTTATTAATTTATTATCTTTATTTATAATAATATTATCTTTATATAATACTAATAAATCATTAGTTTTAAATCCAACCCTTTCTACATCAACATATCCATTTTTTAAAGCTTTTCTACGTTCCTTTAAAATTCTTTTTTCATTTTCCATTTTTATACTAAATAAATCAATTAATATATTTTGTAATTGTTTTTTGTGTTTATCTAGTATATAATCTGTTATTTCACCTAAATTTACATTTTCAAGTTGTTTCTTTTTAAATGGATTAAATGACACTTGTAACAAACCCATTGGCCAAATTATAATTAAAAAATCTGCTCTTGGATGATTTTCAAATACAATATATCTATCATAACTTCCTGAATCAAACATAAATCCACCACCAAATTGTCTAACAATTTTATAAATTGCATTATATTCTAAATATTCGTATTCTTTCATTCTATTTTTATACAAATTACTATTTAATTGTGTTTCTTCTAAAGATGGAAATCCAAATCGTTTTTGTAAAAATCTTGCATGAATATAAATACTTAATAAACTTGGATTTGAATGTAATACAATTAAATCTAAAAAATGTGGTTTATTTTTATATGTTAATAATAATTTATTACATGCTAATCCTAATAACCATCTGTTTTTATATGAATTATTTGTTAATTTATCTTTGATAATAAAATTTCTTAATTGTTTTGGTTTAAGTTTATGTTTAACAAAATCAGCACTATCAACTGTATTTATAATTTCTAAATCTAATGATGGAAAACATTGATTATATAAAAAATCTAAAGATTCAGCATTACTTCTAGCTTTTTTAAATAATGTATACTTTGTATTTACACCAACTTGTCTATCATGATGATCTGTATGAATATGAAACATACTTTTTCCATGCGCAAAATCTACAAGAACTAATAATCTATTTTTTTTAGGTTCAGGTATAGCCCATTCTCTATCTCCATATTGAATTGAATGCGCTGCTACTATTTTAACATTATATCTTTTTAATATTTCACGTATAATTATTGCACTAGTAACACCATCTAAATCGATATGATAATATATTTCAGCTTCAGTGTAATCAGCACATATTTTTTTTAAATTTCTCATATTACTTATAATATTATAAACATTTTTTGTTTTATTAATATAAAAATAAAAAAAATAATTATGAATAACAAAATTAAAAATTCAATGAATGAAATGTTATATTATTTGTCAAATATTATAATTAATGAAAATGCTGACATTCAAAATTTTAAAGTTAAATCCACTAAAGATTATAATAAAATTGCGTGTTATGTTTATTCTAATTCAGATAGAATAGATGATATTGATAATATCAGTTCAGTTAAATTATCAATAAAATTATATAAAAATAAATTATTGCCTGGTATTATAAATTTTGGCAAATATAAATTAGCTGTAGAAGAATATGAAGCAAAACGTTTTTATTTTAATTTGTTAAATAGAAAGTTTTTTAATATTAATACAAGTACTACTGATAATATAGCTGATAAAATTATAAATGATGAAATTAAAAGTGAATCTATTAAAAAATCTGGATTATTAGCAAAATCACCTGATTTAGGTACAATAGAAGGACCAATGCAAGAAGAAGCACCAGTGCCAATCAATATGGAAATGGCTGCAACTGAAGGTGATGATGTTGCTGTTTCTAGTATGTAAAAATATATTAAAAAAAATAAAAAGAGATGAAAAAAATTCATCTCTTTTTTTATGGTTCAACTCTTGCGTTGTTATCAGTTTCTCCTTTTTGTTGTCGTTTTTCTCTTTTCTTTTTGTAGTATTCAGTTTCCCAGTAATTTTTATTCCATTTTCTAAATTTTGTAATTGGATCAGGATCACCAATTTCTATTTGAAAAGTTTCTTTATCAGGATAATGTGGAATGTCATATCTATTTTCATCTGGTACTGCAGACCAATTATATGGATTATTTAATTTTTTTGCTTCTTTACCATTTGGTGAATCTATTGAAGAAAAATCAGCATAATCAACTACATGTTTCATTGTATACTATTATTTTTTAAGTAGTTTATATATTCTACACCATATAAACTAATGATATTTTTTAATATTTTACCTACATTATATTCGTAAATATTACCTATTGGTACTATATATTCTGCATCATGTAAAAATGCATTACCATCTGAATCTATATTAATTTCATATTCTTCGTCATTAATATTTAATAATATTACAACATTACCATTTTCAATTGATGTTGATTCAATTGAATAATTATCAATTATATTTTCTAAATTTTGTTTAAAATCATTGATAATTGCATTATCTGCTTGTTCTATTTCACTAATTTTATTAGTAATTCTTAATTTTTTAATAGTTTCATATAATTCATTTTCCAATTGTTCTATTTCTTCTGCGTATTCATTTGCAGTTTCATCATCAATTGCTTCTTGTTCCATTTCCCAATATAAATTATTTAGTTGATTTACTAATTCAAATACTTCTTCATTATCTAAATAATTTTTATAATTTTCATATGATATAAAGTTTGAATTTATTGGCATATCTAATTTATTAAATTCATAATATTCTTTTAAATATTTCATAGTACTTCGTTTATATTTTTTTATCCACTTATCACTTGTTATATCACCAACATATAATGAACCATATATAAATGCATCAACTAATTTTTTAAAATCACTTGTATTTTTAATTAATGTGATAGTTCTAGTTTCTTCATCATAATATTTATTATTTATGATATCATATATTTTATAATTAAAATTCAATGTGAATGTTTTTAATTTACAATTAAATATAAATTTTACAAATATAATTAATCTATAATTATTAAAATTTACAATATGTGAATATTCAATAATAATATTATTATTATCATCTTTTTCAAAATACAACTTATTTTCTAAAGTATCTAAATCTGGATAAAATGTATCTTTAAATGATAATTTAGTTTTATCAGTTTCATCTGGTTCAGGATATTCTTCTTCTAAATTATCTAATTGTATATTATATTCTTTTATAAATTCATTTTTAAATAATTCCAATGGTATATAACAAATATGATTTATATTAATTTGTTCAAATATTTTATTTTTAAATTTATTAAAATTAGAAATATGTTTTAACATATAAAAAAATCATTTTATTATATATTTAAATAATGTTCATTAAAAAAATCATTTAAAAATTCTATTACTGAATTAGCATCATATGTTGTATATGTAGTAATAAATTCGCGTTTGTCAAAAATATTAATATAATATTCTTCATTATTATCATTAAAAAAATAATTAATATAAATATTAATATATAATACAATATGATGTTGAAATATAAAATATAAAGTATTTTCTTCTGTTGTAAATACATGATGAATGTATAATCCTTTTACATTCTGCGTTAATTTATGTATTACAGTTAATTCTCTTATTTTAAATTCTAATGATGCCATTACACTAAATTTAGGTGTGGTAAATAATTATTAAATATTTTTTTAACAATTGTATCATATTTAGCTGGATAAAATACTGAATCATGAACAGTAAATATTTTAATATAAGGATGTTCTTCTTTTATATCATTACAAATATTATTAAAAATTAAATTACTTTCACGACGCTGTAATTCCCAGGCTAATGCAGCATAATTATTTTGTGATTCTTTCCATTTTTTAATCCATTTCCATAATAATGGCCATCGATTACGAAATATTCTATTACGTTTTTCATTCATATTATTTACATCAAAAAATACTTTATATACTAATTCTTTTTTTTCTTTACGAGGTACATCTAAATAATCAAATGATTCGTAAAATGTTGAATTTTTTATTCTTAATATAAATTCATTATATTCATTTGTTTGTTTATCTTCATCACTTAAAATATCATTTAACAATAATGATAAAAAATACGGTTGTGAATTAGGAATATCAACTTCTTTTATTTTTTGATTATCAATGGTTAAATAATTATTTCTAATATTTTTTTTAAGTATTGTAAAATTTGTATGTAATCTGCCAAATTTATCAAAATTCCAATATATTTGTCGATGTTTTATTGATTCTAATGTCATATAATTTTTATCATAACTCATTTTATCAATTAAACTAATTTCATATTCATTACTTAATTTTTTAATTGCATTATCATAATCTAAATTAACATGAAATAAATCTTCTATTATTTTTTCTCGTAATTTTAAAAGTTTTTCGTCAACACCATTATATTTTTCAAGTATTATTCTATTTTTTAATTTTTTAAGTAAAAATGGATCATAATTTTTATAACGTTTTATTGTTTCATTATTAAAATCTAATAACATTTTATAAGTTATAGCTTTTTTTCCGGCAAACCATTTTGACGATACTTCAATAATATTTTCATCCATTAACCATTTTAAATATAATTTGTAATTCATTCCATATTTTTTTTGTAATAATGGACTCCACAAATTAAATTCTTTTTTTCCAAATAAAAATGATTTTGATATAAAATAATGTATTAAATCAATTAAATATGCTGTTTTTAAATATTTACCATTATATTCTATTTTTTTTACATGTGTTAAGTAATCATATTTTTCTGGATAAAATTGCAAAATATATTTTTTTTTCATATTCACTTTAAAATTAATAAATTCTTTTAAAATTTAACAAAAATTCTTTAAAAGTTCAAAAAAATTAAAAAAAAAACAAAAAAAATTAAGATACCCACAAAATTAATAATAATATATATCATAATCTTGTATATTTTTCTGGAGCAAAAAATGTTATAGAGCATATTTTAACATATTTTAACATTTAAAATTAAACTTTTCATTTTAATACATTATAAATATGTTTTTCTATTTAATTTTTAAAATAGCTTGAATTTTGTGAATTAAACTTTTTATTTTAATTTAATATAATAATATTTTATTTAAAATTGTCTATTTTGAAGATATTCAACTAAGTCAAATTTAACTTCTTCCTTAGAATTTATTAAATTATCAGTTATTTTAATTTCAGAAATATCATTAAATGTGTAATTATTTGTTAGAAAATGATCACATGCATCTTTACATTTATTACTTGTTATAACTGATATATTTATATCAAAAAATGATAATAAATCATATAATATTGCAGCGCTTGACAAACCGACTTTATCATTATCTGAAAAAATTATAATGTTTTTAACATCTGTTTCTAATAATTGATATAATTCTAAGCTACTCCATACTGCACTACTAACACTTACAGCACACTTACCTTGTTTATGTAACGCAATAGCATCAAATATACCTTCAGTAATATAAATTGTATTATAATTTTTACATTTACATAAACCATATATTGAAATATCAGGAATTGCTTGTGTATATTTTAATTTTCCTGTATCTGATATACGTCTTACTGTACAATTTAATAATTTGTTATTTTTAAAATATGGTATAACAATTCCTCCTCCACTTATATCAGTATTTAGTAAATTTGTTAGTAATGGATGTGTTGTTATACCTAATATTTCTAATTCTCGTTTAGAGCATGTACCAAGTAAATATTGTAAACTTCCTAATTGCCATTTTTTGATAATATCTATTGTAAATCCTCTATTTAATATCCAATTTAATTCAAAATTATATTTTAAATTGTTTAATAATTCAGTATTAGATTTTAATATGTTTGGTGTTAATTTTTTAATATCATTTGGAGTTACTATTATATCATTAGATTTTAAATTTAAATTTGTTGTTTCTATTATAGTAGTTTTCCATTTTTTCCATTTTTTTTTATACTTACTTAGCATATCATCTAATGCAGTAATATATAATCCATTAAAATTAAATTCATTTAGAAAATTTTTAACAGTTCCATTAATACTTCGATTATTATAAAGTATAAAATTTATATCTGATTTTGAATAATTACTCATCACAATTTATATATGTAAAATGTTCGTAATTGTCGAGTAAAAATTTTAATAATTTTGTTGTTTGTGAAGAATAATTATTATATTTAGTTTTTAATATTGTTTTTGTTTTTTCTGATGCGCTTTGATTACAGATATTAAAATATTTATTACTATATTGATTATTATAATATTCAAGCGTAACAAGATGATTTGATACATCTTCAATTTCAATTACAACACTTTTTGAACCTTCTATATAAATATCAATTTCTTTAATATTATTGTTGTTATAATTTTGTACAATATTTAAAATTTCATTAATATTTAAAGTTTCAAGTGGAATATTATTAAATGAATCATAGTATTCATTATGAAATTGAATTTTAATATTTGATGTAGATTTTGTAATAAGATCATTATTTACTTCTTCATTTTCATGTAATACTTTTTCTTTATATTCTTTAATGAAATTTTCAACAGATCCAAAATCTCGTTTTAACACTAATTGTCCATATTTATTTGTATGCCATCCATATTCATATTTTAATTTTAATGTATTATCATTATTGTCATCTTCATCATCAAATTCCATTAAATCATAAACAATATTCATTCCATATAAATAATCTGGATCATCATATAATTTATAAAGCAGTAAATCAGCATAACCACAAGATTCAGATAATTTAATTTTTAATTTTATGTTTTTATCTAAATAATTTTTTAAATCATTTAAATTATAATTTTTCTCTTCTAATTTATTTTTAATAAATTCAAAATCATAATCTAAATCTTCATTATCTTTTACAAGTGCTGAATAACTTGGACAACTTGTATATTTATAACCATTTTTTTTAGCTAATTCTTCAAATATACTTTCAAGTGTATTTTTAATATTTTTTTCATCATATATAGCATAACTACTTGTATAACTTATATTGTTTTTATTTACATAATCATTAAGTTTATCTAAATGTTTCATGTTAAATTAAAATTTGTTTTTATAACGTTAATAATTTTTTGAGCACATTGAGATGGTGTATCCCAATTTACCATACTATCAACTAAAATATGTTTCCAATCTTTAAAATATTTTGACCATATATCTTTTTGAATTTTAATTATTTCTTTATCTGATAATTCATATACAGTTTTTAATATTTCTGATATTTCTTCAATAACAGATTTTTGATATAATTTTTTATTTTCATCATCAGGCATATATCGTTCTTCAGAAGGTATTCTTATTGGTTCCCAAACATATGAACGATTAATATATTCATTAAAAGATTTAATATTTTTCATTTTATTAAGTAAAGTTAAAATAGATGTTTTAAAACTATTTTAATTTTTAGTTTATATATAAAAACTGAAAAAATAATATTAATATAGTGCCAAGTACATTAGAACAAACATATCAAAAATTAACTCAACGAGAACACGTTTTAAAAAGACCTGATACATATGTTGGAAGTGTTAAACCAATTATAACAGATATGTGGGTTTTAGAAAATCCACGTGATCTTAATAATATTAAAATTGTTAAAAAATCTGTTAAATATACACCAGCATTTATTAAGATATTTGATGAAATATTAACAAATGCATCTGATCATTATTGGAGAACTAAGTCTGTTAAAAAAATTAAGATTACGTTTGATGGTGAAAAATTTGAAGTATATAATGACGGTCAAGGTATTCCAATTAAAAAACATAAAAAAGAACGTGTTTATATACCAGAATTGATATTTGGTCATTTATTAGCTGGATCAAATTTTAATGATGATGAAGTTCGTTTTGGTGGAGGACGAAATGGATTAGGAGCAAAATTAACAAATATATTTTCTACTAAATTTATTGTTGAAACAGCAGATGGTATTCATAAATATAGACAATCATTTCAACAAAATATGCATCCTCGTAAAAAAGGTCGTCCAAGTATATCTGAAACAAATAGAAATTATACAAAAGTTAAGTATTGGCCTGATTGGGAAAAATTTGAAATGACAGAATTAGATGATGATACATTATCAATATTATTGAAACGTATAATAGATGTTGCTGCTTATTGTCCAGCAGTTCAAGTTAGTTATAATGGTAAAGTTATTCCAATTAAAAGTATTAAAGATTGGATGACAATGCATTTAGAAGATGAAACTGATTTTTATTATGATAAATTAGATAAAAATTGGGAAATTGGTGTTGCTAAATCAAGTGATTCAATTTTTGATCAAATTAGTGTTGTTAATGGTATTTCAACTCATAGAGGTGGAACGCATATTAACAAAATATCAATGGAATTATCAAAAATTGTATATGAACAATTAGCTAAAAAACATAAAAAATTAAAATTTACTTGGAATAATGTAAAAAGTAATTTATTTCTATTTGTAATTGCTAAAGTTCCAAATCCAACATTTGACACACAGACAAAGGAATATTTAACAACAACAATAACAAAAGAAATATTAGATTTAGAATTTAAAGATCAATTTATTAAAAAAATTGTAAAATCTGATATTTGTCAAACAATTATAGATTGGATTGAAGCAAGAGAATTACAAGAATTAAATAGACAAAGTAAGAAATTAAAAAAGATTAAAGTTGCAAAATTAATTGATGCTAAATCTACTAAAAACACTGATAAAGAATTATTTATATTTGAAGGATTATCTGCATTATCAAGTTTTAGAAAATTTAGAGATCCTCAAACGCAAGGTGCATTTCCACTTAAAGGAAAATTTATAAATGTATCAGAAATAAAAGCTTCTAAAGTTATTGAAAATGAAGAAGCAAAAAATTTAATAGCATCTATAGGATTGCATATTGGACAAGAAGTAAATGAAGAAGAATTAAGATATAAAAAGATTTATATTACAGCTGACGCAGATGTTGATGGTGATGCTATTTCAGCGTTATTAATAAATTTCTTTTATAAATTTTGGCCTGAATTATTTGAACAAAAAAGAATTTATAAAGTTTATACGCCATTAATGGTTGCAAAAAATGGTAAAAGAGTTAAATATTTTTATAATGAGCATGATTTTGAAAAGTGGGCACAGAAAACAGATTTAAGTAAATGGAATTTAGAATATAAAAAAGGTTTAGCAAGTTTGGAAGATGTTGAATATAAAGACATGATTAGAAATCCATATGCAGTTGAAATAAAAATTGACAATGACACTAAAGAAAATTTATCATGTTGGTTTGGCAATAATAGTAAATTAAGAAAGGAAAAATTATTAACATGAATTTAGGTTTTGTTAATGACTTTAATTTAGAAGATTTAATGGACGAATTAAATATAATAATTGAACTTGCAATTACACATAAAATGCAGGAACAAAATGTTCATAGATATTGCAAAATAATTAGAGACATTAATCCAATTGAATTTAAATATTATAAACGATATGAAATAAAAGCAGATTTTTATAAATTAAATTCTGCAATAAATGCAATGTATAAATATAAAAAAAATATGACTATTGGTATTTTTTATTTATATAAAGAAATTTTAGTATATAATCATATTTATCCTGATTTTTCAATGTATGTTGCAATAAAAAGATTTATTAATGATTCATCATATGATCATAAACATGCTGGGCCATTTATAATATTTGAAAAAGAAAAAAATTCAATAAAAATTAATAAACCTGTAGAACTTTCAAATAAACGATATGTTATAAAGTCACCATATACACAAATAAAAACAATGTATGTTCCAAGTAATAGATCTACTAGAATATTTGTATTATCTTACAACTATTTGTATGCAGAATCTCATCGTTATCCTATAATAATAAATGAAAGTGTTTATTCAGAAATGATAAAAAATAATATAATACAACATAATTTAGATTTAATACCAATGTTATATAACATACAACCACAACATAAAACAATAAAGGATGTAGAAGAACATTATTCTCAATTATTAGTAAAAAATTTAACATCATAATATGAACGAATTAATTGATTTAGTTAGTAACATTATACTTGAAGCAGCTCGTGAGGATTATAAAAAAAGACGGTCATCTAAATATTATTTATATTCTTATGATATATTAGAATCAAATATTGAAGATGGTATAAATGATAATATTAAAAATAAAAGACTGATTTTTTCTGATTATAGAACACATCCAAGAACATTAAGAACGCGTATTAATAAAAAAGAAATATCAATTGGTAGATTTTATATTGTTAAAGATAAAAATATTTTAATATTTCATCATCTTGGACAAATTTTAAATTCATATCATGCAGTAGTTAAAAAACTTAAAATAAATAAAAATATTAATTTTAAAAAAGTTGGAATGTATTTAATATTTAATCCTGAAAATATAAAAGTTAATGAATATATTATATTTGATAAAGAAAAAATTTTAGTTAGAACAGAACATACTAAAATAAAAGACGTGTTTGTTCCTAGTAATAGAGCAACAAGACTTTTTATTTATGATTATTCAAAATTATATACTGAAAATACGTGGTATCCAAAATACATTAATGGTTCATTAAGACAAAATATAAACTTTAATGATTTTAATGAATATAAAATACATATAATACCAATGTTATATAATTCAGAATATACTATTAAAAATATTACTGACTTAGAAGAAGCATATAGTAAAAAAATGATAAATGTATTAACAACATGATAGGAAAAACTAGAACTATAAGCGAATATTTAAATAATGAATATACAAATTATGCAATGTATGTTATTGAGTCACGAGCACTATCAAGTGTTATAGATGGATTAAAACCAACACAACGTAAAATAATACATGTAGCTAGCAAAATTTGGAAAACTGGAAATGAAAAACCAATGAAAATTTTTCAATTGGGAGGTAAAATAGCGCATGATGTATACTATCACCATGGTGATGCTGGGTTGTATTCAGCTATTATAAACATGGCTCAACATTTTAAAAATAACTTACCGCTATTAGAAGAAATTGGTCAATTTGGATCATTACGAGCACCAGATGCAGGAGCTCCAAGATATATTTCAACAAAACTTCATAAAAATTTTAGATTAGTTTATAAAGATTTTGAATTATTAGAATTAAAAGAAGAAGAAGGAACTAAAATTGAACCTAAATATTTTCTTCCTATAATTCCTATGATACTTGTAAATGGATCAAAAGGTATAGCAGTTGGATATGCGGCAAATATTTTATTAAGAGATCCAAAAGATGTAATAAAACAATGCTTAAATTATTTAAACGATAAACCACTTAGAACAATTAAACCTAAGATGAAGTTTTTTAATGGTAAATTTATTAAGGATAAAAATAATCCAAAAAAGTGGGTCGCTGCTGGAACATTTGAAAAAGTTAATACTACAACATTAAAAATAACTGAATTGTCACCATCAATGACATTTGAAAAATTTGAAAATATATTAGAAAATTTAGTAACAAATAAAACAATAGTATCTTATGATGATAATTCAAAAGATTATATAGAGTATGTTATAAAATTTAATAGACAAACATTAAGATCATTGACAGAAGAAGATATTATTAAATTATTTAAGTTATCAGAATCATATACTGAAGATTATAATACATTAGATGAAAATGGTAAATTAAAAATATTTGAATCAGCTGAAGATATTATAAAATATTTTGTAGATTTTAGGTTGAATTTTTATGAGTTACGAAAACAATATATGATTGATAAATTAGAACATGATTTATTTGTTTTAAGTAATAAAGCTAAATTTATTAAAGCTATTGTAGATGGTAAATTAATTGTAACAAAACGTAAAAGATTAGTTATTGAAAAAGATTTAGTTAAATTAAAAATTGAAATGTATCAAGATTCATATAACTATTTACTAAATATGAATATAAATAGTTTAACATATGAAAAATACACGGAATTACAAAATTTAATTAAAACAAAAACTAAGGAATTAAATAAAATTAAAAAGTTAGTTCCAAAACAAATGTATATTGATGATTTAAATGAATTAAATGAAAAATTATGAATAATAAATTAGATGAACAAATTATAGAGATATTACATAATATATTAAATGATAGAACTAATTTTAATTATTTTGATGTTACATTTGAACATGAAAATAGATTTGAAATTAGGTTTACAATTGAAAATGTTGATGAAAAACCAAATGCACATATTGCATCATTAGAACCATTAATGTATTCAAATGATTTAATTAAACAATATGACGTTACTGCTAAATTTAATTTATTTTATGATAAAAGTTTTTATGTATGTACAATTGTAATATTACCTTATTATTATAATGATAAAAATAATTCAAATGTTGAAAATAAATTTTGGCGTATGATTAAAATTTCTAGTGTAGATTTTAAGATGTTTAAACAAAAATTATTTAGTTTGTATATTTTTAGATATAATTATAATAGTGATTATTATTTTAATACATTTGTTAAAAAAATGGAACAATTTTCATATAACAATGAACATATAAATACAATTGAAGATTTATAATGCAAATAATTGGAACAATTACATATATAAGTGATAAATGGTCATTATTAATATCTGACGAAGGAAAACGTTATAAAATAAAAAATGAAAATTTAAATGGTGCTTTATTTAATGATAAAGTGCAACTTACAGTCGTTAGACGAAAAACACGTGTATCTAAAATATTAAATCGTTCTACATGTAAATATGTTGGATTATATGAATATGTTAATAAAACTGGATTTGTATTAACTAAAGGACAACAATCATATACTGATTTTATTATAAATCATAAACAAATGAATGGTGCAAGACATGGTGATATTGTTGAAGTAGAATTTTATAAGTGGGAAGAAGGTCAACGATTACCATATGGTAAAATTGTAAATATATTATCAAAATCTAATGAATCTGAACGTCAAATATTTAAAAAATTTTTACCGTTTAAATTTTCAGAAAATATCATAAATGAAATTGAAGATATTAAAATATCAACAAAACATTTAAAACATAGAATAGATTTAACTCATTTAAAGTGTTATACTATTGATCCTAAAAATAGTAGAGATTTTGATGACGCAATATCTTTAGAATTTAATGGTACAGAATACGTTTTAGGCGTACATATTTCTGATGTCACTGAATTTATAACTGAACATAGTTTAGTTGATCTAGAAGCGTTCAGACGTAGTTTTACATTATATTTTCCTAATGCTTTAGTTCCAATGTTACCACACAAATTAAGTAATGGTATTTGTTCATTAAAGGAAAATGAATTAAAATTAACTATATCCGTATTATTTAAAATAAATTTAGATTATAATATTATAGATTATGAAATTAAAAAATCAGCAATAAATGTAATACAAAATTTATCATATAATCAGGTAAATAAAATATTAAAGGATGATAACCATGAAGATTTTGAATATTTTAATAATATTAAAACAATAGTAGATAATATAGTTAAAAATAAAAGATTAAAAATATTAGAACCAAAATTAAAATTAGAACTCGACGATGATAATAAATATGTTCCAATATTAAAAGAAAAAGGCGATGCTGAAAAAATTATTGAAGAATTAATGATTTTAACTAATACATATATTGCGACACATTTATCAAAATATTATGAACATAATTTATTACGAATTCATAATTCTCCTAATAATAAAAAACTTAATATTTTAAAAGAAGAACTTAAAAAAATAGGTTATGAATTTAAAAATGAAGATACATTTAATGAAATTTATGATTTATTATTAGAAAAAGATTTAAAATATAAATATTTAATTAGTTATTATTTATTAAGTATTCAACAAAAAGCATATTATTCATTATCTGATAATGGTCATTTTGCATTAAACAGATCATATTATACTCATTTTACAAGTCCAATAAGACGATACACTGATATATTAGTTCATAGAATGTTAAATGCTATTTTATATAATAAAAAACCTATTAAAATACAAAATAATATTATTAAACATATAAATTCAAAAGAACTATTAATTAGTAAAATTGAAAATAAATTATTTTATTATCAAACATTTAAATATTTGGAATATAATGATGTTAAAGTTAATGGACAAATAATATCAATAAAAAATAATGAATATAAAATACGTAGTGAATATTTAATAAATGGTGTTCTTAAATTTAAAAATAGTAAGAAAAAATATAAAATTGGTGATTTTGTAAAACTTAAAGTTTTACATGTAAATAAAAGTAAAAGAAAATTGTTTTTTATAGAAAATGAATAATATAAAAGTATCTACAGAAATGTTACCATATAAACGAAAATGGCCTAAAATATTATTAATAATATTTTTAATTATTGTTTTTTTATTAATATTAGTTTATCCATATGAATTTGGAATATTAATTGGTAAGTGGGTTGATGAATTTAAATCTGGTTTTAATTATAAAAATGTTAATTATTTATGGGAAATTTGGTAAATATAAAAGGAGATATAATTACACATATTAAATACGGAACGTTTGATATTGTTGTACATGGTTGCAATTGTTTTTGTAAAATGAAATCTGGTTTAGCTGCGCAAATATCTAAAGAATATCCTAGCGTGTATGAAGCAGATTTAAAAACTATTCCAGGTGATTATAATAAATTAGGTAATTATACATATGCAAACGTTGATAGTGTTAATGGTAAAAAAGTTATAGTTATTAATTGTTATATTCAGTATAATTATGGACGTAATAATATTCGTTATGTTGATTATGACGCATTAAGATTATGTTTAAGAAAAATAAATTTTAAATATCCACATAAAAAAATTGGATTACCTAAAATTGGATCTGGTTTAGCTGGTGGTGATTGGAATATAATACAAAATATAATAGCAGAAGAATTAAAGGATATGATTGTTTTTATTATATCATTATAATTTTTTTATTTTAGTTATTTTTATTATATTTGTCCTGTAATTTATAAAACTTAATATTATGAGAGGACTATATTATAATAGAAATGTTCAAAAATCATATCGACCAACAACTATAAATGATATGTATATTAAACTTATTATTGTTAATACAATAATATTTTTATTTGCTAATATATCAGTTAATTTTTTTAATTTAGGAAGTTTTTTTGCAAATTATATAGCATTACCACTTTCAACATCTGCATTTAGTAAAATTTGGACGTTTTTAACATATCAATTTTTACATTTAAGTTTTTGGCATTTGTTTAATAATATGATAATTTTATGGTTGTTTGGGCGACTTACACAATTATTTTTTGATAAAACAACAACATTAAGTATTTATATTGTAGGTGGAATATCAGCTGCATTATTAACAATATTATTTTTTAACAGTGGTGGCGTATTATTAGGTGCTAGTGGATCAATATATGCTATAATGGTTGCAACTGCATATTATAGACCAAATTATACTGTAAATTTATTTATATTTGGTCCAGTTAAATTAAAATGGATCGCTATAATATTAGTTGTTTTAGGTGTTATAATAGATTTTAAAAGTAATACTGCTGGTAAAATTTCACATTTGGGTGGTGGTTTATTTGGATTAATATACGCATATTATCGATTAAGATTTCGTGATATACTTATGCCATTTACAAAAATATTGCATAAAACTGGTGTTAATAAAAATATAGATTTATCTAAATTTAAGTCAAAAAAATATAGGTTATTAACTAATAACGTTAAACCTATAGAACGAGATGTACCATTACAATATAGAATAGATAAAATATTAGATAAAATAAATAAAAGAGGAATTAAATCTTTAACGAAAGATGAACAAAAAATACTTGATGAATATCATAGTAAATTATAATATATAGTTAAAATATGGGCGTTATTTGGCTTTTGACGTACATTGATTATAAGTATATGCATGTCGAGTAATTGTAATAATCTCGTTAAACTTTTTGCAGAACAATTATAAATGGCAAAGAAACTTTTGCATTTGCAGCGTGATTAAGAATTACAATGCAAACTACTAGATTTAATAACTTCGTTAAATCATATTGGTAGTCATAAAGAAGTTATATTTTAGTATTTTTTGTTATTTTATTACTAAAATGAATTAATAAAAATGACAAATTTTATGGTTTGTATTTTACCTTAAAAATACTAAGCATGTAGATTATACTTATGACAACGTATCGGACACGGGTTCGACTCCCGTAACGTCCACAAAGAGATATATTTTTAATATATCTCTTTTTTTATTTTAATATATAATTAAAATTATATTTTTATAATGAAAATTTACGCATTTAATGAATATGCAATGTCTCCAATACAACAATTTAAAGAAGATTTAAGTAATTTACCAAATCACAAAATATTTAAACTTGCAGTTGTTCCTAAAAAAGGAATTAATAATATTGGAAATAATTATAAATTAATAAGTAAATCAATAAACACTGCTATTAAAATGTTAAATCCAAATAAAAATATAGGTGGACATTTATTTTTATTAGAAATAGCAATGGTTGAAAGTATGTTAGGTACACATCCTCAAACTTTTAGACTAGGACATAAAGATAGAGGTCCATTTCAAATGAATGAAGTAGGATTTAATGAAACTAAAAATTATAAATCACATAGATCATTATTAAAATATTATAAAAATTTAAAACATTTTGGTATTGATTGGTTAAATACAAGTGTTGAATTATGTAATACAGCATTATTTGGAGCTATTGCAGCAAGAATGTTAATATTAATTGATACAAAACCAATTCCTAAAACATTAGAAGAAAGAGCAGAATATTGGAAATCTGAATATAATACGCATTTAGGTAAAGGAACATCTGAAATTTATATTGAACGCGTTAAAAAATGTGTAAATTTATTAAGAGAAGATGGAATAGATTTAAGTAGAATTTACAACGCTTCTGATAGAGAAAAAATAGAAGATGTATATATGCATTCTAAAAATACAAAACATTTTGGATAATTTTTTTATAATATAAAAATAAAATATTATTATGTTAGGAATTTTAGATAAAGTTGCAGAAAGTTGTGTGAATATGAAATTTGAAGATGCAAAAAAAAGAATTGAAAAAGCTGGAGCAGTTTATAGAATTACAGAAAAAGATGGAAATCCACTAATAGTTTCAGCTGATTATAATCCAAAAAGAATAAACTTAGACATAAACAATGGTATTGTAATACGTTCACGCGTGGGGTAATGGATATTTCTAAAGGTGCAATAACAAGTTTTAGGAAACAATATAGATTTTTATCTAATTTTTATCCATGTATAATTAAGGATGAAAATCAAATAATGTATCCATCTGTAGAACATTATTATCAAGCAATGAAAAGTTATGATATTAATGTTCATAAACATGTTGCGTCTATATTAGAACCTAAGGATGCTAAATTATTTGGTAAACGAATTTTTGAAGATGAATTAGATTATAGGCTTGATTGGGATACTGTTAAATTAAAATTTATGACTGAAGCATTAATTCAAAAATTTGCGCCTGGTACAAAACTTGCTCAAGATCTTTTAAATACTGTTGGATATATATTAATTGAAGGTAATAATTGGCATGATAATTATTGGGGTGTTGATACAAGATATGGAATTGGTGAAAATAAACTTGGAATATTATTAATGAGAATACGCGAAAATTTATTAAAAAATAATTAAAAATATTTTTTTATTTTATGAATATTTATTATATTTGTATAAACAAACGAATAAATAAGTAATCATGAGAAAAATAATTTTTTACACTTCAATTTTAATTATTGTTATATTTTTTGCAAGTTATAAAAATATAACAATTAATGTTGTTAAAGCTGTTCAAACAACCGAAAATGGTAAAATTATAAGAAAAGTTATAACAACAGATAAACATATTTTTTATGTTCCATATGATAGAGATTTAAATTTAGCTTTTTTTAAAAATTTAATACTATTAAATTTAGATGCTGATGAAGATTGGCAAAAATTACAAAAACCTGGAATATATAATGTAAGAGTTTATGGCATTAGAACTTTTTTTAGTGATAATAAATTAAATATAATTAAGGTGTTAAAATATAAAAATGAACAACCAAAATTAGTTTATATTTATTACACTTTTAAAAAATTTTTTACAATGTTAGCAATTGCATATAAAGATGCTTTAAAAAAAGAAGTAGATGAATTAAGATATTTTCATCATAAAAACATGGAACGTCTTAAGGAAGAAAGAAAAAATAGTAATTAAATTAATGTTATTAAAAAATGAAGTTAACAATTTAGTTAAAAAACATGGATTAGATCAAATAGATCATATATTAATATTTAGATTTTTTGAAAGAAAAAGAGATGATGATTTAGTAGTAGCTTCATTTGAAATAAGTCATTTAAATAAAAAATTGCGATATGTAAATATCGTAACTGAAATGCAAAAGATTTATGATATTCCATTAAAATATTTTAGATTATCATTAGATGCAATTGAAAAATTACAAATTTACTTTGAAAAAAATGAATATTTTTTTGAAAAAATAACATATGAAACTAACAATTGGGCAGATAATGTTGTAACATTTTCAAAAAAAATCGACATTAAAAATATTAATGTCGAATTAGAAAATTTTTTAGAATTTTATTATAATTTATGTATGGATTATAATGTTCCATTAGATTCTATAACAGATTAAAGATTAGACATGGAACTAACTTTTTTATCTCCAGTTTCATCTTCATTTATTAATCTAATTATTCTTTTTATTTTAGCATCAACTTTGGCATCAACAACTTTTTTAAGTTTTGTGTTAATTTTTTCATCAATATATGATTCTAATACATTATCTTCAAAATCTTTTAATCTTTCATTTAAAGAATTTAAATGTATTTGTTTTAAATCATAAAATTTCTTATTTAACATTTGTTTATATACAAAATTAACTTCATCTTCAATTTTTTTTGCAAATTTAGGATTTAACACAGTTTTATAACCTTTTTTTTATAAATATATTCTTTAATTTTTTCTTCAGCTGCTTTCATTAATTCAGAATTAGCAACTTGTTTTAAATGTTTTTCTGTAAATTTTTGAACTATATTATTTCTAATATCAAATTCAAATTCAGCATCATTACCAAGTAATCTTTCAAGTGCTTCTAATGAATTAATTTGAACGTGAACTTTGTTATTTGATCTTCCCATTTTAATTTAATTTTATTACATACAAATATAAAAAAATATTTTTAAATAATTAAACATAAACAAATATTTTTCATATATAAAATATATTCTTATAATTTCCCAATTATAAATTTCTTATTAAAAAAATAAATCTTATATTATGAATTGGTATATATTGAAAGTTGCAAAAGGACAAGATAATAAAGTTAAGTCTAATTTAGAAAATAAAATAAAACTTGATAATTTATCTGAATACGTTTCTCAAGTTATTGTTCCGATGGAAAAATATTTAGAAATTAAAAAACATAAACGCGTAACAAAGGAACGTCCATTATTACCTGGATATGTAATATTAAACGCAGATCTTTCAAAGGATTATGTTATTAAATCATTACTATCTGTTCCAGGTGTATTAGGATTTATGGGTGAAAAACGCGCAGTTCCAACACGAATTCCAGAAAATGAAATTACACGTTTATTAGGTAAAATGGAAAAAATAAACACAGATTCTATTTGGATGGAAGGTGAAAAAATATCAATAGTAGATGGACCATTTTCAACATTTGAAGGTGTTATTACAAAAGTTGATGAAAGTAAAGGAAGAGTTAATGTAGAAGTTAAAATTTTTGGACGTCCAACTGATGTTGAATTATCTTTTGATTCTATTAAAAAAGTATATTAATTAATGAAAAAATATATTAGATATACAAACAATAATAATGAATTCTTTTATGATAATCATTTTGAAGATTATGAAAAAATGTATCTTTTTAAATTTGATGATTATTATAGTGAATTATATACTGATGTAAAGTATTCAAAAAATGTTATATTTGCTTCTAATATATTTATAACACATTCAAAACCTGAAAATTTAGAATTAAGTTTATTTGATGTTATTGGATTATTTTATCCTTTTAAAGATAATATTGGCGTGTATGGTAAAATTAAATATATTACAAATAAGTTTATTACACAACAAGCATTTTATGACGCATTAGAATATGCTACACTTGAACCTATAGGTATAGCAACATTAAATGGTACGACTATGATGTCGTACCATTTGTATAGTGTTTATATAGAAATTTAATATTAAATAACTGCTCCATCTTGATCAATTGTAACAGTAATACTAATATTTCCATCATCATCAGATATCACAATTGATCCACTTCGTTGAGATTGATCTGTATTTTCTTCGACATTGAAATCAACTGAACCATTTCCAGTTCCTGAAGAAGTATTAACTAAAATCCAAGATTCATTTGAATATGCACTCCAACTAGTATTTGATGTGATATCTATATATTCATCATAATGACTAGATGAATCAAAGGAAAACGATTGAGGTGAAGCATCTAATTGAACTGGCGCTGGATCTTGATCAATTGTAACACTTACTGATTCACCTCCATTTGTACTTATTTCTATTGTTGTTGATCTAGATGAACTTGTATCTGTATTTTCTTCAACATCAAAATCAACTGGACCATTTCCAGTACCATTACTTGTTTGAATATTTATCCATGAATCATTACATGATGCATTCCATGTATCATTGGAACTAATACTAATTGATTGACCATTTTGACTATTGTAATCAAACGAAAATGATGTTGGATTAGCACTTATATAGGATGGTGCACCGTCTTGATCAATATTAACTGTTTGGTAATTTCCAAATGAATCTTCAACATATATATACGTATTTCTACTATCAGTCGATGTATTTTCTGATATATCAAAATCAATAGATCCATCATTATTTCCACTTGCAGTTGTTATAGTTATCCATGAATCATTACATGATGCTGACCAAGAATTATTAGATGATACATTAATTATTTCTCCATTGCTAGAATTGTAAGGTACAGAAAAATATGTTGGACTAACGTTTATGTATGCAGGTGCTCCATCTTGATCAATTGTAATATTCTCACTATTTCCAAATGAATCTTCAACATATATATACGTGCTCCTATTGTCAGTTGATGTATTTTCTTCTATATCAAAACTAATTGTTCCATTTCCACTTCCACTATCATTACTTAAATTTATCCATATATCATCTCCAGACACTACAGTCCAATCGTTATTTGATGACACTGATATATCTTCATTATAATGAGAATTACTATCATAATAAAAACTAGAAGGATCAACACTAAGATACGCATATTCTCCTTCTTGATTAATTGTTATAATAATATCATCAACAATTCCACTATCATTTACAATTGTTATTTTTCCAGATCTACTTGTTTCAACATTAGTGTTTTCATTAACATTAAACGTAACTGTTCCATCATCTGTGCCATTTGTTACATTTAATGTTATAAAATCAGAACCTTGTGTTACGCTTGCAGACCAATTAACATTACTATTTATATTAATTTGATTATTATTTGATGATGAACTTGATAAATTAAATGTTGTAGGAGTTGCATTTAAATAATATTAAATCATTGTGTGATTACCTTTAGCAACACTGAATATTAAACTACCTTGTCCATCATACCAAATAGTATAATCATTTCCATTTATATTTTGAACTATAGATTCATTTACAGATGTAAATGTATGTTCATTTGTTCCACCAATATCCCAAACAAAATTACCATTCACATTTCCTACAATAAAATCTTCATCTTCTATCGTAACAATTGATGTGGTACCAGGATCTCCAGTGTATTCAACTACAACATTGTCATATGTTGGATCAACTATAATAGTTCCATTTGCTCCTTCAACTAAATATTCATACGCAACTAGGTAAATAAAATCAATTTCATCAGAAGAATCTAGCATATATTTGCTTGAATTCCAGTATAAAAAATCACCCTTTTGTTCTTGTCCTAATTCTTTTGCTGTTATACCACCATCATTTGAAAAATAGCAGTCAAGTCCAGGACCAACATTTACATCAACACCATTAACTGTTACTCTAACGTTAGTAATATTAAATTCAATGATTGCATCTTCACACGCTTTGTCTCCAACTCCTGCGTTTAAAGCCTGCATGTTTCTATTTAATTTATTATATCTAATATTAGATACTTGATCATCAATTACAGAATCAACGTATTCTTTATTAGTTATATCTGTATCATAAATAACCGAGTCTGTTGTAATATTTAATTTTTCCTGTGATATTGTATTATCAACAAGATGTTTTCCTTTAATTGGCATTCGTATTTATAGTTTTTTTATATATTAAATTAATCATTATATATAATATTAATAATAAATTATTTTTTATTCAACAATTATATTTTAATATATTAATTATATGAGAAAATATTCAAAATTATTATCATTAATTATTTTTTCAAATTGTTCTTTTATATTATGTGTAGGATCAATATTTAAAAAGTCCATTTTTAATTGTTGTTTACCAATTCTAGATCGTAATTCTTTTTCAAAAAAATTCATTTGATAATAATCACTTCTTAATGGTTTATATTCTTTATAATGTTGTTGAATTAAATCTTTTTTAACAAAATAATCTATCATTAGTTCTTCAAGTAATTTATTTATATTTTCATCAGTTATAATTGGCCCATATGATTTCATATATGGTATTGTAATTGCTTTTGGATCTTTTTCGATTTTTTTAAAAAAATCTGTTTCAAATATAGAATGTTGCATTACTTAAAGCTATTTTTATTATATAAAAAAAATCACTAATTTAAATTAGCGATTTTTTTAAAAAAATTATGATAATGTATTATTCAAATAAATCAGTATCTGATATATCATCTGCTGCAACTCCTAATGATTCTAATTCTTGTTCATATTCTTGTTCTAAATCTTTTACTTCATTCCACATTTCTTCTAATTCTTGATGATCTTTATAAGAAAAATAATCTTTAATAATTGGTTGAAGTGCTTTTAATACATCTTCTGTGAAAATTTCAGGTGTATGTAATTGTTTTTCCCAAACTGTTTTGTTTAAATGCTTTATTGCCCACTTATTTCCACCTGGTACAAAATTACCATCTTTATCAAATTTACCTTTCGCAATACCAACTTTATCAAAAAATTGTGGTAAACAAAATGCTTCTAAACCCTTATATGGATTACAACCTTTAGTAAAATCTATTTCAAATTTTATTTGTTTAGGTTTTGCTAATCTATTTTTCTTTGATTTAGCTGTTACAACAATTCCAGATTGCCCCATATCCATAGTACTTTCAGCGCCTGTTTTTAATTTAGCTTTAGACATAAATACAATAATACTAGCACTATAATACAAACCTTTACCACCTTTCATTATTTCTTGTGGAAATAAATCTGTTGTTAAATATGTATGATTAGTTACAATTAATGGAATTCCTAAATAACCTAAATCTGACATAATAATGCGGAAGAGACTTCCCATAACTTTAGCTCTTGTCATATCAGCTTTTTCTTTACCTTCTTGTGCATCAGTCATTTCTTTTCTACTTGCTAACGCACCAGCTGAATCTAAAAATATTGTAATGTTTGGTAATTCAGCACCAGTTTGTTTTAATTCTTTTATATTTTTAAGAAATTTAGCAAACCATATTTTAATATCTTCTATTACATTTGAACGTATTAATTTAAATTTATCTTTACTTGTATCAATTCCAAATGGTTTTAACTTTTCAATTTCAATTGAATATTCAGTATCAATAAATATTACGTATCCATTATCACGTTGCGCTTCACGCGCAATATTATAACAAAGAAAACTTTTACCAACTCCTTCAGCTCCCGCTAATGCAATAATTCTATTAGATGGTATACCTTTAAATATATCTGTTGTAAATAATGCGTTTAATAAATAAATTCCAGTATCAGTATATTTAACTGGTGTAGAATGTTCTTCATCTTCTAAAATAATTGAAGTTTTACCAATTGAATCTTCTACAATTTTTCCAATATCACTAAACGATACTGTTTTTTTTGCTTTTTTTGCCATATAATATATTTTTTATTTTTTATATAACATATATTAATATTGTTTAAATATATAATGTACAAAATATAAATAAAAGATTATGAAATCATTACATATATTATTATTCATTTTATTTGGATTATTATTTACAAATTGTTCATCATTTAAAAACACCCAATATATTGATGACTTATATTATAATCCAAATTATAAAACAGAACAAGATTCATTAATTGACGAACATTACAATAATTATAATTTAAAGTATAATTGGACGTATAATACTGGATTTTATTCATATTATGATTATTCATTATATGATGTGTTTTTTGATCCTTATTGGATAGAATCATATTTTTGGTATGATAATTATTTTTATGGATATACACCTTATAATATTTATACTACGTTAAGATTTTACGGATTTCCAATATCATTTGCACGATATTATGCATATAATTATTATTTGTATAATAATTTTTATATGTATTCTCCATATTATAATTATTGGTATTCTCCATATTATAATACTTTTAGAACTAATAATAATGTTATTTATGGTCCTAGAAAAGATTTTAATCATAGTATAAATAATAATATATCAAATCGAAAATCTAGAAGAACTAATAAATCAGTATTGTTAAATTCAATATCATCTAATAATAATGTTAAACAAACGCATAATAAAAATAATTCTAGTTTTGTAAAATCTGTTACAAATAAAGTAAATACAACAACAAAACGATATACAAATTATAATAAAATTTATAAATCATCAAATAAATCTGCATTAAGTAGATATAAAACAACTAGGTCGTCAACATATAAAAGACCAATGTATAATAGATATAAATCTAGTAGTACAATAAAAAGATACACTAATTCATATAAACGTCCAAGTAGAAATTCTAGTACATTTAAAAGAAGTACTAAATCTTATAGTAGACCATCTAAATCTACATCTACATCTACATTTAAAAGAAGAATAAAATAAACTTTTATTTATAAAAAAATATAAGTAATATGTTACAATCAAATTATTCAGGAAAAGATTTAGAATGTGGCTGCGATGAAGTAGGTCGTGGCTGTATTGCAGGACCCGTTGTTGCTGCAGCAGTTATATTACCTAAAGATTATAAGAATGATCTTATAAAGGATTCAAAAAAATTAACTGAAAAGCAACGAGAGCATCTCTATAACATTATTATAAATGATTCAATAGATTATGCTATAGCACAAATAAGTGAATCTGTAATTGATAGAATAAATATATTAGAAGCATCTATATTAGCAATGCATACTGCAATTAGTAAATTGAAAACTAAACCAGAATTTATTTTAGTAGATGGAAATCAATTTAAAAAATTTAATAATATTCCATATGAATGTATTGTTAAAGGTGATGGAAAATATTTATCAATCGCTGCAGCATCTATTTTAGCAAAAGTATATCGTGATAGATTAATGAAAGATTTAGATGATCAATATCCTATGTATGAATGGAAAAAAAATAAGGGATATCCAACTAAAAATCATAAATTAGCAGTTAAAGAGCATGGATATACTGAATTTCATAGATTATCATATAATATTTCATTATAAAAACTATAATTTTATGTATTAATATATAATATATGAAATTATTAAGATTTAAAGAATATTCGGAAGAATTAAAAATTGTTGAAAATTTAACTGAATTTGGTTTTAATCATATATCTGCAACTGGTGTATCAGGATCTGGTATTGCATCTGACTCAACACAACCAAATGATCCACAATTATCTACTAATGGATTTGATAGATGGAAAAATAATGTTGTAAATGCTCAAAATAGATTAATGGATATTTTAAAATCTGTTTTTGCAGTAGATGATGGATCTAAAATTGGATCTCAATATAAAGATTATAAATTAGATAAATTTAAAATAAATAGAATGTACCGCAATAACAATGAAAGTATTGATATTTATTTTGAATATTCATTTAAAGATGATCCTGATAAAGTGTATAATGGTGCGTTTAAAGATTGGGGAAGTCACTATAAGGCAAAATTTATAACTAATTTATCTGAATCAAATAATAGAGTTTTTGTAAATAAAATTTCAGGTTTGATAAAGCATACATTAGAAAAATGGTTTAAACCAAAACGTGGAGATTATGTTTTATTAAAAGATAATTTAAGTGTTTGGAATAATATTGGTAATAAAGAATTTTTAAAACAAGGTGATAAAGTAAAAGTTGTTGCAACACATTTAAACAATAATAATACCGTAAGTAGAAATCAAGTTATTAAAATACTTAAAGATAATAAAGAATATTCAATAAAGGGATCTGATTTTTGGTATTTTAATTGGTGGTTTGAACCAATCAAAAAACCTAATTTAAAGATATGAGTAAAATAATACCACAACGAATTGATGATTATTTAACCATTGATGATTCAACTGAAAATGATGATATTGAAGTTGAAGTTAAAAAAATAGAAGATCAAAAAGTAATTGATGAACAAACTATTGAAAATAGTAGTAAAGGTTTAACAAGTATTGCTTATGCTAAAAGAGCTGATAATAGTAAAAATGCTCAATATGGTGCAAAATTTGTAAAATCTGATGGATTAATGTTTGGAGTTGCAATTACTAAGTCTATTTAAACAATATAAGATTATATTATATAATTTTTAAAATAATAATTTATATGAATATATCTAAATTTGATAAAGCATATTTGAAAATGTGTGGAACTTGGTCTGAATTATCTTATTGTAAAAGAAATAAAGTTGGCGCATTGATTGTAAAGGATAAAATGATTATTTCAGATGGATATAATGGAACACCATCTAAATACGAAAATAAATGTGAAGATAAACATAATAATACACATTGGTATGTATTACATGCAGAAGCAAATGCAATTTTAAAATGTGCAAAAAATGGTATATCTTGTAAAGATGCTACGCTTTATATCACAATGTCTCCGTGTAAAGAATGTTCTAAATTAATAATTCAGTCTGGTATAAAAAGAATATTATATGTTAAAGAATATAGAAATACTGAAGGATTAGATTTTTTAAGAATTAATAATATTGAAGTTGTTAAAGTAGATGAATCAGACTTAGAATAATGGAAATATTAGATTTAATATATTTAAATAACTACAATCCAAACTTTTTAAATGATTTTAAAGAGTATTTAAAAAAACATGAAGTATTTGATATTCAAAAAATAATTTCGTATTCTGATAAAAAATACGAATATCATATAAAATTATCTTTAACTAAAGAAACAACAATACAATTATATGATGCCGATTCATTAAATTTTAAAATAGAAGATTATATTTCAAGTAATAATTTTAATATTACAAATATAATTATAATTAGAAAATTACTAGATAAAGTTATAAATGAAAGTGATTATACTCCACAAATAACTAGATATTCTGTAGATTTTTTATTTGATCCTGTAACATATGATTTAGATTTTTCGTGTAGTTTCATATTAGAATTAATTCGTTAAGTTTTTATAATTTTTCTTAACATATCAAAATGACGTTCATATACATGAAATGAATTAGCTATCCAAATCATTTTTCCAATTTTTAAATCAGAATATTTTTTCTTTAAATCATTATAAAATTTTTCATATACTACACCTTGCCAATAAAAATCGTTAAAAAATCCATATATTGCGTCCTGAGAACGCATCATTACAATATAATGTAATTCATTATTTCTAATAAGTTGTTGAGTTGCAAATGTACATATAAAATCTGACATACCATCTTTATTATAATCTACTTGTATTGATGGACGTGTATATATCATTGTTGCACGTCTTGAATTTTTATCATTTAATAATGTTTGTAATGAAGATTCATATTGATTATAATTTTCATCAGAATATATACACCAACCATAATTACTATTAATTTTTCCATTTTTATCTGCAATTATTTCCCATATTTTTGGAACTTTTCCAGGAATGTCTTTAACATATAAACTTTGTGAATTATACCATTCAACTTCAGCTTTACAATAATTTACAGGCGTTTTTCGTCCATTAAAATTTAGTATATATTGAGTTGGATTTAACTCTAATCTTGGCGCTATTAATTCAATTGTTTTATTACCATGTTCATCAATTATAAAATCTTCATTTATTAATTTTGAAAACAATTTATCAAAAATTTCAGACAATAAAACATATTCATTTTGTATCATATACTAATTAGTATTTTATTATTATAAAAATAAATGTAAAAATGTTTATGAATTGAAACTTGAAAATGATTCTAAGTAATTAAATTTATCAAGTATTCCTAATTTTATAGATTCTTTTTTAACTAAGTTTTTCTTATTTGGTAAAATTTGGTATAATGTTAAATAATAATTACTTTCTGAATATTTTAAATCACTATAAATATCTGTTTTTATATCTTTATCAGAAGAATCATAATATTTTTTTAATAATTCATCTAAATTACTCATGTAATTTAAAATATCAGGATCTGAATCGTAATAATTTACTTTGTTAAATTGTGTAACTGGCGTTTCTATAAATTTATCATTTTTTATTTTATGTCCTGTTAAATATTCTAATAAAACTTGTGCTGTTATAAGTCCTTTTTCATAATATTCTTGAAGTGTTTTAAATTGAAATATATTATATCCTTTATTTTTTAATTCATTTTCTATTTCATCAATAATATAGTTTTTAATAGAAAAAAGATTTGATTCTTCAACGATAAATACAATTTGTTCATTTCTAGGAATTAATTTTAATATTGAAGTATTAATTTTATATTTTTTTTGTTCATTATTACTTATTCTTAATCCAATTTGAGATAAATCATTACTAGTTATTTTTAATTTAGTCATTATATTTGGATGTAGCCAAAATTTATTACCATTATAAAAAATTTGTTTATTATATTTTTGCCAACCTGATTTTAAAAGTTCATAATCACTAAATGGTAATTTAAGTAATATTTTATATGGCTTATTTTTATTAAATATTTCAATTTTATATTTAACATTAATAACACTTAATAAATTAATAATATGAATTCTTTTCATAAAGTATATATTAAAATATGTAGTAATAAAAAACGGCATTCATTTGAATGCCGTTAGTAAATAATTATTTTTCTTTTAAATTGAATATTTTAAAATTGAATTATATAATTTATCAAAACTTAAAATATCTTCAAATAATATTTTTACATCTTTTAATTTTGATGACATTTTTAAAATATTTTTAATTTGATAATTATATTCATAATCCAAATGATTATAATAATCTAACCAATCTAAATTTAATTTATTCCAAGTTTTTTGTCCACCAGTTAACCATAAAATAACATTACATGTCGATTCAATTTCTTTATCATCAGATGATAATTTTATATTCCATAATATATTATCTGAATTTAAAGATTTAATTCTCATTAATATTGCAACTGCTTCTGCAACATTATATGTTTCTGTGTAATATTGACGATCCTTAATATGGAAAAATAATTTTTTATTTTCTTCGTTAATAATTGTTACAATATCGCTATCGTAAATAACGTTATCAGTGTAATTAATAACTTCTGGCCGATTTCTTAGTGTTTTCATAAAAGTTAATTAGATTTTATACTGCTAATGCAGTTATATAGAAATATTATATGGTATAGGTGTTTTTTTTCTCACCATTTTTCCATACTCCTTTTTTCCAAACTCCGTTATACCAAATGCCACTTATCCAAACTCCATTATACCAAATGCCATCATGCCATTCACCTTGATGCCAATAACCATCATACCAAACACCATCAATCCAATGTTGTCCATACCAATGTCCTCTATACCAAGATCCCATATGCCATATAAAATTTCCATTTTCAGTTATTTCAATTATTGAATTTTCAATTTCTGCTTTTAATAACCAATCAAAATTATTAGCATATAATATTTTTTTAATTTCAGAAGGAAGAGTTATATTTTTATTGTTGTAGATAAGCTTTTTATATTTTAACATAACTAATATATGTTTAATTATATATTTTAATTAAAAACTTAAATAAATTTATTTATATAAAATAAAGAAAGAATAATATCTTTAATTATGTTTGATGATTTACCAGAATTATATAATATAAAAATAATTGAACCATCATATTCATTAATAAAATATTATAATTCAACATTATATTTAAGTAAATATGTTTTAAATAAAATTGATGATGATGATAAATTAATTTTATGGATGATATTAAGAAATAAAAATGATTTAAAAATAACTAAACCAATAGAAAATTATAAAGCAGCTCTTAATGAATGGATATTGTATAATAAAAAACATAATGATTTTATATTTAAATTATCAAAATTAATTAAAAGTTTTTCTAAATCTGAATATTTACGAAATAAACATCTAAAATATATCAATTCACTTTAATAAACATTATTTATTAAAAACAATTTAAACATATTTAATATAACAATAAATTTTATAATCTTAATATATGATTAATATTCAAGAAACTAAAAATAAAATAGCAGAATTAGAAAAACGTATTAATGATGCTCAACGCGACGCAGATAGATATAAAGCTATGCAATTAGCACTTAAATTAGTTATTAATGGAGAATATGGAGCAATGGCAAATTCTCATTTTGTTTTTTCAAATCCGCAAATTGCAAATGCTATTACATCAATGGGACGTGAAATAATTAATTATATGGATAAAGTAAATGAATATTATTGGTATAATATGTGGCATGTTGATTATGAATTACATAAAGCATTACAAATTGAAAAGCCTAGAAAATTAGATAAAGAAAAAGAACCAGTTAGTATTTATATAGATACTGATTCATTATTTGTTGGATTTCAACCAGGTATGGATAGTTGTAATTGGAATAGAGAACCACTTGAATTTGTTGAATTAGTAAATAAGCATAGATTATCTGATTATTTTAAAGAAAAATTAGATGAATATGCACATAAATACGGCGTAGAAAATATACAAGATTTTGAACTTGAAAGAATAGATGAATCTGTACTATTTTTAGAAAAGAAACGATATGTTCAAAATATTGTATATGAAGATGGTTATTATTACAACCGTTTAGAATATATTTATGCTAAAGGTGTAGAATTAGTTAAATCATCAACACCACTATTTGTTCGTGAAAAATTAACAGAATTAATGAAATATATTTTAGATACACGTCATGAATTGTCAATTAGCGAATTGAATAAAAAAGTTAGAGAAATTAAACAACAATTTATAATGGCTGATATTGAAGATATATCATCTACAAGTAGTGTAAATAATTATGATAAATGGTGTATAGATGATCAAGTTGAATTTAAATATGCATTAGGAACACCATTTCATATTAAAGCTGCAATATTTCACAATTATTTACTTAATCAAAATTCAAAATATAAAAAGAAATATAATTTATTAACATCTGGACAAAAAATTAAATATTATTATTGTAAAGATAGACGTAATAATGTATTTGCATATTCAAGAGGTTTATTTCCAAAAGAATTTGCACCTGAAATAGATGTTGACGAACAATTTGAAAGAACTGTGTTAAATATTGTTAATATGTTTATTGAAGCATTAGGATTACCTAGATTAAATTCAAGACTTACATTTAATTTATCGTTATTTTAAATATGTTTGAAAGTAAAGAAGATTTATATGATTTTTTATTAACTAATGATTTTAATGAAAAATTTAGTGATGCCGAATATAAATATTTTTTATTGGGCTTTAAGTCTTTATTGCGTGAAATGTACAGTGAACAATCTAGTCTTAAGCATAAGATACATGAATTAGAAAATAAGTTAAATTATACTACAACAGAATTAGAAACTACTAAACATAAATTGACTTTAAATGGACATATAATTAAACAATTACATAAGCGTTTACGAAAATGTAAACCGTGGTATAAAAAATTATTTAACATAAAATAATAATTTGTATAAATATATACTGTATTAAACAAATAAGTTTATTTTTATATAAACTATAATAAAGATATGTAAAATTTATGGATTTTAGTAAATTTAAACAATTAAAACAAAGATTAGATTCAAATGATTATTATACAAACTGGGTTGGTATAAAAAACGGTGCTTTTTTATTTAGTTATTTAGCTCAAGGTGCTATTATAGCATTTGGATTTTTTTATGTGTATAATGTAATATATAACGTTGAACCAGATTGGAGTCCTTGGTTAATTGGTGCAATTTCTTTATCATTTTTAACTGCTTATGAAATATTTAAAAGAAGTATAACTGATAAATGGGCTCAAGATGTTGTTAAAAATGGTATAAAATCATCGGGAGAATTTTTAATTTTGTCATTAGTATCATTATTATTATATTCAGGTAGTTTTTATGTTAGTTTAAATGGTGCAATGCAGTTTGCAGATAAAACTACTAAAATATCAGAAGAAACGTTTCAGGATATAAATGTAGTACGAGATTCTATTTATAATAAATATGAACAACAGATTTTAAAATATGATTCTATTAAAAATACTATTGTTGAACGTCAATTAAATGATCCAACAATAAAAATGTATAACCAAGCAGTTGAACGATATTCACAACGGGCCTGGAAAACAGATAAAGATTTAGTTGAGTCTCTTAAACCATCTTATGATGCAACGATTGAAAGATATAATAAAGAATTAGCTGATGTTGATGCACAAATTCAAAAATTACGTGATGATAGGGATGCTGATATAAAAAACGCTGAAGAACATATTACAACAAAAAGTGAAAAACAAACAGAATTAACACAAGTTAGTTCTCAAAAGTTTGTAATATTTTCATCAATATTTGAAATAATAATTATATTTGGTGTTTGGTTTAGAAGATATTTTCAACGTCGTAGTATTGATGAATGGCACGAAAAATTACAAAATGACCCTAAATTAGCTAGATGGTATAAGTGGGATAACATGTTAGATATTTTATATCGAGCTAAATTTAATGTATTAGAATCAGGTAATCAAATTCAATCTGCTAAAGATTTTGTTACAAATTGTAAATTAGAAGGAATATTTATATCTGAATCAGAAGCTAAAGAATTTTTTAAGGTGTTAACTACTTTAGAAATATTGGAAACTCGTGGAAGTAGAAAATATATTTTACAAGGATATGATGGTGCTAAAAACATTTTAGCTAAACAATTTGATGTTGATGTAAAAAAAAACAAGTAAATATTTTTAAATATTTACTTGTTAAAATAAAAAGAATTATGAAAACAAACATTATAAAGAACTAATACATTTATCGCATTTATCAGCACATTGCATAGCCATTTCTATATGGCTATTTTTTTTAAAATCTTGTGAGCATTGTTGTAACATTTTCTTAGTTACATTTTTTATATCAGAAACTGGACCATAATTTCGTTTAATTGTATTTAAACATAATTGTGATATTTCAACTGCAGATGCAGCTGGTGTTATAACAGCTTTATATTTATCATCATTATATGTATTTAAAATTTGTTGACAATCATTTATACAATCATTTAATTTTTGTTCAATATCATTATTGGTTTGTACAACAGGTTCTTCTTCTTCAAAATTAACAGATTTTTTTACATTATGTGTAGATTCATTATCATCTAATGTAAAATCATCTAATTCTTCAAATAATTTTATATGTTTCATATTATTGTATTTTATATATGTCGCCTTTTGCATGTTCATTTTTATATTCGTCTGACGATTTTAAATTTTGTAATTGAACTACTTTATTTATTTTAAAATATTCTTTAAATTTTTTGATGGAATTAGATAAAAATGAATTCATATCTTTTTTATCAGATTCGTTTTTAACTGATTCCATTAGTGACGCTTTTTCTTCTAATTTTTTAATAAGATCGTATTTATCAAAACTAACTTCAACATCACCATATTTAATTGTTACATGTGTTGGATCAATTTCTTTAATTATAATTGGTTCTTCATTTATTTTTTTAATTTCAGTTATATCATCACTTTTTAATGCTGCAATTAATTGTAAACAATTATTTTGTTCATCAAAATGTGGTAAATTTATAAAATCATCCATTGTGAAATTTTTAGTATCATTCATTTCATCATTTGAAATTTGTCTGTATAATGATGTACCAAAATTAGTAAAATCTTGTAAATTATCCATTAATATAGATATAATATTTTATTATATATTTAATTAAAATACTTAAAAATAATATATAAAAAAACTAATTAAAATACATGAGTGTAAAATCGTCTTTTATAAGTACACAAGAACAAGTTGTAAAGTTAAATGAAAACAATATAAAATTATTAAATGGATTAAATAAAATTGTTACAAGTAATGATTCAACAATACAATTAGATGTTATTAATAATAATGATGTAGTTGAATCTGTAAATTTACCAACTGTTGGATATATACAAGCTCAATTAAATCGATTAGATCAAAATATTAAAACATTAAGTGGTGTTGATAGTCGTGGATCTATAGTAACACCAGCTAATAATGTATATCAAAAAATAATTAGAGCTAATATTAATAAAGAACCTAATTCATTAGGTAAATTAAATACAGTTGATACATTTTCATCTATAAATAATAGCTTTTTTGATGCATTATTAAATCCAATTATTGCAGTTAATTTTGATTTAACAAATATGATAGATGAAGATACTAGACGCGTATTATCAAAACGATATATTGTTAAATTTGAACGTGATGAATTTGGAAATTTAACTGAACAAGGTTCTATTGCAGAAAATTTATTTAATGAAAATTTTAAAGGACGAACAGATATAACACAGGAAGAATTAGAAAATTGGATTTTAAATACACCTGGTTTATATGTTAAACCAAATGGTGAAAAAGTAATATATGACGAACAATATTTTGATTTAAATCCAAATAACTTAGAATATGATGGATTATTTACAATATTAGGAGTTGAAGAAGATAGTGTTAATAGAAAAATGTGGTATTTATTTGATACAATAACATATTATAAAATAAAAACTAAAGAAGAATATCAACTTAAAATAAATGACCAAGTTGTTATAAATAGTGAATTTGCAACTACACGTTGGAAAATAATTGAAATATCTCATGACGCAACTCAAATTAGAGTTAATTTAGAAAGAGTTGAAGGTTATGAAGCAATACCAATTGGTATTCAAGCTGGATTAAAATATTATTCAGGTGTTGAACAAGATAATGTGATAAAAATATCAGTTGGATTTAATGAATATAATGTTGTATTTTTAAAACCAATCAATACAACTAATAATTTATTAGCTAGACAATGGTCTCTTGGTACTGCTTATTATACTAATGACTTAAAATTATTAAGTGATTCTAAAACTGGAGAAAATGGATTAAGTTTAAATGATTATTATATTAATACAGTTCAAGATTATGGAAAATTATTACAAGATTTAGCTGAAAAAGATATTCCAACTGAATTTGCACTTAAACCTAATAATGTTATTTTAAATGCTGATAATTTTACAGTTGTTCAAGTTAATAAAAATATTACTAATACAAATACAACTGATAGGTTAAAAACTTTACATGCTCAATCTACTTCATATAGTAGTGAACTTGAAGAATTAAATAAAACAATTGTTGAAAAACAAAATGAATTAATTAAAAAACATTTTACAAATCCAGGAGATAAACAAAAAGTTGAAAATGAAATTAAAAAATTAACTGAACAAGCAAATAATGTTTCAAAATTATTAGAAACAACTGTTGCACAAATAATTTCTGAAGAAGCATTAGTGCCAAATATTAAACCTGAATTTAGAATTAGAGGTTTTTGGCCAATACCTGAACCAGTTTCAAATGGATTAACAAGACCTCAAGAAGTTATTCAATTTGTTGTTCAATTTAGATATTTATCTACGTCTGGACAAGAAAGTGCAACAGAATCATTTACAATTAAAGATGAAAATGGTAATACAATAAATGCATCATTTAGTAATTGGTATCAATATATTAGTCCAGTTAGAAGTAGAAGTTTTAATGTAAGTACTGGTAAATACGAGTGGGATCCAGAAGATTTAACAAATCCAAATGTATTAAATATTAATCAATTAGATATTCCAATTGTTCCAAATGTTCAAGCTGAAATACGTGTTAAAGGAATTTCAGAAGTTGGTTGGCCAAGTATAAACATTGAATCTGATTGGTCTGATTCAATTGTAATACAATTTCCAACTGAATTAATACCACCTAAAGATAGAGAAGCAACAATAGTTGAACAAGCTAAATTTGATAGTGTTAGATTACAAATTAATCAAGATTTAAATGAAAAAGGATTAGACACACACTTAGCTGGACAATTTACAGATAATAATGTTTTTTATGCACATAACGCTGATAACATTGGAGTTGTAACTGATGGTGGAATAGTAAAATTGTCAGATAGATTAACACAAATTGAAAATAATGAAAATGTTGAAGAAAATAAAGATTTACAACTTGAAAATGGATGGATTAATTTTGGAAGTTCTTATTCAAACGCATCATATTACAAACATGAATCAAGAGTATATTTAACTGGATTAATAAGATTAGAACAAAGGTTTGATAATGAAGAAGATGATTTTGATTATTCTAAACGTTATCCAGATTTAATTATTCGTTCTGGTAATCCAACATTAAATACAGAATTTGCAAATATTGGATATTTACCAATTGAATATAGACCAGATACTATAAAAACATTTTTAGTTGCAACAAGTATTGGAGAAAATAAAGTTACAAAAACTGGTAATAATGCATTTCCATGGGGAAGAAGTTTAACAAATAACATGGATTTAATGTATGGTAGAATTGATATTTATCCAAATGGATTAGTTAGATTAGTCACTGGTGCAACAGGATTCGTTAGTTTAGAAGGAATTAATTATAGAGTTAGTAATAAGCCATTACAACAAGAAGAAACATTACAAACAGATACAATATTACAATTATCTAGATTGCAACAAAATGGATGACATATATTTAAATTTTAATTTGTTATATAAATTTAATAATACGACTGAAATTAATGTTGGAGATGTATTAATATCAAATCCAATAAATGTATATGGTATGTTTTATAAATCAGTTGTATTAATTACTGAACATGATGAATTTGGAACAACTGGATTTATTTTAAATAAAATTACTAATATAAATCCTGTCACAATTTATGATGATTTAAATTGTCGTAATTTTAAAATTTTCTATGGTGGACCAGTTAATTTAAATAAATCTTATATTTTATATTTTAATGATGAACTTATTCAAGAAAGTAATAAAATAACACAAAATTTATATTACTCATCAAATTTAAATATTATAAATGATTTATGTGATAAAAAATTTAAATCTATAATTGGTAATGCTGTATGGGGTCCAGATCAATTATTACAAGAAATATACCATGATTCATGGGCTGTATATAAACCAACAAATATTGAAAGTATTTTTAAAATACATCCTGAAGAATTGTGGGAATTTTTAACATTAAAACTTGGAAATAGGTATAAAATTTTTATAAATTATCCTTCAAATTATGCTATGAATTAATAGAATTAATCATTATATTATTAATTATAATATATAATACAAATATGTATTTATACTAAAATATAATGATTGAAAAAAGTTTTTATTTAATTAGAACAAATCCTGCATTAACAACAAATGTTAAGCTTGTAATTACACAAAATAATGATATCTATTTAGAAAGTTATTCAGTTAATAGAACTTTATCTGAAGAACGTTTTAAACATTTTAAAATTAATAAGGATAATTGGTTATTTGAAGAAATACCAGCGTTTTATACTGGTGTGCCAGCAGAAACAGCATTTTATAGTAAAACATTAAATGATGATAATATCATGTATGATGATTTTGTTAATCAATTTGATGATACTTATTATTCAGGCGCATCATGGACTGAAGATACATATTATGAAGAAGAATATGAATATATTGCTCCAATTTGGCTTAAAAAAGATAAATTACCAGAATCATTTATAATATTTAGAGTTGATGGATCTGGATTAACTGATAATAATAATCCAACAAGTTTTAGATCTGATATTTTAAATAAATGGAAAATTGTGTCATATTTTGATTTAACTGATAAATCAGATATTGGTAAATATATAAGAACACAAATGAATCATGAATTATTTCCTAATAATGCAATGGAAGTACATTTTGAAGATTTAAGATTAAGTAAGTTTTATGGTATTGATTATGAAAAATCTGGTTATGTATCAAAATCAATACATTTAGAAAATAAGTATAAATTAAACACTCCTATATTTCATTCTGAAGAATATTTTACAAATCAATGGAAAGATTTAGGATTAATATTTCCATTTATTTATAATTTTAAATTTTTATTTGATGATACACCAGCAACACCTGAAACACTTAAAAAATGGTCTTTAAATAGGTATGTTGGTTTTTATATTGATGAAGTTGAAGAAATTAAAAAAGTTTCTCCATATCAACCATTTACACTTAATAAAATTCCAATTGAAAAATTACAACAATTAACGCCTGAAGAAGTTAATGAAATTCCATATTTATATAATAATACGTTTGTTCAAGATATAGGTTTAAGAAGATTTACATTTGATCCAATTTTAGGTGGATGGCAAGAAGGAAAACAATATTTTATTGAATGGAATGGAGAATTTTATAGATTAGAAAGAACATTAAATGACGATGATTTAATAATTGGTAAGTATGCGTATAAAGTAATTGCGCCAATAAATATAGAACATAGTGTTCCACCTGATATTACGAATACTCAATTACAAGATCAATATAAAAAAGTGTTAATAAATGAATTAAATACTTTAAAGCATCAAATAGAAATAATTGATAATGTAATATTTGATAATATAGTAGGACATAATATTATTGAATACACAAATACAATGTTTATAACATTTAAACGAAATTTTCAACAATATATTGTACATGGGCAATTAATTTGGGGTTTTACAATTACATTAGAAGGAGAATTAAATAATAATTTATTTGATATTGAACATTTTGATGATGTTGATTTAGTTTGGATTGAAATTAATAATAAAAAATATGTTATTAAACGTTATCCAGATACAATACCAAATATAGGTAGTAAATATTATATTTTATCAGACGAAGCTATTAAAATAAATAAGAAAAGTGAAGAAATATGGATTAATAATGGAATAAATACTAAAGATCCTGAATTTTATCATTTTAAAAATATTGAAAGAGTTATAATAAATGATTATCCAATAACATATAGTATTAGTAGAGCTAGTTTTTTAGATGTTAAAGATTTTGATTTTGATAGAATTGAAACTAAATATACTAATTATGAATATGAAAAAGAAGATGTATTAACTGAATCATTAGAACCAAAATTATATGGTAAAGATCGTAGAAAAAATACAATAAAACTTGAAAAACCTAAAGAACTAAATGTAAATAATTTTACAAATAGTGGTCTTAAAGATTTTTTATTGAGCGATCCACATTCATATACTGAATGGATGAGACAATATGAAGATGATGGAACTATTTATAAAAAAGATGAAATTACTGAATTATATAATAAAATATATTTTGATACATATGAAAAATATATTGATTTTAAATGGAGTAATATTATAAATTCATATGCATTTAGAATTGGAAATTATTATTATAATGATCCAAATGAACAAAATTCAATTTCTTTAACAATTAAAGAATATCAAAAAAAATTACCTCTTTATATAAATCCGACTAGAATACCTGTGTTAGATGAATCAGGTGAACAATTAATAGATTCAGAAACAGGAAATCCATTATGGGAAAAAGATTATAATGGTAATTATGTTTATACTTCATTTAGTAAACCAGATATTAAAAAAATTGATCTTAATAGAGAATGGTATCGAGAAGAAGGTTATATTTTATTACAAAGTGATAATGAAAATGAACAAGATAAATATATTGATTTTTTAAGTAATTCAGAACCAACTGAAATAAAAATCAAATTACCATGGGACGATCCAACAAATGTTGATTATAGAACAAATGCATATCCAATGGCATATACGATGGAATGGGCACCATATTCAAAAAGTGTAAAAGATCCAAATGAAACATTAGATTTAAATTATGTACCTGTTTCAAGTGAATATGTTACATCTGAAGAATTATTTGAAATACGAAATAACAATACAAGCATTTCTCCAATTTTAAATAAAAATCAATATGTTTGTAAATGGGGAATATTAAATAGTATTAGTCATGCAGATTATCCATACCGATTAAATTATGATTTAGATACTGGCGGATTATATAACATGGATTCTAATGCAATAACAAATATTCCATATGCAGTACGACAATATAAAGATTTAGATTATTTTTATCGATTTGGTGTTACTGATTTACCTGAAAATTATAAATATTATTCATTGCATTTAAATGAAGAATTTTTTAATATTGATAAATATGTTAAAGGAGAATTTGATTATTTTAATTGGATATTTAATACTGATGTATTAACAACAAATGGTTTATTATTAACTAAAAAATATAGTTTATTTTCAAACGGTGATAATATTAATGTTCCAAATACTGTGTTTAAAGGTATTAAATATTATTTATATGATGTAAAAGAAACAATTTTTAATGAAGAATTTTTAACTGAAAATTTAAAAATAGTTGATGATTATGTTAAATCAACATCATCAAAATATAATGATTATAAATTTTCAATTGTATTAGGTAGAAAATTATCAATATTTGAAAATAATGCAGGAGATAATGATGGAGATTTTGGAATTGATATTTATTTAAATGATAAATATAAAAATGTTTTAGTTCATTTATATTTTGAAACAGATTTACCTGTCACATTTAAAGCATATAATGAAAATAGTACATTATTTGCTTACAATTATGATAATCCACCACCAACAAATAAAACACCTGAAGAATTAAAATCTCTTGGTTACGTACCATATGTTTTAAAAAATTTAGAAACAGCAATAATTGATGAATTATATGATGCAGATACAATAATAGATGAAAACACTAATATAAATTATTGGGAATTAGGAAAGATAAAAATAAATGACACGCAACAAATTGGTGATATACGAATTAGAGATTTAAGATTGCTAGATTTTTTAACAATTTTAAATGATTATAATTATGATCCTATAAATGGTTCTGGTAGAAAACCAATTCAATATATTCATATTTATGAAGATGGAACAACAAAATATTATAATACAACGAATACTGATTTTATACTTGATTTTGAATTACCTAAAGAATTTTTAATTAAAGATAAATCATATAAAGTTGAAATGTTTCATGAAAATTCATTATTTATTAATAATAGTATTAAAAATAGAATTATTATTGATGATGATCCTAATAATCCAACTGGCGATCCATTACATACATCAAAAGGAGCATTAGTTAATAGTATAACTGACATAAATGCATGGGATGGTTATCCAATTGCTAGAATATTTAATATGTCTGAATCAATTGATAAAAGAAATATATATGATTTAAATGAAATAGTTGATCCTAAAATATATCGTCATAGTGGTATATATGTACCAATATTTAATGATTTACAATTATTTAGACCGCTAAATCACTGGTCTCTCGATAAAACTAATGATTATATTCCAACATTATTATTTAAAAATTGGAAATTTTATGATGATTATTCAGATAACAAAGAAACTGGGCCAGTTTTAACTAATTTTGGTTATATAAATGAAATAGTATATTCAAAATGTAATTTAAATGGAAATATATTAAAATTAAGTAAATTAAATGATGCAGATAAAAGAAGTATTTATCCAATGGTTGACGAATATGGATATGATGTAAATCAACGTTATATTTTTCAATCAACATGGGATAAAAACTTTTATATACAATCTAGATTATTACAAATGCCAGTCAATAAATATCCAGATAAATCGGGATATTGTGTATTTTTTAATGGTACTGATTCTAAATTAGTAATTGAAGATGATATTAAATTTAATGTTGTACCTGAAAAATATGAATATACAGAAGAAGTAACTAAACCAATAATAGTTGATTTTAATTATGATGGATTAATATATGCATCTACTTCAAATCATATAAAACATGAAGGTAATATTTATAAAGGTCATGCAAATATTGTATTTAATAATGGTTGGATGATTTTTAATGGTGATATATCATCAAGAATTAAATTAAATCCATCTCCTGGAATTTTAACTGATTTTAGAATTGAAGTTACGTTTCAATTAGATTCATTTAATAGTGGTATAAATACTATTTATAGTTTTTCTAATACTAATAAAAACAGAGATAATGAAATATTAATGTATATTAAAACAGATGATAAAAAAATTCATGTTGGAATTGCAAAATATGAAAAAATAATGAATCATGACAATATTGAATTACATAAAACATATACATTTATTTTAGAACGCGTTAATAATATTGTTTCATATACATTAAATGGAATTTCTGTGCATCAAGATATTTATAATGATACTGAATTAGAAATAACTTCAGGTACAATTGCACAAGAACAAGATTCTGATTGGGGTGGATATAATCCATCACAAAGTTTAATTGGTAGAATATCTCATTTTCAAATAAATACACCTGATGATTTAAGCGAATTAGATATTATGAATGTTTTAAATGATGCATCTTTAATTCCATCAAATTGGACAAGAGGTAGATATGGAAGTGGATCATTAACTTATAATAAAGAAGAAAATGCTCTTGAATATTCTCATGCTGGATATAGTTATTTTGAATATAATACAAATATAAGAGTTTTTCCAGGACAAAGAATAACTATGTCAGTAGCAGTTAAATCATTTTTAGAAGATGATGGTATTGCGGCACAAGTTGGACAAAGTTTTTTCTGTGGTATTAGATTGTATGGAGAAAATTATACTGGTAATACATCTGCAGATCATAATTTATCAGGTGACGTTGGATATAATAATGGACATGTTTATTTTGTTGCAAGTGATGTAAATCCAAGTAGTACTAATTATTCAAGATATACTGAAACATATACAGTTCCAAATTATGTTACATATGGTAAACCAATGTATGTTAGACCAATGTTATTATTAAATTACTTTAATGGATATGAATTATCAAATGGTAAATCATACAATGTCAATAATGTAAATACTATGTATATTAAAGATTTTACATTTAAAATTACAAATCCAAGTAAAATTAAAGGTGAACTTAAATTATTTAACTTAGATTTTAACAATTCAATTAAATTCTCATTATTGAATTTAGAAAATACTAGTATTATTAAATATTATGATCTTAATAATGATAGTCAATATAATTATATTTTTTCTGATTTAGATGGAGTTGTGTTAGCATTTAATAGAAATAAAGATCAAATTGCTGTTTTAACATATTCGAGTGTTAAATATGTTCAATCTAAATTTATATCTGAAACTAATACAAACGGCGATTTATATTCTTTAAGAAAAATTCAATTATTAAATAATTATCCTAAAACAACATTAAATTCAAATATATCAGATAATGATATAATGTTTGATGTTATTTCAAAAACTAAAGGTGTTATTCAAATTACGTATATAATTGAAGATGTTAAATCGTTTAATATTGAAGATTTTGAACTAAGTATGAAAAAACAATTAGAGCCATATTATACGATATCAAATATTAGTTTAAATGAACAAAATATTAAATATGACATTATATCACAATATTATGGATATGAATATAATTTTTCAATTGAAAGTTATCATAATACAATTGAAGATACATCAAGTAAAATTATTGCATTACCAAATACATCAATAGTTGAATATTCAAAAATAGGATATTTAAAATATTTTGGAGAAAATAGTAATAAAACTAATTTTTCAAATAAAGCAATTAAAGATATTACAATTGAAATGTGGATAAATGTTACAGAATTTTCGATTGAAAATCAAACAATATTACATAAGGGATCTCTTGATGATTATACAGCTTATTCATGGATTATTAGAAGATATAAAAAGACTAATAAAATAGAATTTGTTACTAGATCATATATTTTAACAAATCCAAATGATATTACTAATATAAATATAAACACAACACCAATTTATGTAAATAGTATAGTTAGTGATTTTGAATTTAATGATGGATTGTGGCATCATATTGCATGTGTATTTGATTCTAAAAATCATCAAAAGATAATATATGTTGATGGAGAAAAAGATAATATTATTGAAAATATTAATTTAACTAATATTATAATTGATCCTGAAACTATAGTAGATCAAAAAGATTGGAATATAAATATTGGAAGTGATAATAATAATGGAATTGTTAATTTTGAAGGTTATATTGATGAATTACGTATTTGGAATTATGCTAGAAATGAACATGAAATTTATCAAAATTATGATTTATTATTAACACCAACATCATATTTAAATCCATTTAAATCATTAATTGGTTATTGGACGTTTGATGAACAATTAGGTTCATTAATATATGATAAAAGTAAACCTGTATTTGAAGTTAAAGATATAGTAGCTGAAATTACATCAGTTGTAAATACTGGAACTGATTATATAACAACAATAACAGAATCACATAGATCTGATATTATATCGTTATTTACTAGTAATACAAATATAGTTCAAGATGGATCAAATATTGAATGGTATGTTTCATCTGTTAATATTCGTGGTATTAGTGATGATAGATATGAAGTTGAATTACCACCAAGTAGTATAACTAGGAAAACTAGTAAAATTAAAATTATGGATACAACACCTAGTAATAGAGTTTATGTTGATGAAATTCCACCTCAACCAGAATCTCCAGTTGTACAACCTGATCCAGTTGATCCACCATTGGAAGAAGAAGTTGTTGTTCCACCAGTTATACCTGAACCTGAGCCAGATGAAAAACCAATTATACCAGCTCCACCGCCGGTATTAGATCCGCCAATTCCAAAAATAAAAAAATTACCTAAAACATTTTTTAGACGTAAACGTCCAATAATAAAGCGTAAACGTCCAATTGATAGAAAACATGGGTTTAGAGATATAATTAAATCAAAAATAGGAATTGTGAAACATATAAAACACGAAAATGTCACAAAACAAAGTAATACTATAAATAAAATTGATTTATATAGTAAAATACGTAAACGTTTAGATGTATATAAAAATGATACTGAAAAATTAATGAGAGACGAACGTATATCTACAATACACACTAAACCAGTTGATATTTTACGTAAGAAAACACCAGTTATAAATAAACCAAATACTAATGACGTAAATGTTGGAAAAAATAGCAGAAATGTAATTAAAAAATTAAATTCATTATTTTTTAAACCAATAAAACGAATAAATAGAAGACCATTATAATATGAAAAAAAGTTTTATAACAAAAGAATATACGCAAGAATCTGTACGTGGTACAATGTCTATGAAAGAAAAACGCAACTTTTTTGCATCTAAAATATTAGAACTTGAAGATGTTATGAATGTTGATGAAAATTCAATATCTTGGATTCAAGCTGAAGATAATACACAAGGTGTAAATATAGATGTTATTACTAAAAATTTAAATACAACTGATTTAAAGAAAAATAATCATTCTATACAAATATATCCAAATCAAAGTAAATCCGATATTGATAAATTTACGATTTGGGAATTAAAAATAGATGCATTATCAATTATTAAGGACTGGATATTTGCGCAATTAAAACGATACAAAACATTTGAATTTATTTCAAATGAAGATACTAAATTATTTGATATTGATAAAGCAATATATGAATATATTGATTATAATATAATTCCTAGAATAAGATTTAAAACAATATTATTGTATATTAGATATTTTAGAATTAGTGAATTAGATAATACTGGTAATGTTGCATTACAATATGATGCAAAATATGATATAAGTACTATAATACCTGAAGAAAAATCAGGTGAAACAACAGAAGAATTAATGAATAGAATTACTGAATATAAAAAAAATATTTTAGTAACTAATTATGATTTAAAAAAATCAACATTTAATGATATAATAACAATATTATATAAACAAACTGAAAATGCACAACTTTATAAATTTAATTATTATTTTGATGTTGTATATGAAAAAGCTTAAAAAATTAAACTTTATAAATATTTTTTATTTAAATAATAAATCAATAAAAATGTAATATGAAAATATTAAAAGATTTAGATAAATTACATAGTACACATGCTGAATATAAATCTTGGATTGAAAAATTAAATAATTTAAATGAAAAATATGAAGAATATTTACAAGAAAAACGTGATAATTGGAATGATAAATTAAATCCATTATTTGGTAAATTAAAATCACAACCAAAGGAGTTAATTGAATTACAATCTTTATGTTTATCGTACAGACAACAATTAACTGAAGAAATTGCGTTTTTTATGAATAAATTATCTAAAGAAATTATAGATTATAAAAACGCAAAATCAGACCGTTTTATGTTTTATGCAACTGGATTTGGTTTAAAAACTAATTTATCTGAAAAAAATATTTTAATTGAAAGTGAATTAGCTCAATTACAACGAAATAAAGAATTATTTGAATCACATATTGAATTTTTACGAGAATGTAAAGTTGCTTGCGATAATGTTAATTGGGCAATAAAAAATAGGTTGGAAATTTATAAAATTATAGATCAATAAAAAAGCTCGTTTAAAAACGAGCTTTTTATTTTATTTTTTAATTTTTTTCATTCTACTTAAAGTTAAACCAATATTATTTGAATGTAATGTTGGTATTTCTTCAGATGCTTTTTTATAATGTTCTTCAATATCAAATTCTATTTTTTCATCTACTATAACATTAGTTTCTTCAACTTTAGGTTTTTCAACCTTTTCAATTTTAGGTTCTTCAACTTTTTCAACTTTAGGTTTTTCAACTTTTTCAACTTTAGGTTCTTCAACTTTTTCAACTTTAGGTTCTTCAACTTTTTCAACTTTAGGTTCTTCAACTTTTTCAACTTTTTTCTTATTTGTTGTTTGTTTTTTACGGGTATGTTTTTTCTTTTCTTCTTCCATAATATTAATTTATTTTTATAAGTATATATATTTTTTATAATACTTTGTATTTTAAACTTTATAATTATTTTATTTATAATAAGTAAATGCTTAATATAAATAATTGTGAAGTTTAAGTTAGATAAAAAAAGAGAAGCATTAGTTTTAACATCTTCAACAGAAGTTGAATTTAATATATTAAAAACGTATTTAACAAGACACGTAAAAGGATATATTTTTCAAAAACGATATAAACTTGGTTTGTGGGATGGTACTATATCACATTTTAAATACAATCGCGTAAATATTGGATTATGGAAAGAAGTTTTAAAATGTTGTAAAATAAATAATTTTGGTTTTACAATAGAAAATAAAGAAGATTTTCCAATCAATAAAAAAATTACATATGAACAAGTTGAAGATTTTTGTGTAGATTTTTATAAACATCATCAATTACCTTTAAAAGAACATCCAGAAGGCATTCCGTTTATGCCCTATGATCATCAAATTGATACTGTGTATAAAATACTTAAATATAGATACTGTGGAGTAGAGATTGCGACAGGTGGTGGTAAATCATTAGTATTTGGAACATTATTGTTTTATATTTTACGTAATGTTAATCCATCTGCTAAATTTTTACTTATTGTTCCAAGTATATCATTAGTAAAACAATTTTATGATGATTTAATAGATTATAATGAAGGTTTTAATAAAGATAATCCTAATCCTTGTGATATACGTTTAACAGAAATAATGTCAAGTAAACCAAGACAACATGAAAATCCAAATATTGTAATTGGTACATACCAAAGTTTAGAAAAACATAAAAAAGAATTTTTTGATCAATTTAGTTATGTCGCCGTTGATGAAGCACATACAGCAAAAGCAAAAACTGTAATAAGTGTTTTAGAAAAAACTATGGATAGTTTTCATGTTAGAATAAGATATGGTATGACTGGGACATTTCCAGATGAGAATAGTGTTGAATATTTAACAATTCAATCTGTTACAGGACCAAAAATTACTGAAGTTGGTGCAGTCGAATTAACTAAAAAAGGAATATTAACACCAATGAAAATAAATGCGTTAATATTAAATCATCAAGATGATGAATTTAGATCATCATTAGCAATGATTAAATCATCTGGAAGAGGTAGAGAAGTATTAAATTTAGAAAAACAATATATTCAAAAATCTAAAAAACGAATGAATTTTATTGTTGATAAAATTTTACAAAATGTTAAACACAATACATTAGTTTTATTTTTTAATATAGAATATGGTAAAAGTATTTACGAAGAATGTCGTAATAGATTAATAGAAAAAGATATTTATTATATTGATGGTGGCGTTGATGGTGAAAAACGTTCAGCTATAAAGGAATATATGAAACTTACTGATAAACCTAAAATTTTAGTTGCATCATATGGAACATTATCAACTGGTATATCAATTAAATCTATTACTAATATTGTAATGTGTGATAGTTTTAAAAGTGAACAAGTAATAATTCAATCCATTGGTAGATCTTTAAGATTACATAAGGATAAAAAAAGAGCAACGATTTTTGATCTTGTTGATGTTTTTGATAATAATTATAAAAGAATGCCAAATTATTTATATAAACATTATTTAGAACGCAAAAAATTTTATGATAGACGTCAATATCCAAATGAAGAAAAAATAATTAGATTGTAAATGAATTTAATTAAAAATCATACATATTATAATGGAAAAGTATATTTAAAATTTGAACGTTATCCACATTATTCTAGTTATAAAGATGAATTTAATAAAATACATTTAAATTTAGGTTTTACTAAATTAGTATCTAGAATAAAAGTTGATGATTATCAACGTTATAATTTAGAAATTTTATATGATATTGAACGTAAAACAAATTTAAAATTAGTTACATCATATTATGATAGAAATGGTAATATTATTAATATTAAACGAGGAGTAGATAATCAATTTAAACTAAATGTTGAAGGAGATGATATTGAAATTACAATTGAAGAATTTAATAATGACACTGGATTAGTTCATTATACAACAAATTTTGAAGATTATATTGGAATAGAATTTGCATATATGGCATATAATAATAATATGAAAGCAACTACGCATCCTCAAGTGTTTGGATATTATGAAAATGATAAACTTGTTGGATATTGTGGATATTCACATAGAGCTGCTGTTATATTTAAATTTGGCGATAAAATTTTTGAAGAAAATTGGATGCCTCTAGATAATAAAGAATCTACTCGTGAACGAATACCATTTAAAAAACATGGAAGTAAAACAATAGAAAATTTAAATGATGCATTTCAAGCTGCATTAAATTTTGCTAAATATATTTCTTAAAAAATAAAAACAAATAAAATGAAAGAATATTTTGATTATGATGATATTAATTTAATACCACGAAAATGTATAGTAAATAGTAGATCTGAATGTGATACATCTGTTAAATTTGGAAATTATACATTTAAATTGCCAGTTGTTCCTGCAAATATGGAAACAGTTATAAATGAAGAATTGTCTGTTAAATTAGCTGATAATGGATATTTTTATATAATGCATAGATTTGGAACAGATAATAAAAAATTTATAACTGATATGCATGAAAAAGGTTTAATTGCATCAATATCTGTAGGTGTTAATGATTCAAGTTATAATGAATTAAATGAATTATTAAAAGAAAACATTAAACCCGAATATATTACAATTGACATTGCACATGGGCATGCAATAAAAATGGAACGAATGTTGAAATTCATAAAAGACAATTTTGAAGATACATTTGTAATTGCTGGAAATGTTTCAACACGAGAAGGAACTATAGATTTAGATGAATGGGGTGCAGATTCAATTAAAGTTGGAATTGGTCCAGGATGTTTTGTTTCAGACGCAATAGTAAATACAATTGATTCTAAAAAATCTTTAAAAGATATTAAAATAGGTGATTTAGTTAAAACACATAAAAATAGATATAAAAAAGTAAAACAAAAACATGCATTTATTTCAAAAGAACCATTAATACAAATTAATGATTTACCACCATGTACGTCTGATCATAAATTTTATGTAATTGATAATTATCAACAAAAATATGTTTCATTATTTAATCTAAATAGTTACGCAAAATGGATTGAAGCAGCTGATCTTAAAAAAAATGATCATTTATTAATACAATATTATAAGAATAATATTCATTTAATAAATATTGAACATAAAAAAGAAATATTTGAACATAGAGAATTAATAGATTTAACAATTGAAGATGATGCGTCATATAATATTGAAGGTGTAATTGTGCATAATTCTGCATGCACAACTTATCCTACTACAGGATTTGGAAGTAGAAACAAACAAGCATCAGTTATTAGAAGTTGTTCAAAAATAACAAGAAAAGATATAATTGCAGATGGTGGTATTAAAAATCCTGCAGATATAACAAAATCACTTGTCATGGGTGCTAATATGGTTATGATAGGTGGTATGTTGTCTGCTTTTATTGATTCACCAGGAGCAACTATAGAACATAATCATATATTATATAAAGAATTTTATGGAAGCGCGTCTGAAAGAAATGGCAAAAAATCAAATAGAATAGAAGGAAAACATAAATTATTAGAACTTAAAGATATGTATTTAATAGATTATTTAAAATATTTAGAAGAAACATTACAAAGTTCTATTTCATATGGTGGTGGAAAAGATTTATCTTGTTTTAAAGATGTTGAATGGTTTTAACCTTTCAACATTTTTGTTAAGTCTTTTAATGCGCCATTTCCTCCACCGCCTGGTGCAGATGGACCAGTTATTAAATATTGTTTTTGTTTTTTAGGATCATAAATAGCTGCATCAATATCAACTGGTTTTATTCCTATATTTTTAAGTTTTTTTGATAATTCTTCTAGTTCTTCTGCGTCAACTGGAAATTGTTTAAATGATTTTAATTTATTAATAACTTCAATTATAACTTGTTTTTTATTTTCATCTAAAGCTTCAAACATTTTAAAACTTTTAATATTTTTCATGATTAATTATAATTTTTAATTATATATAAATTAAAATATTATATTATAATATGCCAAGTAAATCTAAAAGCCAACAACGTTTAATGGGACAAGCATATGCATATAGAAAAGGTAAATTAAAAAAGAAAGATATAAATCCTAAATATTTTAAAACAATTAAAAAATTAGCTGATTCCATGAAATTAAAAGATTTAAAGGATTTTGCTAAAACTAAAATAAAAAAACTTCCACAAAAAGTTAAAAACGAATCAATTATATTGTCATTTAAAGATTTTATAAATTCAGTTAATTCCTAAACCATCAGATTTTAAAAGTAAATTTGTTAAAAAATAATACATTTGTGTTATATTTTTTATACTTTCACATTGATTAATGTATTTTATTTTTGTTTTTTCAGCAACATATGTTGTTTTATCATTTAAAATACTAATAAATTCAGTTTGTATTTCATATAATGTCATCGAAGAACTACGTTCTATTAATTTTGAATTTTGTAATTTATTTGCAATACTATTTTCAAAATTAGTTATATTTTTTGGAGGAGGTGTTAAACGTCTAGAATTCCATCTCTGAGACATTTTTATAATTATTTATATTTTATAGATTTTTAATTTAAAAATGTTTATTATATTTATAAAAAATATATAAAACATGAAACATTTAAAATATTTTGGTGAAAGTAATTTAAGATATAATACATTTGAAGATATTCTTAAACATCTTCCAGATGAAGTGCGTCATTTATTATATGGATTAAAAAAATTAAGAGAACGTCCAGATTATCATCCTGAAGAAAATGCATTTGAACATGTACGAATTGTAACTGAACGATTATTAAAAACTGATGATCCAGATTTAGTGATGGCTGCAATTTTTCATGATATTGGAAAACTTGCAATGAATATTGGAAATTCTAAAGAAGGTTGGCCAACTGCGCCTAAACATCCAGAATTTGGTGCTGAAATGGTTGATAAATATAGAGATTGGATATGGTGGTTTGGTGCAAATCCAGATAATGTTAAATTTTTAGTTAAATATCATATGAAATTTCATCATGATTTACCAAAAATGCGCAAAAATCATCCAATTAAACGTGAAATAGAATCTAGTTCATTATATCATAAATTAGAACTATTTAGTAAAGCTGATAATATGTTATATAATTTTAATATATAATTAAATTGTTAAAATTTATGAATAATTTTAAGAATAATAAATATTATAAAGATTTAATTTATGAATTTAATTTAAAAGTAGAAAATTATAACAATAATATTCTTAAGTTAATTAATGATGAAAATGTTAAAATTATATTAAATTTTAAACTTAATAGAACAGACGTATTTATTAATACTAAATATAACGCAACAAGTTCATTTGCTTCATTAAATTCTAATACAAAAAATGAAATAAATTATGATGCACATTTTATGTTTGCAGAAATGTTAGCAATTGATTTAGTGTGGAGATATAATTATGATAAAACGTTAATTGTTGATGAATTTCCTCATTATAGTATTTTTATTGAAATGAAAGAAAAAGATCCTGAAAAATTAAAAAGAATTTTAAAAGATACAACTGTATCTATTGATGATGTTGAACATGGCGCATTTGGAAATGCAGCTGATAAATATACAATACTTAAAAATCTAATAAATGAAGATTTGTATTATTTAACAATATTAAAATATATACCAACTTCACTTAAACGAGGTTTATCAGATAATGATATACTTAATTTAAAATATGTTTTAATGTAATATGGAAAAATATGATTTTATATATGAAAATGATTATTTATCTGATTTAATATCAGAATTTAAATTAAAAGTTAAAAAAATTGAAGATACTAAAATGTTAATTTCTAACAATGATAATAGTATGACACTTAGTATATATTTTAAAAATAAAAAAGTTAACATTTTATTAGATGATACTTTTAAAATGTCATCAAAATTCACTTCAAATTCATCTGAATATAAAATAATAAAAGGTAACGAATTACTTAATATTGCATTTATGGTAACATATATGTTAACAATTGATGCAGTATGGATTTATAATTACAATAAATTTAATTTATATGATTATTTAAATAATATTATTAATAATGATGAAGAAAAAACTAAAAAATTATTACAAGACACAGATTTAACTATTGAAAATATTAAAAACGAAGAATTTATTAATATTATTAATAAATATAAATTATTAAATAATATTGTATCTATTGACGCATTAATGTACGCCAAATTAAAACATTTGCCTTTAAGTATTACTAACAATATTAACGATATTGATAGATATGAAATATTATATTATATTGCGTTATAAGTTATTATCGTATTTCCATTTTTCATAACGATCTGTAATTTCTATTAGCATTTTATTTCTCATTATATCATCACGTGTAAATTCAAAATTAGCAACACCATCAACGTCTTCTATTAATTTTATAAAATTTGGTAATGCTACATCATTTTTCTTAATGTCATATTGAGAAATATCACCCGCAATTATCATTTTAGAATCTTTTCCTAAACGCGTAATTGCTAATGCAATTGCTTTATAATCCATGTTTTGTGCTTCATCAATAAATATTAATGCATTATCATAACCAGCACCACGCATATAAGCTAATGGTTTAAATTCAATTTCTTCTGTTGATAATAAAAAATCTACTGATGCTTTACCAATTATTTTTTCAAAATTAGTATAAAATGACTCTAAATATGGTCTAACTTTTTCATCCATGTCACCAGGTAAAAAGCCTAATCGTTCTCCACCTGATTCTTGAATTGGTTTTACTAAAATAATTTTATCAATTTTTCTATCAGTTAATAACCATAATGCAGTATAACATGCAGTAAACGTTTTAGCACTTCCAGCAGGACCTTGAACAAATGTTATAGTATTGTTCCTAATAGTTTTAAATAATTTAACTTGATGGTCGGTAAGTACAATTTGCTGAAGTTCGTCTTTTTTAATAGATGTGTTCTTCTTCTTCATATAAATTATATATACAAATTTTACATATCTTGATTAGCGAATATTAAATAAAAATATATAAACAAATAAAAAATATTCATTTAATATTTAATATTAAAATGAAATAAAATATCTAATAAAATTAATGTGGATTAAAGATAATAATGGAAGATGGATTCAAAAAGAATCATTTTTAAATAGTACTGAATTTAAAAGAACTTTGCAAAGATTAAAAACATATTCAAAATGTTTAAATGCTAGTACATATTCAGTAACAAATAATTTAGATAATATTTATTCAGAAATTTTATATCAACATGGTTTTTATGTTGAATTATTAGATTCTGCACCAAATGAATTAATAATTTCTGATATATTACTAAAAAAAGGAGAAATTTATAATTTATCTTTAACACATTCTAAAGAAATTATTATTAACAATAAATTAGATTATATTGTAAATGAAGATGATGAAACTGGAGTTTTAAAAATGACAATACGAACTGCTATTGCTTTAAATTATATTAAAGCTGCTAATAGTTTGTTATTTTTTAATGATTGCGCTTTAACATATTGGAATGATTATGTTTATTATAATAAATTTATTAATGAAAATCCAGATGAAAATTGTTATATTTTAAATAGTACATCAGGTGTAGTAAATAATACATTTGATTCATATAACAATTTTTTATTAAATAATAATATTGAAATAAATTTAGATAATAACGTAATATTTAAATATAATAATTATGATTACTTAAACGTCGCAAATAATGAAGATAAAATATATTTTGTTGCATTTGATTCAAATACTAGATTACCATATGATGCAACAATTAATCCAATATTAAATTCAAATAATGAATTAATAATTAATAGTTTAACAAATGATGAATTAATTAACACTTCATTGTTAAATGATTGGATTGAAAATGTTAATATAACTGATTTTGTTATAATAATATCTACAATTAAAAATGTTAAAGCATGGAATATTTTAAATATTAATTCTTTAACAAAAATTGGTATTGAAATTTCAAAATTATATGAAAATAATAAAGAATTTATTATAATTGGACAAAAAGATAAACATATAGGATTTTATAATATTTATTTTAAAAATTTAGAATCAAATCTTAATTTAACGTCACAAAATGTAAATATATTGGGAACGAATGGAACAAGTGGTGATGATTATTTAAATCCAATATATGATACAACTAATGTATTTTTAACTGAAAATTACGATGAAAGCGATGTTTATGATAAGTGGAATGATAATGAAGAAAGAATGGGATATTCATTAGAAACTTATTGGACACCAGATAAAACAATAATAAATTTATTAAATAATTTCAGATTAATTGATATTGCATCAACTGAAAATGTTGATATTTATAATGAATGGTTTGATTTAGTAATAGATGGTGTATTAATAAAAAATGACATGACTATATTATTAAAAGATCAAATAAATAAATCTGAAAATGGAATTTACATATTTAAAAATAATTATTTAAATGTTTCAGATATATTTAATGATAATATTGAAAGGGACTATTTTAGTGTTTATATTAAATTAGGTGAAACAAATAAATATAAGCAATTCTTTTTAGATAGAGAACCAAATGGAGATTATATTTATGGTACAAATGGAGAAATAAATTTTATTGAAGCTAAAAATTATGTAATTAGAAATAGAGTTGATTATAAATTACTTAATAGTAATACATATAATGATAGTGTAATTCATATTGATAAGGATCCAATATTATATGATTATGAAAAATTTGATTTATCTGTTAATGTTGGACAATATTCATATAAAACGTCTAAAGATTTAAATTGGATTATAAGAAAAGAAGATAATTTATTAATTGGACAATTAAATTTATCTGGAACATCTGGAACGTCAGGAACATCTGGAGAATTTTTTCCATTAAATCTATGTTTTAGATTAAATTCACTAAATGATTATTTATATTATGTTAATTATGAAAATAATTATTCGCGAATTTATAAATTAGATCCATTAACAAATGAAAGTTTTTTATATTTTGAACTTGAAAATTTTATCATAAAAGATTTTTCTTTTGAAGATGATATATTATATATTTTATTAATTGATAATGATGGTAATCAAGGGTTTAAACTTTATAATAAAGACAATTTACAACTTTTATTTGAATATGATATAAATTTTGATGTAAATGAATTTAAAGTTTTAACTGTTTATAATGTTGTTTGGTATTTTTTATTAACAGATGAAACTATTATACAATGGCATCCTGAATTTGGTTATGATATTATATCAGAAGAACATGCAAAATATTTAATAGCATATTTAGATTTACGTTCTATTAATGTATTTAATATTTTAGATTTAAATTATCCAGTTGAAATACAACCAAATAATTCTACAAATAACGATAAATTTGGTTATTCTATTTCAATTTCAAATAATAAATTATTAGTATCAGCAGTATCAAATACTACAAATGGATATGTATATTTATTTGATATAACATCAACTAATAATAATATAATTGAATTAACATCAAAACAAGGAGATTCTTCAAATACTTTATTTGGTAAATCAGTTCATTTAATAGATAATAATTTAGCAGCAGTAAGTGAACCAGAATGGTATAACAATACTGGTAGAGTTAATGTGTACGATGTAACAAATAATACATTTGATTGTATTGCATGGATTCACCCAACAGTATATAACGATAATAATAATTATGGAAATGAAATTAAAAGTTATAATGATGAATTATTTGTTACTGCTCCTGGAGAAAATAATGATTCGGGATGCGTATATGTTTATAATGTAAATGATTTATATGGATCATCTTGTACAACTGGATCTAATGTAACACCTAAACAAATAATTAGATTAGATGGTAATCCAATAAATTTTGCATTTGGAACATCTATTAGTGTTAATGATGGTTATCTTGCAATTGGTGCGCCAACTGCCGATGATTTTGGAAAGGTTTATTTATATCAAAAAAATGATAATGATGAATGGGAATTAATAAACGTTATTACGTCTTCAAAAACAACTGAAAATGATTTATTTGGCGCAAATGTTTATATCACAGATACATTTTTATTTGTAAATGCATATAATTATTACGAATATGGTAAAAAACGTGGTGCAGTGTGCGTATTTAGAAATAAAGGATTTAATGATTGGGAAGAAATACAGTTAATAACATTAGATGATACATCAAATGATTATGATGATTTTGGTGGATCTTTATATTATTATAATAATATTTTATATGTTAGTGCACCAAATGGTCAAGGTGCTGTAACAATTTTTAAAGAAGTTATATACAATAAATGGATTTTACAAGATATTATAAAATCACCAAATCCATCTTTATCAGGATCATTTGGATATAGTATTGCAGGATATGATAATTTCATATATGTAGGTCAACCTGATTCATATTATAATGGATATGTATTTGGTTATGAATTAAATGAAATAGACGAAGGTACAAGTGGTACAGCTGGAATAACAGATGATTATGTTCAAATAAGTTATGTTAGACAACAAGATAAGTTTCCCGTAAGATTAGAAAAACCAGTTAGGAATTTAACTGATTTTTTAAATTGGCAACAAACAGAAAAATTTTATATTTATGAAAATTTTTCTAAATCTTCATTAGGTGATTGGGAAATAAAAAATAATACTTTATATTTAAAAGATGTTGACATTTTAGGTGTTGGCACAAATGGTTTAGATGTAATACCAAAAATAAGTGATACAATAAGTAGATACTTTGATGGTAAAGATGATTATATACAATTACCAGTATTACCGTTTAATGATATATCAAATATTTCAATTGAATTTACATTAAAACCAAATGCAATAAAAACAAACAGTAGAATATTTTATTTTGGAAGTGAAAAAATTGATGAATATGACACAACATATGATAGTGTTGAATTTATTATAAAAGATAATTTAACAAACAGACCAAAATTTCAAATAAAAACTGATAACGAATATTTAGTAATTAATTCAACTGAACCAATAAATGAAGATGAAGAAGTAAGAATCACAATAACAGTTGAATATATTAATTCAGTTGATGAAAATTATAAATATTATTATACTGGAAAAATATGGTTTAATGACCAATTAGTTGGAACTTCAAATAGTCAATTTAATAAAACTATATCTGAATTAAGTTCATTGACAAAAAATTACATTGCTAAAAGTGATAATCCACATGAACCGTTGTATTCAGGAACAATTAAAGAATTTAGAATAAGTAACATTGTTTTAAATCCTGCACAAATATCTGTTAGATATATTCCAATTGAAATAACAGATGTAACTTATCCGAATTTAATATATTATTGGGATTTATTAGATAAAACATCATTAATCTATGAAAAAATTACACAAGCAAATGGCGTATTTATTGGTGGATTATATACAGATGAAACATTACAACAAATAGAAAATCCAATTCAAATATTATATAATTCAGATAAAAATGCAATTTATATACTAACAAATAATGGTGTTTCAACGAGTGGAGACATAAAAACTGATATATTTAAAATTACTTTTCAAACAGAAGATGTTGATTTAATTGTATCTGATTTTAATATTTTATCAATTTATGTTGATGAAAGTAATTTATATTGGTTAATTGAAAATAAAATATTTAAAGAAGGACAAAACTTACCAGTATTATCATCACCATATGAAATTATAGATTTTTGTGTTGTATATAATAAGATTTTTTATATTGATAATAATAAATTAATACATGACGAAACAAATAGAACTGTTTTTGATATGAGTATTTATCCAAATTTAAATATTAATTTAATATTTGGATATTATCAAACAGGTAATATTAATTATTACAATGTTTATATTAAAGACATAAATGATATAATATATGTATTATCATCATCCTTTAGTTCATATTCAAGTTTATTAAAAATACGTGGAAAATATCCATTCTATTATAATGATGAAAATTTAAATATTAAAAAAGGTATAGAATTAAATAATAAAAAGTATTATATAACAACTGATAATAAAGTATATGAACAATCATCTTTATACATTAAAAATTTAGATGAAGAACAACGTTTTTGGAGTTGGAATGTTAAAACTATTTTTGGCATTTCAGGATATAATGATATTTTATACGTAGCATCAATTGATAATAGTAATAAAGTTCAATTATGGCGTTATAATACATTGACAAATAGAATATATTTAGTTCGTAGAGATATAATAGATTTTATGTTTTATAGTACTAATTTAGATTTGGATTTAACATTAATTGGAGATGAAAAATATTATTCTGTTTTAATAAAAGAAAATGCAACGAGTGTTAATATAATAAACACAGAAAAAAATATTGAGTCTCATTTATTATATGATACAGTTATAAATTTAAGAAATGTAAATAAACTTATTGAATTACAAAAAATAGATACTAATTCATTTTTATTCGTTGACATAATAAATGATAAAAAATATGTAGGATTATGTTATAATAATGTTGAATATAATTTTTGGAAAAATGTTTTACAAACAAATGATACTGTATATAAAATTTGGATTGGAGATTTTGGAGTAGCATTAAAAAATATTGATGTGTCAATAGATGGAAAGCATTCAATTGAATTATTAAATACTTATACTAAGTTTAATTATTATGATATTGAATTAAGTATCAATAAAAATTTAAATGAATATAATTATATCGTTCCAACTTGGACAGGAACAGCTTGGATAAATGGTGAAAATGGAAATAATATAAAAACTGAAGATTTTGGTAAAAATTGGACTATTGTTAATACTAATACATATAACACTTTAAATTCTAGTAATTTTTTAAATAATTATGGATTAGTAGTTGGACAAAACGAAACTATATTAGAAACAACATCATATGGAGAATTTTATGATAAAGTATTAATACCAGATGGATTAATTAATAATAGAGAATTAACTAATGTTTTAATATATGATCCTAAATACGCAATAGTAGTAGGTAAATCTGGATTAATATTACATTTTGAATTAATTAATAATAGTTGGGTTATTAACAATAATATTTTAAATAAAGACGTTGTAACTGTTACAACTGATGATTTAGATTATTTTATTAAACCAATAATATATTCATCTACAGATGAAACTATATTGAAAACAAATTATACTACTATTAAATATATTAATGGTGTATTTTGGTTATTTGGAGATAAAGGTTATATAACTAAATTAAAATTATATTATACTGATCAATATATTAAAAGCGATTTTGAATTTTATATTGATGAATCATATATTGATAATGTTTTATCAGTTAATTATTTTGTTGACTATAATGATGGATTTGATAAATTTTTATTATTATCAAACAAATCAATATCATTATTTACTATCCATGGCAGTATTAAAGTAAAAGAATCAAATTATTATACAGTTAAATTAGAAAAACTAAATATAGAAAATAACTTTGATTATACAACATCATTTATTGAAAATGATGAATATTTGTATCTTAGTGGATATGATGGTAATGTTAAATATACTAAATTACAAGATGTAATTAATTTAGATAGATATAATCCATTAAATTTAAAAAATGTTGATGATTATTTATATGAGTATTTTATACCAAGAATGTTAATTACGGATTATTATTTAGCTAGAAAAATTAATATTTTACTAAGAGATAAAAATTATGTTATACCAAAAGCTCAAATACCCAAGAATATATTATCGTGCGTTGATAACACATATCCAATATTTAATGAAGATGAATATATTGAATTTTCTGCAATATCTGAAACGGGTGAACCTAATTATTTAGCACATCAAGATTGGATGTATACAACAAGACGTTTAATGCTATTAGAAGGCACAAATACAGATGGAAAAACTAAATATTTTCCATATAACAAACGATTTGTTGCTAAAGATGATTTAACTAACTATGTTTTAGAAAAAGAATTAGTAATACCAACTGATGGTTTTAGACATCATGACATGCCTGAAACACTACAAAATGATATAAATACTTCAATAAGAAATGAAATATGGACTGATGGAAATGTTGGTAATTTTCCGGAACAATATTATCACACTGTATTGTATGTTAATTCAAATTTTACAGTAGATGCCAATGATGTAATAGAATTAAAAATATTTAGAACAGAAACAGGTTTAAATGGTTTAGATTATACTAAAATTTTATTAAAAGAATCATTTATTATAAAAGCAGTTGAAAGTGTTGATGCATCAACAAATAAGATTGTATTATGGGCATTATTAGATCCTGAAATATTAACTGAAATAGAACCTGTTTCTAATGAATACAATTCGTGGAATATTCGTTTAGAAAATTTAAATTATTTTAATGGTCATTTATCTGATTTAAAAAATAAAATTTCTAAACATTTGGTTGGAGAAGTTTATACTATAGATATAAACGAAAAAGATTATATTTATGTATCAACAAATATTACAAATAATACTAAATATTTTAATTTAGAATCACAAATAACAATAAATACTATTTTATCAAATAATGAAAAATTTAATGTTAAATATTCTGATTCTATTATATATGGACCTAATTATAATTTATTAACATTTTTAAATAGAATAAATCCAATATTTAATAATAATTATGATTTTGGTAATTTTGAATTTATAGGCACTTTATTTGCAAGTCAAACAGAATATGAATTAGACATATCTAGAAATTTATTATACGCTGGAACTTATTATTTTGATAATAATTCTAATAACGATTTATCAAAATTCAAAGAAGGAACATGGGTTGACATTGAAAAAGGAAATGAAATAATTAAACGTGTTTATATTGATAAGATTGAAAAATATTATGATGTTAATGATAGATATGTTATCAAATTTACGTTTGATACAAATTTAGATGATGCATTATTAACAAATAATAGTATTTTAAAAATAAAAACAAGATATAAACTAGAACAAATTTCGCTTGATTTAAATTGGACTGATAATATTAATACACCAACACCTGCAACTGATGGTGAATATGCAATTGGTACTAATGGAACAGCAGGGTTATTTGAAATAACATCTCAAATGGGATCATATTATAATGGATGGCATAATTACGTTAAAACTGCAACATCATATGCTAAAGTTTTAACAAATGATCACAATGTTAAAAAATATATAAGTGCAATTGTTTGGATCGATGATAATAATGATTTAAAACTTAATATATTTAATTGGAATAATGATCCTAATTTTGCGTTTAGACCTATTGATTTACACATTGTTGGTATTGATGCGTCAGAAGATGAATTGTTCGATTATTATGATGATACAAATAATGATTCTGTTACTGAGTTTGTTGGATCATCTCAAAAAATTTATGGTTTAAAACGCGCAATTTCTATATTTAATACTAATTGGAATATAAATGATAATATATTTGGATTAACTAATGTTGACACTACTAAATATAATTTTATATTAACAGATGGTTTAATTTTACAAAAATTAAATTCAGATTATTATTGGATATTAAATGCAGATATTAGAGATGCTGTAATAGGATTAAAAAATGTAGATAATAACGAATATTTAAAATGGTATAAAGGTACATGGTTATGTGGCATATGGGAAAATGGTTATTGGTATAGTGGAACTGTTTATAATATAAAATGGATTGCTGGAGAATGGTTTACAAACTCGCCCGTTAATAACTTTAATGTTTGGTCTATTGATACATCTATTAATGATAAAAAAATGTCAATTTGGTATAATGGCGAATGGGGAAGTGGTATATGGCATAATGGAATATGGTATAATGGTATATGGTATAATGGTATTCATGAAAATGGTGATTGGTATGATGGTAAATGGTTAAATGGCGTGTGGAATTATGGAAATTGGACTGGAGGTGAACATTTTAATGGTACATGGTTAGATGGAATTTGGAATACTAATAATGTGTCATCAATTTGGTATAATGGAATATGGCTAGGTGGTGATTTTGAAAATGGAATTTGGATGAATGGTATATGGGATCAAGCAGCAAATAAATTAAGTAGATTTGGAACAAAATCTACATTAGTTCAAAAAGCAATATGGTATTTTGGAATTTGGAAAAATGGTGAATTTCATAATTATTTAAACACTGATGAAAATGGTAATGCAATAACATCTAAAAATTATAATTCAAGTATTTGGTATAATGGCAACTGGTTAGCTGGTAGTTGGTATGGTGGTACATGGAAACATGGAATATGGGGAAATGGCGTGTGGTATAATGGATTATGGAAAAGTGATTTACAATTAAAATATGTTGAACAATATATTTTATATGAAGATCACAACCAAGAAGATTATATTCAGGCTAGGTTAATATTCAAAAATAAACATTATTATAATAGAACATCTCAGCATTTAGATTTTAATAATCAAGATACTGATAATTTAGCATCATTACAAATAAATAAAATTACTATTTTTGGTGATCCTAATATTGATAATGGTATAATGCCTGAAATTGCACCTCAATTAGGTTGGAATAGTTTTCCTATAGATCATCCTGTTGAAATTGTTGATGATTATACGTTAATAATAAAAATATTTAAAAATGGATATTATTATAATAGGTATATAAATGCTCCATTATTAACAGATAATGGTACAAGTGGTACAAGTGGCACAAGTGGTTATGATGTTTGTTTAGACGAAAATATTGAAATTGTTAAATCGCCCGTTAAAAACATTTATGATACATTTACAACATATTATGATGGTCCATATACAGTGAGTCATTGGATAAATGGAACATGGCATTCAGGCATTTGGGAAAATGGATATTGGAGTAATGGTCGATGGTTTGGCGGATTGTGGTTAGATGGTGTATGGGAACGTGGAAATTTTGGTAAATAATATAATATATAATATATGAATAATATAATTAAAAAATTTAAATTATTTGAAGATTCTTTTGAAGATAATCATTTAAGTGATTTTAATATAGATTCATCTGAAATAAAAGATGAAAAAGAAAAATCAAACGATGATTTAGATAGTCACACAGAATATGATGATTTAGAAAATAACGTTAAAGAATTATTATCAGATTTAAATATTGATAAAATTAAAAAAGAAATTAAAAAAGAAGGAATTGATAATGTTTCTATTAAAGGATTTGTAAATGAAAATGATATTTATGATTTTTATTTAGAAAATAGATTTGATATAGACAATAAATTAGTTGATCTTGATTTTTTTAATGATGCACCAGTTAAATATAATGTTGAAAGCTTATATGATTATGTTATAACTGGTACAAAAATTGCAGTTGAAAATATTATTTTATCGTTATAGTTTAACTGAACTTCCTGTTGATGTTTTTAAATTTGTTGGTTGATATATTCTAGTTCTTTCCGTTGTATTTTCCGTTGTATTATATAAATATTCGTCAGATTCAGGTATTTCATCAAATTGTCTATCATTTGGATCAACCGAATCATTATCTACAACTTTTATTCTATCTGATAAAAAATGCGCAGCTGGCATAGATCGTATTGCAAAATATTTATTACAAATTTGTAACATTGCCGGGTTTGGAACAACTGGCGCCATTAAATTTCCTAAAAATGGTCCACCATAACTTCCTATCATATTTTTAATAAATTCATCAAACCATGAAATAAATCGATCACCTAATATTATAGATTGATTTGCGTCATGTGAACCAATTTTTACAGTGCTAGCATTATCTCGTAATTGTAATATAATATCTCCATCTGGATTTATTTGTAATTTAGATTTTACATAATCTAAAATAAATCCTTCTTCAGTACCTTCATCATATATTTGTAATTTTGCGTCAAATGCAATTACTGAAAATTGTTGATATGCTTCTTCTGATAATGTTTGTAATTTTTTGTGTAAATTTATATTAAAATGTTCAGCGTATGTCCATTCTGGATGATAAATATCTCCCGCTGGAAAAATTAAATATATTACTTTCCCAATATCAGGTAAATAAAATGTACCACCATCAGTATTATATGTAGGAGATGCCCATGGTATATCTTCAATATCAAATGTTCCATAAAATCTAGGAACATTTACTTTAATTCTGCCTAATTTTAATGGATCATTTATATCAACTACAACACCAGGCCATTGTTGGTTAATTTCATCAAAAGAATCAAATATATTTAGTTTATCCATTAAAAAGTTTTTTATTATTTATTATATTTTATACTTTACCTAAATTATCAGGATTTTCAAATGGTTTACCGTCTGGATGTAAATCACCAAGATCTTTTGGATTTTCAAATGGTTTACCATCTGGATGTAAGTCACCCAAATCATTAGGATTTTCAAATGGTTTACCATCTGAATGTAAGTCACCAAAA
>Ga0256913_10000002_pt1 | contig 163982 bp, 124 predicted proteins | sample Axial_MatmetaG_FD_185970 | JGI IMG/M metagenome (GOLD analysis project Ga0256913, IMG submission 185970) | Deep-sea worm associated microbial mat communities from Axial Seamount, Juan de Fuca Ridge, Pacific Ocean - Axial_Mat | ecosystem: Environmental > Aquatic > Marine > Oceanic > Microbial... | reverse complement strand
CGAATTTCCGTAAAGATTTTGACAGATATCCGAACCTTTATGGCGGGCTCGAACGGATGCTTTGTCCTCGTGTGCATTTTAAATGCGTAATAATTGACGGTAAATTCGCATATACCGGCAGTGCAAATCTTACCGGTGCCGGAATGGGTGCGAAATCTGTTAAACGCCGTAATTTTGAATCCGGAATAATTACAGATGAAAAATTACTGGTTTCGCAGATAGCCGGACAGTTTGACAATGTTTGGATCGGATCCTACTGTAGCAGCTGCGGAAGACGCAAATACTGTTCTGATTGCCCAATCGAAAGATTGTAGGAAAGAAAAATCTGCCATTTTTTTTCAACAAGGACACTAGATGTCTAGTTTATTCAATTATACTATTGCAAAGAGATAAGTCGTGAGTTATATTGAAATAGTGTACATCCTATTACAACTACAGTGTGAAAATGGTACAATAGATATTACAACTCACTTAAAAAAGGGGATTACTCCCTGAACTATTTTCTCAATCAAGATTGGAATATTAGAGAAGTTATAAAATAAATAGAATGATATTATAGAGAAGAGTTAAGACTTTGCGAACTTCGCAGAAATAGGAGTTTAAATGAATTTTACAGCGATAGATTTTGAGTATGCGATAGGACAGGACACAGCGTGTTCTGTAGGAATTGTAACAGTTGAGAATGGGGACATAGTTGAAGAGTATCATGCACTCATTCAGCCGCCTGATAATGAATACAGTTATTGGACAAGTAATGTTCACGGTTTAACCGCTGCAGATACAAGGAATTCTCCATTTTTTCCAGAAATTTATCCTGAACTTAAGAGAAGGCTTAAGAACAGTTTGGTTGTTGCACATAATATTGGCACTGATCGTTCGGTTCTTTTAAAAAATATGAGTAGATATGGAATAGAGCATAGCGATTTACCTATTAAAGAGTGGGAATGCACATTGAAAATTTATAGAAAAAAAGGGTTTAATCCCTGTGATTTAAATACATTATGTAATCATTTTGATATTGAACTTAATCATCATGAAGCTCTTTCAGATGCCAGAGCTTGTGCAAAATTGTATATGGCTCATAAATTAAAAACTATCTAGGAGGTATTTATGGCTATAACAAAAAAAACTTGGATTCGGATTTCACGATTTATTTCAATGATGAAGGGAAACTCTTATCCGAATTATCCGAAGTTTTTAAAAGAGATGAGAAAGATGGATATTGCCGGAACATTCAAGCTTTCTCAAAAAACTCTTCAGCGTGATGTGAGTTATCTCATAAATGAGTATAATGCTCCTATAAAGTATGACTACTCAAGAAAAGGTTATTATCTTACGAATTCAGATTGGACTTGGGAATGTCCATTTTTTGAACCTGAAGAGATGAAGTCTGCTTTGTTTGGAGCAAGACTTGCTGAAACTATCCTTCAGGAACCTTTAAGAAGTGAAATCCGCAGAGCTGTGGATCAACAGCTTATGAATAATGAAAAAGGGTTTGATGAAGGTGTAACTCTCGAATCCCTGATTGTCACAATAAATCACCGTAGCCCTGTAACTCCGGAAATCTTCGGGACTGTTTTTACCGCGTGGGAACATCACAGGACAATCAGAGTTGATTATAGAAGGGGCGGGGGGAATGAGATAAAGAATTTTACAGTTGAGCCTCATGTACTTACGCTTTTTGACGGATGCTGGTACATTAAAGGGCATTTGATTGCAAAAGGCGACTGGGATTGTGCCGAATGGGAATATCCTGATATGACTCTTGCTTTGCAGCGTATCACATCAGCAGAAATTTTAGATACAACCTTTGAAACTGACCAACGCATAGTTGACGATGTTGCAAACGGCAGACTTTTCAATATGGATGAAGTTTATAATGTTTCACTGAAAGTGAACGGAATTTCATCTTCCTATGTAAAGGAACAGTTTCCTGAAAAAGATTGGGTGGAGCATGACGATGGAACTCTTACATTGCATATTGCAAAGGCGATAAAACTTACTCTCATCAAATGGATTCTGGGAGAGGGGGGCAATGTGGTTGTTTTAACTCCAAAAACTCTTGCGGAGGAAGTGCAGACTCAAGCTGCTAATATAGTAAAGGAACAATCAAAACATAGACTGAATTAATTAAAGACTTATTTTACTCATGGTATTGCAGTAGGGGGGGGCTGAGTGTTTTTTAGAGAAATAGGAATATGATTTCTGGACAGGCTGTTATATAGAGGGTGGTGTCACAATAGAAGCGGATGCTCCGCTTGAAATAAATCCAATATATATACGCGCAGGATCCATTATTCTTACTGGACCTGTTATGCAGTACACAGATGAGATTCCGGAAGCTTCCGTTGATATTTGTATTTTCCCGGGAGATGATTGTGAATTTACATTATATGAAGATGAAGGCGACGGCTATGAATTTGAAGAGAGAGCATCAAGCCGTATCCGTTTTACCTGGAATGACAGTGTTGAAGAGTTGATTATAGGACGCGTAGAGGATCTTTTTCAGGAATGTTGAAGTTACGGACATTCAATATTCATTTTGATAAATGACAAAAAAGAAACTATAAATTATTCAGGAAATAAACTAAAAGTCAAACTTAGCCCGCATCTCACATAAAAACTTTAATATTTATATTCAACATATTTATTATTATAGTTTTACCTGTATTTCAAGCATACTAGTTCGAGAAAAAAGCTGGTAGAATTATAATTAACATATCCTATAAGGGTTGACAAAATAATATTTTTACTGAATTCTTTCACACCGTCGTTTAGGTAGGGAGTTCCGCAGTATGACATTTTCCTGCAGAACTGGACTAAAGATAAATAATACCATAGCTCTAAAAAACTCTTGAATCTTCAGTTTTTAGAGTTCGTTTTAATTACTGAATGTATTCTGGTGGTAATTTTCTGATATTGGCAATGGTTTTATGCTTTATTTTCCTATTTTATCTCGATAAGATTTTATTACCAAAGTAGTTGTATGAATTTTACTTTCCTGTTGAGTTTTTTACTTTTAATAATATATCAGGATAGGAGAAGTTGAGAACAGAGGAAAGATAGTTTTTATGTGACTTGAAATTTTTCTTATTACAGTCAAATTAATAAAGGAATAAAAAATGTAACTAAATTGTATAAGTATTGACAACTTTGGAATCAACTGGTCAAACTTTCAAATTATAAAGGTTTAAATTTTGGAAACTCTTTTTACTTGTGGTCTATCTCTTTTGGAGTTGACTTTTATTTTCGCGGCATTAATGTTGCTTTACGCATTGCGGAATACGATTGGTACAGTTGCATTTTACCTTTCTCTCGGGATTTTACTTATTTTTACACAGCTCGTTGGGGCTACAGAATTAAAAGTTAATTTAAATTTACAGGGAGCAGACTTTTATATTTCATCAACAGTTCTTTTCCTCCCTTATTTGTCAGTTTTAATGGTGATTTATATTAGTGAAGGAACGCTGGCAACTCAGCGTTTTATCATTGGAGCAATGGCATCATTAGGTTTATATCTCTATTTAAGTCAAATTACAGCAACACAGTGCGGCTGGATAGGTGTTTCCATTTCACAGGGACCTACAGCGGATTCGCTGGAGTATCTTCTTCTTCAAAGCAAACGCTCTCTTGCCGGATCTATATTTGCTCAAACTTTGGATTTGTTCTTACTTCCAATTTTCTTTCAGCGTTTGAGGAATATGAAATGTAGACTGTTTTTAAGTGTATTGCTGGCTTTTATGATAACTCAAATCATACATACAATTGTTTACGCATCTGTAACTTTCTGGGGACAACCTGAATTTTGGCTTTACCTTGAAACTTCATATATAGCCAATGCTGTTGTTTCTGTTTGGCTAAGCATGTTAATTACTCTCTATCTTTTAAAAATAGAAAAGGAAATACCTGGAGAAGGAAGAAAATCGCTGGATATTTTATTCGCATTTTTTGGCAGTTACAGCAAAGCCAGACGACTAGAGAAATATCTTCAGGAATGGGAAGGCAGATATCGCATGGTTGTGGAAAATGCTAGTGATATGATACTTTTACTGGGAGAAAATGGTATAATCCTTGATGCAAACCGATCTGCTGTAAAAACACTTGAAGCACCTAATGCAGAGTATTTGAAAACTAAGATTTTTCCTGATGATTTTATGACTCAAACTGATAACAGAATAAAAAGACGCCTTTCCGGGAAAATTGCCCATAGGACTTTTACTGAGACAAGACGCCTTTTTCGCCTTCCTATTCAGGCAAAATCATTAAATGACAAAAAACTTGACCTTGATATAGCAATCAGCAAAATAGAAGTACAAGGTCAGCCTATGACCATTATTTCTGGCAGAGACAATACAGATCAAAATAGGATAACCCGGGAAAGAGAGGATTTGCGTGAGCAGTTAACCCACGCGCAGCGTCTAGAATCTGTAGGGGAACTTGCCGGCGGTATTGCTCATGATTTCAATAACTATCTGCATGCGATTCAAGGTCATTTGGATATAATGCAGTATATGCTGCATGTTGATAGTCCTGAAATTAATAAACATCTTGAACGAATTGACACTATTACAGAGCAGGCTGCTGAGTTAACTCGTAAATTATTAGGCTTTGCCCGCAAGGGAAAATATGTGGAAAAAAGTTTAAATTTAGTTGGAGTTGTCAAAGGAGCGATTGATCTATTTCGTCCTGGGTCTCAAAGTAATATTGATTTGGAATTTACCGCTTTCAATCCTGAAGTCCTTATGAAAGGAGATGAAGTGCAGCTTCAGCAGGCATTTCTAAATATTTTAATAAATGCGAGATACGCAATGCGTAATACGGGTGATAAAAAATTAAAAATTGAAATTGAGATTAATGAGGCTTATGTATTTTTGTCAAGATGTACATCTTTTAATGTAGATAAACTGCCTGTCGGAGATTACTGTTGTGTTAGAATTACAGACTATGGAGAGGGTATGAATAAAGAAACTATGCATCGAGTTTTTGACCCGTTTTTTACAACAAAACCTCTTGGGGAAGGCACAGGTATGGGGCTTTCCATGGTGTATGGCACAATTTCTAATCATAATGGAGTAATCCATGTGGAAAGTGAAATGGGTCAGGGAACAACTTTTTATATATTCCTTCCGAAGCAAAACGCAACATCATGAGTAATAGACTTTTTCCGGAAAACATAAAAAAAATTGCAGTTGCCCCCCTTGCAAGTAATGCTGATCCGCATTTATTGTCAGAAGCATTAAATTTTATTGAATCACAGGGGGTATCTGTTCTTTATCCTTCAGGAAGGTTAACAAATGCTGATGAGAAGGCAGAATATCTTGAAAGAGTTTTTAAAGATAAAACAGTAGATCTTATTATTGCTGAAAGGGGAGGATATGGGACTTCTGAAGTTTGCGCTGTATTAGATTGGAGAAAAATAATAAATTATCCGAAATTTTTACTTGGTTATAGTGATATAACATTTTTGCATTTGGCTATGCTGAAATTTAATTGCGGAACCCCGGTTTCAGGACCGGTAGCAGTTGAGTTGAAAGAAATATCCCAAAATAGTATTTCTTCTTTTTCTCTGTACAATTCATTGAAGCAAATTGGAGAAAACGCAAATGGTGGAGATAATAATTTCAATAAACTGCAAAATAATTTAGACGAATCATTAAGAATCATAAAAAGCGGAGAAGTTTTTGCTCCTTTAATTCCTGCAAATTTAACAGTATTAACAACCATGATAGGAACACCTTACATGCCTGATTTGAGAGGGACTGTTCTGCTACTTGAAGATATATCAGAACCGCTTTACAAAATCCGTCGTTCTCTTAATCATTTGAAGCAGTCCGGAATATTATCGAAAATTTCAGGTTTGATTTTTGGAAATTTCAAGCAGTGTGGAAATTTGAATGAACTTGAAAGCCTATTCAGGATGTTTGGAGAAAAGATAAATGGACCTGTTCTTTCTAATTTCAGATTTGGACATTGTTCATTTTCATTGAGTATTAAAACAGGTGATAGTTTTTTGATTGATACAAATGCTCTTCAGTTAAAAATGTAGGCGAGGTTTAAGTTAAAATAAAATGAAAAGTGTAGCTCTTATTATTACAAGGTTTATGGCAGGAGGAGCATCTGAAGTTCTCAAGCAAATTATTTTAGAACTTCATTCTTCATTCAAGTTTTATCTGATTGCCGGACCTGGGGATTTTTCAGAGGAAGATTTTAATGAAATTGCGGAATATTGTAGTTTTTATTCAATCCCTAATATGTTTAGAAGTATTAATCCCCTGAAAGACTACATCGCATATAGGCAATTATGTAAATTATTAGCAGAATTGAATCCTGATATAGTTCATACCCATACATCAAAAGCAGGTGTGCTCGGCAGGTTTGCAGCTAAACGGGCAGGTATCAAATTTATAATGCATTCTCCTCATGGTTGTATTTACCTTTCAGGCAGCCATATTTCAGGTATCCCAAGATTTTCTTTAGGTCTAAAATTTCTTCAGCTTGCAGAAAAAGCGGCGGGCGTTAAAACACATGCTCTGATTGCATTAAGTCAAAATGAAAAAAATATAAATGTAAAGTTAGGATTGTTTCAGGGTGAAAAAATTCTTATTATTCCTAACGGAATAAATTGTGCTAAGTTTCAAAATGCAAGCGACTTGGATTTCTCTCTAATTCAATTTTATCCGCATGAATTTAAAGATAAAACAGTGATTTCCGTAATTGGAAGATTGAGTCCAGAAAAAGGACAGTATCTTCTGCTTGAAGCAATAGAATTACTGCTTCAAAAGACACCTGTTAAAAACTTATGTATATTTTTGATTGGCGATGGACCGGATAAAAATAAACTTGAAACTTACTCTAAAAAAATATCTGATAAATTCGGTATACAAATTGAAATGCCCGGACATACAAAAAATGTTAATGAATTTTTGAAACTTACTGATATTTTTGTTTTACCTTCATTTTATGAAGGTTTTGGTCTTGCATTAGTTGAAGCAATGGCGGCGGGTGTGCCGGTTATTGCATCTGAATCTGGCGGGGTTCCTGAGATTATTGATGATGGAGTTGACGGATTATTATTTTCTTCAGGTGATAATGAGTCTTTATCAGAAAAAATTGATTTACTTTTGAAAAATGAAGAATTATCTGATTTGATCGCCACTAATGCCGTTGAAAAAGCAAAGAAGTTTGATGTACAAAAAATGGTTGATAAGTACAGAACTCTCTATGCAGATTAAAAGTAATATTTATTAATTAATTACCTAAAAAATATTAAAACTGTTCGTATTTTTCTTGAAAATGTTGTAAAATATTAGATAAGATATTTATATCAATATTTAAATCGGGGCTCTATTTAAAAAGGCCTTTAATTTTGTGTTATTTTTAAAAATTCTATAAGTACTTGTTTTTGACAACAGTAAACTATTTTTTTAATATAAATAAGAGACGGATATTGTTCATTAAGTAAAAGTAAGAGGTTGAATATGTCAAAACTATTTGATGACAGTTTTTTTGCAAAGCAATCCCTGTTGGTTATTTCACCGCATGCAGATGATGAATCGTTTGGTTGTGCAGGTACAATAGCAAAAATTAAAAAGGCAGGAGGAAAGGTTTACATATTGGTAATGAGCGTCGGGGATTTAAAGTTGTATAATGGGAAAGAAGGAATTGTCAGTGGGAAAACACGAGAAAGTGAATTTGCCGCGGTTGCTGAATTTTTAAATATAGATGATTATGATATCGCATTTACAGATGCAGAATCCCATCTTAGACTTGATGCTGTTCCACAGAGAGATCTTATTAATATCATTGAAAAGACAAGTTCAGTTGCTATGGATAAGATTAATCCGACAATTGTTGCTTTACCTGCTATTTCATATAATCAGGATCATGTTGCAACATTCAGAGCTGGATTTACTGCATGCAGACCGCATGACCCAACTGTAAAATCATTCCCGGATATAGTTTTAAGTTATGATAATCAGACACTTTTCTGGAATATTGACTATGATAAATTTCATCCAAATTTTTATGTAGATATATCTGAGTTTCTGGATATCAAACTTAAGGCATTAAGCCTGCACGCTTCTCAGCTCAGGCATTCTCCGCATCATTGCAGTATAGAAAATATGGAGTTGCTCGCTCGTACTCGGGGTCATCATATTTCCGTGAATGCAGCTGAAGCTTTTGTCTGTCACAGATGCATGATGTAATAAAGGAATGGTATAATGTCTGACAATTTAGATGTAATAATATTCGGAGCATCTGGAGATTTAGCAGGAAAGAAGATTTTTCCTGCATTTTTTTCTCTTTTCTGCCGTAGTTTGTTACCTTCAAATATACGGTTTTTAGGATATGCAAGAACTCCTTTGACTCATGATGAATTCAGAAAATTGATAGAGAAAAATCTTACTTGTCGGTATACTCCTGATTCATCGTGCGGAGATTATATCAAACAGTTTCTTTGCAGGTGTTATTATTATTACGGAAATTACACTTCAGAAGATGACTTTAAGCAAATTCTTCTGACTGAGAATAAGCGCCGGGGAAATAGACTATTTTATCTTGCTGTTCCTCCTGTTTTATTTGCCACGATTTCAAAAACCTTAAAAAAATCAGGATTTGTCTATTCTGATTCTTCTTCAAATTGGTCTAGAATTATTATTGAAAAACCTTTTGGGCATGACAGAATCTCTTCAGATTTGTTAAATAATTCGCTGTCAGAATGTTTTTCTGAAAAGTATATATATAGAATTGATCATTATTTGGGAAAAGAAGTTGTCCAGAATATACTTGTTTTCCGCTTTGCAAATATTGTTTTTCAACCTGTATGGAATGCCGAATATATCGAAAAAATCGAAATTAACTGGTCTGAAAAACAGGGTGTGTCCGGCAGAGCAGGTTATTTTGACAATTATGGAATCATTCGAGATGTTATTCAAAATCATTTACTTCAGGTACTTGCATTAATTACAATGGAACCTCCGGCAACTCTTAATCCTGATGAAATTAGAGATAAAAAAGTTGCTTTATTAAAAAATATTTCATCTCCCTCATTGAAGGATGTTGTGATAGGGCAATACGATTCCGCTTTAATTGGAGAGCAGAGAATAGCAGCATACAGAGATGAGCCCGGAGTAAATCCTGATACAAAAACTCCAACTTATGCATTTATTAAATTTATGATAAAGGGTACAAGGTGGAATAATATTCCAGTTGAGATTTCTGCAGGGAAAGGAGTTGATTCTCATAAAGCTGAAATTATTATTACATTTAAAAAGAGTTGCGGAAATATCTTTTGTGTTACCGGAAATTGTCCGCCTCCTAATAAATTAGTAATGCGGATTCAGCCGAACGAAGGCATTCACTTTATAATTGCAACAAAGGTTCCCGGGAGAAAACTTGAGATCCAACCTAAAGAACTTGATTTAAGTTATACAAAAGTATTTACTGATAATGTTTTACCTGGAGCTTATGAAAACTTGCTTCTCGATGCAATAAAAGGAGATCGAACCTTATTTATTCGTAACGATGAATTGCAGGAATTATGGAATATTTTAACTCCAGTATTAAAAGAATTGGACGAAGTTCAGCCTGATCCTGTATTATATCCTTTTGGATCAGGAGGACCTTTTGTCAAGAGCATGAAAAAGGAAATTAGATGTAATGAAAAATACAAATGAAATCGGTAGAAGTAAAGAGCAGCTATTAATAACGGCTTTAAGTGTGAAAACAAGTTTGAATGCACTCTTTTTTTATCCAGATGAAAGTAAACTGGAAATTAGAGAAATTGATAATTTATTATTTTTAAAACTCTATAGCAATTTAATTAATGCTGTCTGCAGTGAGATAAATAGTAGTAAAATACAATTTTCCAGACTTTACATTAAAGAGGACAACAGCCCTGATTCTATTGATTATTTGAATTGCTTAATAAAAAAATATCCTGAATTGAAACTCTCAGAATTAATTGCATCATCATTGAATAACATCATATCAATTGATAATATTTTAAGCTCAAACGATGAACTTTCAGTTTTATTTTTCAAAAGCCATGCTTACAGACTTTTAACACAAGGTATTTGCGTTCTTGAAGAGTACATGGACTTTTTAGATAGAGATAGCGGTAGTTTCAAAGCTCACCCCAAGCGTGTTCTTATGAAGTATAAGACTTTTCTTGATGCTGAATCTATAAAAATAAAAAAACTTGACAAAGTTATAGATTTTCTAGAGCAAAAATTGTCTGAAAATGAATCTCTTGTGGCTCATCGTGTTTTCAGGTTTATTGAAAATCAATTGGTGCCTGTAGAAATTGCACCGGTTAGAAGTGTAAATGATTTTTATGGGTATACCGAAGCAAAAAATATATTCAGTAATTATTTTGAAAGCTTTGCGAATGGTTCTCATAATTTACCCCTCCTTCTTTCAAGCCTGCCGGGATTGGGCAAAACTCATTTTTCAATAGCTTACGCCCTCGCTTCCGAAAATTTGAAACTCGTTATATTGCCTCCTGATAAACTGGAAAAACCTCTCGAAAATCTAATTAAAAAATTATCTTTAAAAAACAGAAGAAAATTTGTACTCTTTTTTGATGATGTGGATACTAGAAAAATTAACTGGTACCATTTCAGAACTCTTATCGGTGGTACTTATTCCTTGCCTGAAAATATAACGATTGTTATTGCATCCAACTTTGAGTTTCCTGCTAATATTTCCAGCAGAGGGCGTGGATTTACTTTTCCGGTATTTGATGAAATTCAATGTCAGAAAATGGTTGAAGATTTTCTTTTGAGTATGGGAATGCAACACCCGCCGGTAAATTTGATTTCTGTAATTGCTGCAGATTATGTCGAAGAGTTTGGACAGAAAAAATTTGAAGAATTAAGCCCTAGAACTTTAGTTAGATATTTAAGTGATTATTATAAAAATCCACAAAAAAGAATAAAAATGTTACAGCTTTCGAGAGAGGAAATGGTGCCTAAGCCGGATGCTCAATGCTTCTATGAAACAAACCAGACAATAATTGAACGATTAAAAGAGAATATCTGAAAAACTGTCTAGAAAGAAATTGTATAACTAATTGAATATTAACTTTAATGGCGTTCCGGGCAGGATTCGAACCTGCGACCTACTGATTAGAAGTCAGTTGCTCTATCCTCTGAGCTACCGGAACAAACTTGTAAGCCCATTTCCGTAGAACGCAAAGTAATCTATATCGTGATTTCTAAAAGTAAAGCGTTTTTTAAAGAGAATTTCTGAAAAAATTATATTCGCTTAATTGTTCTTGTTGCTGTAGTCATTTCGTTATGAGTGACAGGCAGAGAAAATGCAATTGTGCAACCTTTTTCTTTTGTACTTTTTGCTGATATATTTCCTTCGTGTGCATTAACAATTCTCTTTGAAACAGCTAGACCTAATCCTGTCCCTACTGACCCTTTTGAGGTTACAAAAAGTTCAAAAATTGATTTCAATTCATTTTTAGCAAGTCCTACCCCATCATCTTTTACTTTGACCACTACATAGTCAGCATTTTTGTTAAAGCCGGTGGAAATTATAATCTGCCCTCTATGGGAATTTTTTATTCCTGGAATTTTTTTGCTTAAAATTGCCTCCTGGGCATTTAATATCAGATTCAGAATAACACGATGAATTCCTTTAGAGTCGATCTCTGCAATGAGCGGTTGTACCTGCGTGTTGATTTTAATATTAATATTCTCTTTTTTAAGTTGCTCTTTTACTAATTCAACAACATCAAAGACAATTTGATTGACATCATAAATTTCAAAATCAGGTTTCTGCTCACTTGCCAGATTCAGAAGATCAAGTACCAGATTTCCTAACCTGGAATGATTTTTACTTAATATTGATAGTGCCTCATCTGCAATGGCAAAATCATGTTCCTGAATTCCCATTTTCAAAAGAGTTAAACTTCCGTCAAGTCCGGCTAGAATATTTTTTATATAATGAGATAACCCTGCAGCTGTTGTTCCAGTTGCTACAAGCCGTTCATTCTTTAGGTTAAATTCGACAAGCCTGCTGTTTTCAACTGCCATTCCTGCAGTATGTCCTATGACCGTGAGCAGTCGTAAATCATCTTCACTATATTTTTCATCTACACAAGTTAGTGAAACATATATCATACCATTGACCTGTCTCTTCCCAAGCATTGGGACACACATTGTGCTGGTAGTAATGTTAGGTACTGATAATTTTTTAAACTTTGCCCCAACAGATGAATCCTCATCAATAGAAAGAACAGATTCCCTATTTTCACGAACAAAATCAACAACGGAACTTTGTATATCACCTCTTGTTACAGAATGTAAAACGCTATTTTCATCCCTTCCTGCAATTGGAGTGAATTTCCCTGATTCTAAGTCATATATGAGCAGGTAGGCTTTTGTTGCATATAACACATTCATTAAAGCACTTAATATTTTATGATAAAGTTCATCCTCATCTAAGACAGCAGCAATCATATTTTGAAATTTATAAACAGCCGCCAGTCTTTGATTTTCTTCTTTGAGGAGTTTTAATTTTAAATCCTGAGTTTTAGACGGAGAGCCTTTTATGGCTACCAGAGTTTCCGGCTGAATACTGTAAGTAATAAAAGGTCTGGCAAAAACTTGGGTATCTCCCGAAAAAACATCTATTAGTTCGAATAAGGTATTCCCGATTCTAACAGAAGTTTTCATTGGCAGTGGAACTTTATGATCAACTTTCTGCCCAATCATCCAGGTCCCATTAGTGCTGCCGCAGTCTTCAATAAACCATTGCCCATCTTCCCATTCCAGCTTACAATGGACCCTTGAGATAAGAATATCATGCACTTGCACATCGGCTTCAGTTGAACGACCAATGGTTACCGTTGTCATTTTGATTGGGACCTCGGTTCCTCGCATTGAACCACTAACCATTTTTATAGTTGTATTGACATACGAACTATTGCGGTGACTATTATTCTCATTTTCCGGCATAAATAAGTTTCCTGTTTGGATTTTTATTCAGAATTGACAACAATATAGATTCATTTTTTGAAATGTCAATTTTTTTTTATGAAATACCTATAGAGAGTAAATTATTAGTTTATTTTTTGATTACAGGTAAAATAGTAACATAAAAAAATGATACTATTCAATATTCCATATAAGAGAAAGTACAGTATCTGATGTTATTTTTAAGCTTTCAGGAGAAGTTTTATCGACCGTATCAGCTTCTGTATGCCAGAAACGATTTCCTTTACCGTAATGAAAGTCAATTATATCAATTGCTGGAACTCCTTTTTTCTGAAAAGGAGAGTGATCATCAAGTACATCATTTTTATCTTGTGAAAAATATGATGAATATTTTTTTAATCGAGCTATTTTTAAAATTTTACTCGTTAATTGTATGTCACTGCCGGCTGGAAGAGTTATGTTTAGGTCTTTATCTCCTATCATATCTAAAATAATAACAGCAGCACAATCTGCCAGTTTTTTATTATCTTCCAGCTGTTGTGCATAATGACGGCTTCCGTAAAGGCCATCATGTTCAGTGTACCTGATAATACATTCTTCTCCATCAAAAAAAAGAAATTTTAAAGAGAGAGGAGGCGTTGCTTTTGCATCTTTAATTGCTTTTATCATTGCAAGAAGAGCCGCCACGCCAGATGCTCCGTCATTTGCCCCTTCAAACTGTGGAACTGACATTAATTTTTTACCATCGTAATGACACCCTATAATTATAAATTTTGAATTATCTTTGCCCGGTACTTCTGCAATAATATTTGTAAAATTAATTTTACCTTCAGGTGTATTTTCATTCCAAATATTAGTGCTATTTTTTACATCCAAATCTTGCAGAACTCCAGTTATAAACTCTACTGTCCTTTTTGCTCCAATTGTTCCGCTGTGGCGGGGTTTTATCGCCGCTCCTTTTTTGAGTAATGAAAATGCATAGTCTGGATCAATTCCCGGAGCAGAAATATCAAGCGATTTTTCTTTTTTCTGACATGATGCAAGGAGTAAAATAAAAATACTTGAAAATAATATTGTTATATCAAAAATAAAGTTTTCTTTTTTCATAATTAGAGCCTTAATTAATTGTTTTCTCTTTCTCTATGAAGCGGAGGAATATCTAAATCTATTCCGTTAATAATATTTGACTCAGTTTTTGAAAAATAACCTTTTGATGAATTTTTATGAAATAATTCCGGCTGAACAAGTTTTTCTGAGGGTGTTGATTTATTGTGCGATGCCCAAGGTTTATTTATTTTAGATTTTAATTTTTTTTGAGAAATATCTTCCTGCTTGTCGTAAGTCAATAATAACGATGTTATAAATATTTTCCCGTTATATTTTTCATCAGTATTAATTCCTGATGTAGTGTAAGCTTCAGAATTTGCTAACTTATTTATGGATTCAAGTGTCTCCTTAAGTTCTCCAATGCTTAAATCATTACCTCCAATTACTGTTGTAATAATAACATTAGCATCTTGAAAACTCTTTGTCCCGTTTAATAGCGGAGATTCAAGAAATCTTGTTAATGCTGCGGTTGATCTGTTTGATGACTCCTCATCGCTTGCGTAGCCCATTGCTAAACAGCAGTGAGTTTTTTTGTTGCCAAGCAATTCTTTCAATTCAGCAATCCCTATATTTATCATATTCTTACAGCGTAAAACTTCGGTTAATCCTATGATTGCATGAGATATTGCATCGTCCGATTTTTGAAAAGCTAATTTTGCAGAAGTTTCAGCATTAATTGATGAAAATAATAAATCATTAGGTAGAGCAATTACTATATCTGCAGTCGGTAAAAGTACTGCTCGCCCGTTTTCAGCAATTTTATTTTTACTTTCCCCCTCAAATGCAAAAGGTAATGTCATTAAAAAAATTGACGGAATTTTTAATCGTTTCGCAATTCGACCTATAATCGGAGCTCCGCCAGTAGCTGTTCCCATCCCTAAACCTCCGGTTACTATTAGCATGGAAGAACCAAAAATAAATTTCTCTATTTCCTTATTAAGATCCCTTACAAATGCATGATTTGCTTGTTTGGGGTTTCCTCCAAATCCTGCTCCGCCATTCCAATCTGTCGCAACAGCAAATGTATTGTTGATTTCTGTATCATTTAGCGATGATTCGTCTGTGTCAATTACGCCTGAATTTAACCACTGCGAGCCAGGTATACTGGAAAGCATTTTGATTATTTTACAACCTGCTCCGCCTATGCCTAAAACTGTTACTTTGGGAATTGATGATTCGTTTTTATGCATTTTTTAGCCTGATATTATCTCTTTTAAATTTTAAATGCGGTTTTAATTTTTTTAAACAGTTCCGAAATTTGAACCGTTATGCTTCTGTCCAGCATATTAACAAATGATGATTTGTTAGAAAGTTTAGATGCGTGAACCAAAAGGCCAGCCACTGTCGAATTTTTCGGGGATGTTAGCTCTTCTGGAAAATGAGAGAAATCTCTCATGTTATTCGTTGTGTTTATTCTTACTGGTGTTTTGAATACTTCATTAGCTTTGGCTTTTGTTATGGGAATAAGCGAACCGCCTCCTGTTATGACCACATAATTTGCGGCAGGATTTGAAGTTGGAATTTTTTTTCTGATTTCCTTTTTTATGACCTTAAATAGCTCTTCAATTCTTAATTCAACTACATCATTTATCGTATCAAAGGGTATTTTCCGCGATTTATGATTGATAGAGATTAAGTCGTGAGTTACTTCAATAAATGGATTTCCATCAAGTTCTTCAATTTCAAGAAACTTTTTAAAAATATCCTGTCCCTGATGAAATGATAATTCTAAAACCAGTGCCAGGTCATTGACAATATGGTCACATCCGACAGCAATTACTCCACTAGCAAAAAAATCAGGTGGCTGAAGTAATAAATATTCTGTCGTACCTGCTCCAAAATCAATAAATAATACTCCTTTTTCCTGCTCACTGTCATTTATACCAACCCATGCTGAAGCTAATCCTGAAAATGTAGGTTTCGGATTGTCGCAATGTGTGTCCTTTATTGGAATTAAAGAATTTTCAATTTTTGATTTGGAGCCTACTATAATATGTGTATATGCTTCTAGTTTAGTCCCAATCCTATCAAGGGGTGTGTCGCAATAAATACTATCAAGTAAAAATTTTACCGCTATACTGTCAATCTTTCTTATCTCATCTGATAATGGAGTTACTGACGCTGTAGTCTGAACTTCAGCTATGTGATGCTTTTCAACACGGTGTTCGGGATTATTTATTAATATTGTTCCCGTACCTTCCCTGGAAGATATATGGTTGCCTGTTATCGCCACAAAAACATTTTCAGGATCACATTCGCCAATCCCAGACACTGTCTCTGCTTCAGTTAATACCTCCTGAAAAATTTGGGTAGCATCATGAATATTGACAATCTCACCTTTTATAACTGTTCCATTTGAAGGTAAGCTGGAGTGAGCAAGAACATGCAATTTGCCATTTTTATCTCTCCTGGCTATTGCAACACTGATTTTTGAAGTGCCAAATTCTACAGCAGTTAATATTTGTGATTTATCAAATTTTCCCATATCAATCGATAATTCTCCTAATTAAAAACACTATTTTTATTGCTTTTTTTGTATTAGTCAAAATATTAGTGATTTTTGTGATTGCAAGCATCTTTTGGAAAGTTATATACTAGATTTTTAACGATTATTCAAATTGAACTAAAATATTTAAAAAAAAACTTGACTTTGATGTTCAGATAGGTTATATTGGCAGTTCTAGAATTGGACTTATGTCTGATTTTTAGCAGATTCTCTGGTGGCGCAGAAGGGTTTCTGTTAGTTGTTTTAGCGTAAAGTATATAAATATATAGCTATATATCAAAGGGAGAAAAATAATGAAAAACTCTATCAAGTGTGCTTCTTTTTTGAAGTATGAAATTTTGGGCTTAATGACTCTGTTGTTCTGCTCTGTTATGGTTCCAATTGGGCTGCAGGCCGGACCAAAACCATTAACTAAGAGCCAGATTAATGATGAGCTTTATAAGCAGACTCGGGAAACGCATATTGCTCAGATCACTGAAAATGGGGCAAAGCTAGTTTGTCCAGTTCAGGGAATTGATGCAGAAGTTGCTAAGGGGAAAGTGAATTTTACTTCTAGATTGAAAGATCAAGAATATAAATTTTCACTTGAATTAAAGTCATACGGAAAAGAAAGTGGCGCAGGTGTTGTTAAAGCTTTTGAAAATTCGGAAATCAGAAAAATTGACGATAGTTCTATTGAGGTGACAGGAAAGGGTATTTCTGAAAAATTGATTACGCGCTTTGATGGGATCAGACAGGATTTTATTATTCATTCTAAGCCTAATGGTGAAGGAAATTTATTTGTAAACCTGAAATTCGGAGGCGTTACTGTAGAAAAGGGTAAAGATGGACTGGTTATGTCATTAAATGACTCTTCCCGAAGATTTACTTATAATAAGCTTAAAGTACAGGATGCAAACAAAAAGATTCTTAATGCCGAATTTAAAATCAATTCAGAAAATGAAGTTTCAATAGTTATAGATGACTCAGAAGCTGTTTATCCTGTTACAATTGACCCTACTGTTACTGACCTAGACTGGTCAAGAATGGAGGGTGGTGTGTTCGGTGATGCTTCAATGGTTTTTGCTGTTGCTGTCGGTGATATAGTTAAAGCTAATGGTCTCATTGGAACAGGCGTTTATGTTGGTGGTCGTTTTTCAAAATGTGGAGATGCAAAAAATACAAGAAATATTGCAGCGTATGATTTTTCTGAACATCAGTGGTTGTCAGTGGGGAATGGTCTGGACGGACCTGTATATGCTATTGCCGTAACAAATAATGGAAGCATGGAACTGTATGTTGGTGGAGCATTTATTTATGGTGGAAATCTAAAAAGTGGTGATACAAAATTAAATTTTATTGCAAGATTTGGAACAGATCCTGAAGAAAAAGATAAAGAAAATGCATATGCGTACTGGTGGCGTCCTCTTTCAGAAGGCATGGATAAACCTGTTTATGCAATTGCACTAAAAGTTGAAGGTACATCATGGGCTGAAGTTTATATCGGAGGATCTTTTTTGACAACTCCTGCAAAATATTTTGCAAGATGGAAATATGAACTTGGCGATGATGGTACTGTTACAGGATCTTTTGACGGATTGAACGGTGATTTTAATAAAGATGTATGGGCAGTTGGAGTAGAACAGACCTCAGGAACTGTCTGGGTTGGTGGAGAATTCTCTCAATCTGCAACAGATGATTCAGGAAATGCTCTCAACGGTACACATGGTCTTACTATATATAAGGAAGTAGTAACTAAGGATAAAACAACTGGTGAACTTACAAAAGAATGGAAATGGCTTTCTGCAGGTTTCCTTCAAGGGGAAAAAGTTAATACAATATATGTAGATGAGAGTAATGTATATGTAGGCGGATATTTTTCAGGTATTAATTCTGCTGATGATACAGGTGCGGGGACCGATGGAGTTGGAAGTATTTGTATGACTGCAGATGAAGGACTCAATTGGATTGGTAGTGGTGATGATAAAAAAATTATTGATGTGACTGTTTCAAATGGGATTGTTTATGCCTGTGATGATATGGGCGATGTTTACATGTGGGATGGTCTTGATGGAACAGGATTAAGTTTGAATTCAATTCCTGGAGTCGGGCTGAATACAAATGCTAAAGTGTTTGCTCTTGCTCCGTATACATATCGTGAATATGATGGTAGTGGGCATCTTGTAACCGAAGAATTCAATGTAATAGCTGGTGGAGATTTTGTGTATACCGAAGGAGGTTATCAGGAATTTATTCCTACTCTTCCAGTATATACTAATAAAACAGGTATAAAACCTGTGGAAGCTAGAAATGTTGCAATATTACATACTGGAACATCTTGGGAAGCATTACAGCAGCTTGATCCAGTTTCATTAGCGCCTGTCGGATGGGCTGGTGCTGGACCTGCTCAAAGTAATCATGTTAATGCAATTGCTACAACATGTGATGGCACAGTATTTATCGGTGGTAGTTTTACGCAAGTTATAACCAGCAATCCAAAAATTTTCTGGCATGAAGTATCTGCAAATAATGTTGCAGAATGGGTTCCAGGAGAGGGCTTTCAGGCTTTGAAGAATCAGTATGTTACGGAAACTGATATAAAAGGAGTTGAGGGTAAATATGGAGAAAGAGCAGCTCTCAACGGGGTTAATGGTGAAGTTGGAGCATTGGAAGCCGTACGAGCTACATCTCTGCCGCCAAAAGGTGGTAAGGAAGGATGGTACATCTTTATTGGTGGTGCATTCACAGAGGCTTGCGGACAAGAGGCTCATCATATCACTAAAGTCAGGGTTGATTTCTATGGTGATGATACAATATGGTATGATATTGGTAGCGTAAAAACACAGGTTGAGTTAGATGGCGGATATTTGAACGCTGATGATATTCCGGTGGTTGTTACAGCAATGAGAATGTATACGAAGCATAAAATTGATGAAGATGGTGATATCTCTAATGGTGGTGATGAAGGAAGAAGAGTTTATGTCGGAGGCTCATTTGTAGAACCTGGCAAAGGAATCGCTGTATGGGATCATGAACAAGGAGGCGGTAACGCTTTGGGTGATGGTGTAGGTGCTGAATCGGATGCTTCTCCGTTTGTCTATGCTATCGGTATTGATAATGATGAAAATGTATATTTAGGTGGCGGATTTACCGAGCCTGCTAGGTATTTGGTGAAATATGATAAAGAAAAAGAAAGTTATGTAGATATTAATCCACAAATGGATAAACCAGTACTTGCTCTCGATGTAGATTCAAATGGCGTTGTCTATGCTGGTGGTGATTTTACAACATCTGCTTCAGGCACTCCATTTATAGCAAGATATAACAACGCTTGGCTGGAAATGCCTGCAATGGTTAATGGTCCAGTATTTGATATTACTATAGATAGTGGTGATGTCGTTTATGTAGCTGGTGATTTTAGCTTCAAAGGGGATGACTCAAGACGCTGTAACAATATCGCCAGATATGAGCCAACAGATAAGAAATGGACATCACTCGGGTATGGTGTGGGTGTTGAAGATGCATCAGTATCAGAAAAGCGTTCTGAAAATCAGCAGATTTTCGCATTAAATTATAATGATAAACTGTGTGAATTGGAAGTTGGTGGAGCTTTTACCAGATACAAAACAGGTACGCTTATTAATCAAGTTTACAGCGTTGCACGCTGTGCATTAAGATATAAAATCGTTTATCAAGTTTGTACTTCAGCAATTAAGCCTGAACATGATCATGATCATGGTTATTTCTCTCCAGGAATATGGTTGCCTAATAAAGAGTATATTACTGGTGATATGGTAATTAGTACAGATGGGCTTTATCTCCTCGAAGCTTCTCAGGGAGGAGTTAGTTCAGTTTCCGAACCTCAATGGAACGATTTGGGTGATACTGCAGATAATAGCATAACTTGGACTTATACGGGGCAGTGCGTTGTTGAGCCCACACAGGATATGGATATTTGGAAAGAGTATAATTCGGCAAGTAGTGTTAATAAAAGTTATAAAGTCGGAGACATGGTAACTGATGCGGATAAAAAATACATTTACGAATGTACAGCAGTTAATGGATCCGGACATCAGGGTGGTGCTGAGCCAGCATGGAATAATGCAGGAATGACAACAGATAATGACCTAATATGGAAATATGTTGGTTACTCTTATGTGGAACTTAAGACATATTCAAATAAAAAACTTGTACAATATGTAAGAAGAGGTGAAAGTGCAATTAAAGTGACTGGTATTCCAGATAAAATTATTGATTCAAGTGGAAGAGAATATTTCTTATCTCAATGGACAGGAAAAAGAATTACAACAAAATGTGTAGGTAATTTTTGTTGGGCATCGAAGCCGAGTGCAAACTTAATAGATCCTTATGATTTTAATTATATATATAATCCGCTATCACAGGGAGCAAGTGCGTCATATAGTCTTGTTGCACACTTTGGAAGGATGATATATGTTGATGCTGATGCACATGGCGGAATGAATGGTCGAAATTGGGCAGATGCATATACAACTCTTCAGAAGGCAATTAGTGAAGCAGAGCCGTATGATATGATATTGATTGCAAAAGGGACTTATTATCCAAGCGAAGACGGTGATAGAAATGCTACATTTGAATTTAAAAAGTATTTCAAAGTTTATGGTGGTTTTGATGGTACTGAAAAATTCAGCTGGGATTTTATGAAACGCCACTCGTCTGCAATGAATGAATTTTTATATGCTCGTGATGTTGAAAAGAACAGAACAATTTTATCAGGTGATGTTACGGCTGCTAAATCTGTAACAAATTATACAGATGATCCTTCAGATAATGCATATCATGTAATAACAGGACCTGGATTTGATTATGATGGAGCGTCATTCGAAGATTTCAAAGAAGAACTTACTTATGACGAGCGAGTTTCTGAACCTATTCCGGTACTTTTAGATGGTGTAACTGTTGAAGGCGGAAATGCTGATGGTCAAGGTTCTTTTGCAAACGGTGGAGGACTTTTAATTAAAAGTATTCCTTTCTTTGCACGATTCTGTACTTTTAAAAATAATTATGCTGAAAATGGTGGAGCTGTATATATTCAGCCTACATTTATGTTTCCTCCTCCTAAAACAGGACTTTCTAAAATTTGCTTTTATGTATTAAATAAATGGAAAGCAGACCGTCTTGCTGATCAAATTAAGGTTTTCCCAACTACATTTGAACATAATATTTTTATAAACAATGAAGCTGTTACCGGTGGTGCAATTGCTGAAAGAAAAGCTAATGTTTTGATCTATAACACTACAATTGCTAAGAATCAAGCTACTATTGGTGGGGCACTTTCGCTTGATAGTATAGCAATGACATTGTCAGGGGAACAATACCCTTGGAGTCATATTGCAAATTCTATCTTTTATGGTAATCAATCTACTGATGCTTCAACTTTTGATAACATTGTTACTCAAAATGGTGCACAAATTAGAATGGACTATTCAAATATTGTAGAGCCAAAGAAAGAAAACGGCTTCGTTTACCCAGGAATAAATAATATGGCTGAGGATCCAAATTTTGTATCTCTTGGAAGCCAAATGGAATGGGAACCTAAAAAAGAATATCTTGCTGGTGATGTTATTACTGTCGGAGCTTATAATGATAAATATGTTTGTATCATCTCTGGTATTTCGAGTGATTCAGAACCTCAGTGGAATGATTTGGCTCCTGAGGTTGGTAATATTATTGAGGATGGAACTACTGATCCATTGACTGGTAGCGTGTTGACCTGGCAGAAACAAGCTTGGGACAATACTATAAATGTACATCTTAAATCTACTGCAGGTCATTACAGTGAGAACGGTTGGGTGTACGATATGGAAACATCTACATCAATTGATAAAGGTCCTGATGTTTTTCCAGGTTTTCCTAATAGATTAGTCAATGATATTGATTATAATATGACCAGTTCTACTGTAATTCCAGGGTTTTGGGCTCCTCTCTACTTTGAGCCTGCAAGAAATGGTGGAAAAATTAATATCGGTGCTTATGGTCAAACTATGTATGCTTCTAAAACATGGGATACAGCTGGAGCAACGGATGCTGTAGTTGTTACAAATCCGGGTGCTGACGATTCCGGAACGCACGGACTTAGGGTCGGATTGTCTGTACCTCATAAATATGCAATTGAGTGGATCGCTCAAGGTCCAAGTTTTAGTTCATCTGTAACTGTTGATCTTGACCTTTATAAAGGTGGAGTTCTCCTAGGTCGGATTGATTCAGGTTTACCAGTTGGTAATATGAATGCAGATGGAGTATATGTAGGATATTATGATTGGGATATTGAAGATTTTAGTAACACTGTTGCTATGTTGGATTACGGAACAGATTACTATATTAAACTTACTGCTTCTAATGGTCAGGAAAATCTGGTATTCTCTAATTTTACAATTAACAGATATTATCGGATAACCTTTAATACTGACGGAACGAGTGGCGCGACTATTAAAGATACTTATGGTAAAGCACTACCTCTTCCATATACAATTAGCGTTCTAAGTGGAAATGAAACTCCAGCGTTTACCGCTTCATTACCTACATTAGGGGATATTAAATTTGTAAACTGGCAGTGGGATGACCCTTTGAATCCTGGGACTATCATGTATAATACTAATAATCCTATTGACGCTATAGTCACTGGCGATATGGATATTACAGCTAATTTTGGCGGTCCATTGACATTGACTCTTTTAAATTGTCATGCGGCTGATGGCTCTGAGTCTCCTATTACTATTTATGAAAGCGAACAGATTCAGCTGGTTGCTGATGTTCCGCCAAGTGGTACTCATTTTGCAGATAACTGGACTGCAACACCAGCGGGTGGCTCTTTTGATGATGCAACAAAAGAAATCGTTATATATACAATGGCAGGAACTGATGTATCTGTCAGTCCTGATTTTGCAGCTAATGCAACTCATACATTAACAATGATTGATGGTACTATTGAACCTAACAATACAACGACTGAGGTTGTTTCAGAGGGTCAGGAAGTTGTTATAAATGCTGATGACCACTCAACAATGGCAGTTCCTGAGCATTTTTCTTCATGGACTGTTGATTCAGGAGCATCTGACGGATTCTTTAAAGATATCAATGACCGTTCTACAACATATACAATGGGTACTGGTGATGTCACACTTAAAGCTAATTATATGCCTAGTAAAGTGATCTCTTTTACAGTTGTAGGTGGTGTAGTTAATCCTGTTCAAACTACATATTACGAACAGACAACTTATGAATTGGTTGCTAATACTCCGGCTCCTGGAGAGTACTTTGTTAAATGGTCAACAAATGACGGTGGAGAATTTGATGATGATTTGACATCTACAACCCATTATACTACACCATCAAATGATACTACAGTTACTGCGGAATTCAGGCCAATGCCTGTTCTGACAGTTGAAAATGGAACATTGCCGAATAATGGTAATGCCACATCTGGTTCATTTATTCCTGGAACAAAAATTGCAATCGCAGCATCAGGAACGGGATATTTTGTAAGATGGAGTAGTAATGGCGGTGGTGAATTCACAGATGAATTTTCTGATAAAACTGAATTTACAATGCCAACTAGTGATGTTACAATAACTGCTACTTTCTCAGATTCTCCAACATTGATTGTTATTAATGGTCAAGGTAGTGGTGAATATGCTTCCGGGTCTCAGGTTGAAATTATATCTCAGGCACCAGCAGTTGGAGAATACTTTGCAGGATGGACAGATAATGTCGGAAGTTCATTTATTGATGCTTCTCAAATGACAACTAGTTATACGATGCCTGATAGAACAGCAGTTGTTACAGCTAACTTTGATAAGAACCCAATTCTTACAATTGTAAACGGTACACCTGAAGGTGATAATCCTACAGTACCTGGTTCTCTCGTAACTGTAACTGCTAAAAATATCCCTGGTCAGTATTTTGCTCACTGGGAAGCTGAAGTAAACGGCGTACAGGATAATAGTGGAATTGCTGATCCTAATAAAATGATTACTGTTTATACTATGCCAAATTCTGATACTACATTAACAGCTGTATTTACAGTTGAACCTGAATTGACTGTCATAAACGGTATTGACCGTTCAGGCGGAGGAACAACTCATGGAACTGGTACTAGAGTGCCGATAATGGCAGTTGCTCCAGTGGCTGGTATGCATTTTAAAGGTTGGATAACCGAAAGTGGTGGTAGTTTTGGTGATGCTTCTGCTATTTCCACAGATTATACTATGCCGGATAATAAAGCTGTTGTAAAAGCTGTCTTTGTTTGGAATGTTAATTTCGAAGTTGCTGTGGATCCTAATAATCCTGATGTTTCACAAGGTAAAATTATTGGACAAAATCCGCAGGAAGTAGAAAATAATGCTGCAGCTCTTGAAGTTACTGCAAGACCTAATCCTGGATATAAATTTGCATCTTGGGATGATGGTTCAACTGATAATCCTAGGATTGTGGCTAATGTTACTGCAGATATTACATATACTGCATCATTTGAAAAAGACCCTGAAATTGCAGGGGTTATTACAATGGGCATGATGCTTCAGATTCCAAGTGCAGACTTCCCTAGCGGAGCGTCTGGTAAAGTCTTTGGTTCATATGTTGAAGGCGGAAAACCTAAAACTGCTCCTGCTAAGCAGGTTTCAGCGGGTGACCCGTACTTGGCACAGTGGGTAAGAAGAATCAGACTTTATAATATTAAATCAATCAAGAGTGCATATAAACAAGGTATTACTACTGATAAGTGGCTGCAAATTAATCCAATCACAACATCTGATTGTATGATGTCTGTTAAAGCTGGAAAACAAACAGCTCCTCTGCTCAGACCTAAATATCTTATCACTCCTCCGCATATTACAGCTCTGAAGAGTTGGGATGGAACTTTGATTGATGGCGTGAATGTTAAAGGTGTTCATATGAATAGTATCATACTACTCGAAGGTGAATACTTCGGAAGTAAACTTCCTAAAGTTTATATTGAATATAAAGATTACAATGATAAACTTAAGCATAAAAAACTAAAAGTACTTAAAGTTCTGCATTATCCTGATGCGAAGGGTAAAGAAAGCAAAAGTTGTATGGATATTATGACAGGTCTTAGTGAACTGTATGTCCAGATGCCTCGTAAATGGTGGCAGGACTGGGGTACAAAAGAAAGTTATCTTATAATTCTTGACAATGGCTTTGGAATTGATACAGTTAAAGTACCTACAATCCCATCAGGTCAGAATACTTCACCTCATACAGGTTCTAAAGAAGTTCAGTCTAGTGGTAAGTATACAATAATTGATGTACTTAACAACACTGTAAGGGATGATGGCACGATAATTGATGATGGTTGTTCCGATGCAGAGGCAGATGCCCTTAGGATTACACTACCATCTAAGTTCAGTGCGAACGGAGCAAAATTAAGTGTTTATAAGAAAACAAAAGTTAAGTATACTCCTGCTGGTGGCAGTACGCCTGATACATTCAGTTATACTGTTGATGATGGACACGGCGGAGTTAAGAATGGTACTGTAATTGTCAAATAAATACAAGTACTAACTAAGTAAACTCACAGCCCCGATTTATTTCGGGGCTTTTTTATTTTTAAAGAAGAATTTTATCCAGAAGGTATTGCATTACACAGTCGGACTGGTAAATTGTTTAAATATAATTATTAATAATTTGTGATATTAGGAGATTTTTTAATGAGTAATGAAAATAAATTTGATGTACATAAAATTGCCGCTCTTGCACGGTTGGAATTAACTGAAGCAGAAGAGAAGGTTTTACAAAATGATTTACAAAATATCGTTGGTTATATTGACCAGATGTCCGAACTTGATGTAGCTGATATAGAACCTACAGCCCACGCTGTTCCTCTTATAAATGTTTACCGTGAAGATGTGGCAGGCAAATCTTTTGAAAAGGATTTAATGTTAAAAAATGCTCCATCATTAATTGATGATGAACTTATACAGGTACATCAGGTTGTAGATAGTCACTAATACAGGAATTTTATAATGAAAACAATATTTGATTTATCTAAGGATTTACAAAAGGGAAACATAACTTCTTTTCAGCTTTGTTCTCAATTTTTGAAAAAAATTTCTAAGACAGAAAGTGATGTAAATGCTTTTTTATCAATTGATAATGAAAAAATATTAAATGCTGCATCAATGGCGGATGAAAGAAGAAAAAATGGAAAAGAAAAATCCGATTTCGACGGAGTGCCTATTGCTGTGAAAGACAATATTGCAGTAAAAAATGAAAAGTGCAGTTGTGCTTCTAAAATTCTTGAACCGTTTCTCTCTCCTTATGATGCTACAGTTATTACAAAATTAAAAGATAGCGGGATGATTCCATTTGGTAGAACAAATATGGATGAATTTGCTATGGGCTCTTCTTGTGAAAACAGTGCATTTAAAAAAACTAAAAACCCTGTGGATTTTGACCATGTTCCTGGAGGCTCAAGCGGAGGTTCTGCTGCAGCTGTAGCTGCGGAAGAAGTCCCGGCTGCTTTAGGGTCAGATACCGGAGGTTCAATCAGACAACCTGCTTCTTTTTGCGGAATAGTAGGATTTAAGCCAACCTATGGTAGAGTTTCTAGATACGGTTTGGTTGCGTATGCTTCTTCTCTTGATCAGATTGGACCATTAACATCAAATGTAAAAGATGCTGCATTGATTTATGATATAATAAAAGGTCATGATAAAATGGATTCAACTTCTCTGCCGGATTCAATTGAACCTCCCATTTATAAAAATTTGAATTTAAATGACCTGAACGGGTGCAGATTTGGATTGCCTGTAGAATATTTTAATCAGCCTGGATTAGATCCAAATGTCAGAAAAAAAATTGAAGATTCAATTTCTGTTTTGAAAAAACTAGGTGCGGAAGTGATTGAAGTGTCCCTCCCTCATACAAAATATGCAATAGCTGCTTATTATGTTATTGCAACGGCTGAAGCAAGTGCGAATCTTGCCCGGTTTGATGGTATCAGATACGGGAAAAGGGTATCAGATTCAAAAAATGTATTGGATACCTACTTAGGTTCACGGGGCGAAGGCTTTGGTGAAGAAGTAAAAAGACGAATTCTTTTAGGCACTTTTGTATTAAGTAGCGGTTATTATGATGCATATTATTTAAAAGCTCAAAAAGTACGAACGCTTATTATAGATGACTTTAAAAATGCATATAAACAGTGTGATTTTATTTTAAGCCCGACTTCTCCTGTTACTGCGTTTAAATCAGAACAGAACATTGATGATCCATTGCAGATGTATCTAGCTGATATATACACAATTTCTTTAAATCTTACAGGTGCATGTGGAATAAGTTTGCCTTGTGGTTCTGTAGATGGGTTGCCGGTGGGAATGCAGATTATGGCTGCTCCTGAATGCGAACTGCAGCTCCTTAGAGTTGCAGATGTCTTTGAAAATGCAATTAATGAAAATATTTAATTCTTGGTGATGGATATGTCAAAATATGATGTTGTAATTGGTTTGGAAGTTCATGTAAAGGTTAAAACAGCCAGTAAAATGTTCTGTTCTTGTGAAAATAAATATGGAGCCGAACCCAATACTTTGGTTTGCCCTGTATGTATGGGGTATCCGGGAGTTTTGCCGGTTCCTAATAAAGAGGCTATCAATAAAACAATTTTAGCCGGATTGTCCTGTGGCTGTATGATAGCAAAATATAGTAAATTTGATAGAAAAAGTTATTTCTATCCTGATATGCCTAAAAATTATCAGATTTCACAGTATGATTTGCCTTTCTGCTTAAATGGGAAAATAGAAATTGGAGGGAAAGGTTTTTCCGGAAATAATCTCTCAGAAAAAATTATAGGTATCACTAGAATACACCTTGAAGAAGATGTTGCTAAGTCAACACATTTTGCCGGGGCAAGTGGTATTGACTTTAATCGTGCCGGCTCTCCTCTTATGGAAATTGTCAGTGAACCGGATATGGCAACACCTGATGAAGCTTATGCTTATTTAACAGAAATTAAACAAATAATGCAGTATGCAGGTATTAGTAATTGTGATATGGAAAAGGGTGAATTAAGATGTGATGTAAATGTCTCATTGAAACCGTCTGGAGCTACAGAGTTTGGAACAAAAATTGAAATTAAGAATTTAAATAGCTTTAGAGCTGTTCATCGTTCTTTAGTACATGAAATCAAGCGCCAGAGAATTGAACTTGATGAGGGAAATTCATTAGTACAGGAGACCCGCGGCTGGAACGATGATAAGGGAATTACATATCTGATGAGAGTTAAAGAAAGTGAAAGTGATTACAGATATTTCCCGGAGCCTGATTTAATGCCTGTAGTGCTATCTGAAGAAGAGATAGATGCTATTCGTTCAACTATGCCGGAGTCACCTTCTGCTATGAGAAAACGCTTTGTTGACGATTATTCATTAACTCCTTATGATGCAGAAGTTATGTGTCAGGAAAAAACTATCGCAGAATATTTTGATAGAGCATCTAAAAAAGTTTCTACTCCAAAATTACTTGCAAACTGGATTATTTCTGAATTATTACGCGAACTTTCAGATGCAGGTATTACAATTGATCAATGCAAAATTAAACCGGATATGCTTGCTGAAATGATTGAAATGATCAATAAAAATACAATCAGCGGAAAGATAGCAAAAAAAGTATTTGCTGAGATGTTTGCTTCTGGGAAATCTCCGGAATCTATTGTTAAGGAAAAGGGTTTAGTACAAGTTACAGATACTTCAGCAATTGAGGGTTTTGTGGAACAGGCTCTTGCTGATAATCAATCTCAAGTTCAGCAATATTTGGATGGAAATGAAAAAATCCTTCAATACTTTGTCGGGCAGGTAATGAAATTAAGCAAGGGTAAAGCAAACCCTGGAATGGTTGTCAAGATACTGAAAGAAAAATTAAGTGTTATGGGATAGTAATACTTATTTTTTATTTTAATTTTATAGTGTACTTATTATTAAATAATCGACATATTTTGTTGAAGTTGAATTATTACAGGAATAGTATATATGAAAAATAGAAATACAAATACGCTTCTTATTTTTTTTGCGAAGCGTTTTGTCTATTCTATTTTTATCCTGTTAGGTGTTTTGATTTTGACTTTTTTGCTTTTTCGAGTCGCTGCTGGTGATCCTGCAAGAGCTTTGCTCGGAAAGAATCCTTCTCCTAAAGAAGTTGAAGAAATGCGCATTGCTTTGGGAGCCGGTAAGCCTTTGATTTATGGATACTGGCAGAAAACCGAACTCTACACTTCTGTCTCTTTTAAGCGAAAACACTCTTTAAAAGGGATTAAGTTTAAAGGGAATCCTGAAATTAAAAATAATGCGTTGAACTTGACTAGAAATGATTTGGTTGTTTTTCGACCCAATTTTGAAGGCACAAATTTAAAATTAAAACTATCTTTTGAATACCAGGGGAATTTACATATAAGTATTGGTAAGGGTAAAAGAATTATTGTTTGTGATTCAAATTATCTTAAATACAAATCAATTGAATTCGATAATTTACCAGGAATCATATCCTTTTCTTCCGAATCTTCAGGTTCTTTAAAAAATGTATCTTTTCATAGGCGTCTTTCATCTCCGTATGATTCTCAATTAATGGAAGCTTTACAGGAAATTATCTCTTTTAAAGATACATTCCCATATCTTTCTTTTTTTAATTTCGGCAGAACTCTTGTTTCAAAAGAAGAGGTTACTCAAGTTCTTCGTGAAGGTGTTTTCCCTTCTCTCTTTTTGATGATTCCTATTTTTATAGGTGAATTGGTGCTTGGAATCATTTTTGCTATGACTGCGGTCGTCTTTCATGGGAAATTCCCTGATAAATTTTTAATGTTTCTTTCTGTTGCAGGTATGAGCGTTAGTTATATTGTCTTTATGATTGCTGGACAATATCTTTTTGCTTATTATTATCATATATTCCCGATTTGGGGATTCGAAAATTACCGCTATCTCTTGCTGCCTGTCATAATTGGAATAATTAGCGGAGTAGGAGGAGGGATTCGTTTTTACAGAACTATTTTTATCAATGAATTAAAAAAAGAGTATTTGCGTACTGCACATGCTAAAGGAATTTCACCTTTTTTCGTATATTTTAAACACTTAATGAAAAATGCAGCTGTCCCTATTATAACAAGGTCTGCTGCTATTCTCCCATTCCTTTTTACGGGCAGTCTTCTACTTGAAAGTTTTTTCGGAATCCCAGGTCTTGGATATGCAGGTATAAATGCTCTGATGAATTCTGATATTCAACTTTTAAAGGCTCTTGTTATTATGACCGCAATTCTGTTTATAGTCGTTAATACAATCGCAGATATTATAAATGCCTGGGCTGATCCTAGAGTTGATCTTTGATTGTGTAATTGTATTATAAAGTCAAGAGAAAAATAAAAATTTCTGTGCCACATCTCTTCTTATTTTCTCTTGTCTTATCTCTTTTGACCTTAAAATCTTACCAGCCTATTAGTGGTTTTTCATCCTGTTTTACAATCTCTATGTTTTCTTCCCACATTGCAAGTCCATTTTTCAGATTTGTAAGAGCCATGTGAAATACAAAATATGACTCATGCTGCCGTCCCTCTTCCGTGTACTGCTGGACAATTTCTCCGGATAAACTCATGTCAGGGGCAATTGCTGTTTCATGTTTTTGTACTGTTTTTTGATTAAATAAATCATCATTTTCAAGTTCTCTTACTTGACGGGTCGCCTGATCATCTGCTCCGTTCCCTCCGACGGCTGTCGTAGTGAGAGCTTTTCCGGAATGAAGTATCGCCTGCCTTATTTTATCTGTTAAAATCCTTGTATTTATATGCTGGTTTGTAGAGTTTTTTACTGTACTGACCATCACTATTGTTTTTCGTCCGTCATCTCTGTTTAATACGCCTGATGCCAGTAGGGAATTAATCCCTTTTTGAGCAGCAATCTGCCAGTCTTTAACATTTATATCACCAACAGTAATTAAACTATTGTTAGAATCTGGATCAATTCTATGAGCCGTTGTTCCACAGGCATTTAATAACAGGGTAACAGATACAATTGCCACTAAAGTTTTAATATCTAAAAATTTCATAATAATTCCTTTTGTTGTTTTTATCGGTTTCTTGCTGAAATATTTTCCCTAATACTCAGCAGAAAGTCTTTACATGAAGGATTCGGTGCAACAGCATTGAATCTTACAGTATCTCCAGGAACAATACTTACAGGAATCCAAGTGCCAGCTGCTGTTTTAACTTCCATCCCATTTTTATCCAGCCATGTAAAGCGGTATTCAATCTGGTAGGGATTATCACCCATAAACCAGGTACTAATCTGATCCATAATTCCAACCCGTGTATTTTGTGCTGCAATCTGGACTCGGAAAAGACCGTCAGGTTGTTCGAGTTTATTGACACTTGTAAATTTCAGCCGTCTTCTGAGGAAACTGTCAGTGGAAATTTTTGAAGTGTCTACTTTTGTAGGTTTCATTGTTTTTTCTTTATTTTCAACAGTATTAACAGTTGACTGACAGGATACAAAAACAGCGATACAGCATGCTGTAAAAGTTATAATTGCAGCTTTTTTCATAATTTGCCTCATCCTTTTATATTTTTTACTAATGCTCAATGAATAACAGTACTCTAATATACATCAAATCGCTTAAAAAAAAATTTATTTTGATTAAAAGCTCTGATATAGATTATACTTATCCTGCTACTATCTTTCAATTCAATAACTTTATTTTTTATTTTCCCTTTGCTCTTAGGAAATGAAAACATTACTTTCCTGTCATCAGAATAAGGAAATTGAGCAACTGCAACCTCTTTAGGAAGTGTTTCCCAAGAGCGCGTATCGGCTGTATTAAAGAGGTATTTATAAAATCCTGTCAGAGCCATAGCTGCAATCCCAAATCCGTTACCGGCTCTTCTGGCAGCCAAAACAGCAGCATAAGAAGCGGTTTCCTTTACGAGTGTAGATGTTACAATGCGAGTTATCATTTTCGGGAAATCAGAATTATATTCATTTAATACTACAGCATCAATATCTGCGATATTTTCAAGGGGTTCACTTTTTTCTTTCTTATTAAGAGAAAATGATATCTCTAGATTATTTGTTTGGTCATTAAAAAATTCATATACTGGAAAAGCTATTCCAGTGTAACCCACAAATGGGAGAACCATCTGGAATTTTTTAGTTTTTAATGCTGCTCCTCGACCATTAAAAAATAATACAAATACGATTTTATCGTTAAGCGAAAAATTGTAAGGTTCTACTTCTTTTAATTCTTCAGGAATTTCTGAGCCGGTTGCATGTGCTAAAGTAACAAAAGTGCGCTTTACAAGATTATTTTCAGGTTCCATTTTATATAGATTTCTGAAATCAACCAATGCTTCAGTGTAATTGTTTTCAATAAGATAACCTAGTGCTGAAAAGTATGAAACTAACGGGTTTGCAAATGCTCCATATCGGGTATGGGCTATAACTGAAGAATTCTCCATGGCTTCTTTAACTGCTTTTTGCTTCTTTAACTGTTCAAAACTAATGCTGCTTTTTGAATGAGTTTTAGCTTTTTGTTTATTTAAGTTTTGTAAGTTCTCTATCTCTTTCTCTTCTTTTTTTATTGTGCTTAAATAGGTTTTCAACACTTTTTTCTGATATTCCCGCATTTTTCGGATTTCAACCAGAGCATCTTCAGTTTTTTGGAGTGCAAAATAATTTAGAGCAGTAAAAATATATAGCATAGATTTATCGACAAATCTGCCTTTATAGGGCAATGAATTCAAATTAGTTGCCAGAACTGCACTTTCCTGAGTAATATCTCTAGTTGAGATCAGGGCTCTTTTTTCATAATCCTTTATAACTGTTTCGCATCTCTGAAAAGCCTGTAAACTTTTTTCATAATGGCCTGCTTCAAATAAAACATATCCAGATTCGAGCATCCACGAAAGTTCATCTGTTGAATTTTTAGATGAGACTCCTTTCTTATATAGAGGCTCAGAAACTTTATTAATATTGCCATTATAAATTTTTTTTATAAATGAAGCTTTTTGTTTCCGTGCAGTTGTAAAAACAGAGCAGGCATTAATCAGAATAAGTAAATTGATTAGGATAAACAACTTAACAAGAGAAACTGAATAATTCCTAATATTTAATAACAACCACCTAAAAGAAAGAGTTTTGAAATGCATGTTATTTATAGAGAAAATATAATATAAATAACTTTACCAGCCCATATCCTTGTTTGGATAATCCGGTGCCGCATCTTTAATTTTTTTATGTAACGGTCTGCATATATCGCCTACTCTGATGCTTGCTGTCTCTTTTATAATTTCTGCCTGACTGAATTTTACATCAACATTAATAATTTGTATTTCAGCAATGTTCAATTCAGATGAACCAAGATTTTCCCCTGTATCAACATCTATGACTGGACTACCGCTGTTAACTACTTCATAAATTTCCCCTTTTTCAATGCCAGCAGATTTCCCACGGTTTAGAATAATCGTTTTCCCATCATTTTGAATGGCTGTTACTTTTATAGGATAGACGGCTTGGAGTATATCATTTCCGATTTCTTTTGCAGAGCGTGCAAATAATAGATCTTTATAATCTGCAAAATTCCAATCTTTCCTTTCAGATGCAGGTATTTCTCTTCGTACATCTATACTTTTTAGCTTTTTTATCACTTGCCCAGAACTGACAATTTTGCCAGTATTGGTTTCAATTACTTCAAATTGGGCTTTAAAAGTTGCAACTATTCTCGGAGTTGTTTCTCCTGTAATCTTTATATTCTGTCTGATAACCTGAAAATCAATTCTATTAATGACTCCTGTAACTAGATAATCCGCTACCAGTAAATTACCAACCTTTTTAAACTGTTCCGGATTTGCCCAATCTGATTCGGTCAGCATATTTTCATCCATTACCTTTACAATTTTTGTTCTACTTAGGATGTTAAACTTTCTGGACGATGTTAAAAAATTAAGTAATTCATGAGTAAATTCACTTTCAACCAACTCTCTGGACATTGACACATCACCGACTTGAACAGATTCAATAACTTTGCTGATTTGAAATGGAAGAACAGCCATTGTCGGTTGTGAGTCAGGGGCTGCAATAAGTGCTACTCTACAACAAATAGCAAGTAGTATAACTGTTAAGTTTTTCATTTTTTATCCTTTTTCTTTTTAAATAAACTGAAATTACTTTATAATATAGAATTTACCCCAGCATGCTGGAGGATTACTTCTCTTTTTTTGATTCCTCAGGTTTTTCAGTTTGAGCTTTATCTTCTCCAAAATTTAACTCTTTTTTCAAATCTTTTAAATTTTTCAAATCTATACTTTCAATCCCAGCCTGAACTGCATCAAGCTGAATAAGACCAAAAAGCTTATTGTTTGTATATACATCATTAATTTTCTTTATACGAGCCTTTTTAAATTTTTTCTTTTCTTTTCTGAGTTTCGTTGAAAAAACATCATAAACCGGCTTCCAGACTTTGTCAATAAGAATGTATCCGTTAGCGGAGTAAATCTGTTCTGTAACCTGTTTTGTATTTTTATAAATATATTTTTTACGGTTTTTAGTATAAGCCTGCCTAATTTTTTTTACTTCAGCAGAGAGTATGTCAAGAGCAGTTAAGTCATTAAACATCCAGTAGTATTCCGGTTCAATATCAAATAAGTTGTATTTTTTCCCATTAAGATCTAGATATTCAACTCCGTCTTCTTCTACAATTCCATTGTATTTCCCACTTAAAACTTTATCAGATTTTTTCAATTTGATTTCAATTTTTGTTCCGATTGAAGGCAGATTATTATATTTATCCTTAACTGCTTTTACTTTAGATTCTAAAGATTCAGTTGTGTACATCTCTAATGATTTGTTATGTAACTGCTTTTTAATAGCTCTTTCAACTTCTATTTTTTTCATGTAAGGTTTATCTACCGGTAACTTAATATTCATATCCTTGGCAATTTTCTGCTTAGTTGCTTCTTCATTATATTCAGGTATTTTTGCAAGTTCTTCTTTTATATGTGCAATTGTTTTATTGTATTGACGATATACAAGGAAACCGCCTCCTCCAAATACTATCAGAAGTATCAGGATTAGTAAAATAATCATACAACCCATTCGTTTATTTTCTGCCATAACAATCAATCCGTTTCTTTTTTAAAAATTCATTATTTATTACTCATTTGATATAATATCAATATTCTTATATCATCAGTCAACTAACATTAGATTATATCATATTTAATCACTTGATGCAAGGATTTTTGAAACTTTTTTAAAATCTGGGTGTTTTGAGTCTTGAAGAAGCATAAAGAGTAATGATTCGACAGTTAAAGATAAAACTCCGGCATTTTGTGCTGTAATAAATGCTGTTTCCTTATCAATAGAATTTCGGGAGCAAACAGCGTCATGAAGAATTATAACCTGATATCCTTCTTTAATACAGTCCAGAGCAGTTTGAAGTACGCATACATGAGTTTCGATACCAGCGAGAATGATAATTTTTTTTCCGGACAAAGCAAGTTTATCCTTTACTTCCTCGCTTCCCATGCATGAAAATGTATTTTTTTCAATAATGGGCCAATCTGGATTGAAGTACTTTTTTAGAGGTGCTATTGTGTTTCCTAGTCCTTTTGAATACTGTTCGGTTATAATTACAGGCATATTTAAGACCGATAAAGCTTTTAAAAGTCTTTGTTGGCGATTAATTGTATCTTTAATTTCTACAGGCATTGCATTAATGAGCTTCTCCTGCATATCAATAAATACCATTATACTTTTATTCAATTTAGTGTAATCAAATATGTTATTCATTTTTTATATCCTTGTGTGTTAAAATTACCTATTATTAATAACTTAAAAATAATTAATGAGAAAGAGTTCTTTGAAAAAAATCATTTACAATTGATGCAAATTTCTTCCCGATAACTTCTGTTGAGTATTCTTCTGCAATTAATTTTCTTCCGTTTTTAGAAAGTCTTTCACGAAGTGAAGTATCTGAGATTATCAACTCAATTTTTTCTACAAATTCCTGATATGTTGATGCTAGTAACGCATTTTTATTGTTATTCGCAACTTTCACATTCATTCCAACAGCAGACGCAACGGAGGGTACGCCTGCCGCAAGATACTGTAGTAATTTGTATGATGCTTTCCCATTTGAAAAAGGGTCTTGCGTCAACGGCATTATTCCAATATCAAAGTTTTTTATCTGTTCGTATTCAGTATCCTTGTTCCAACGCAGATTTTCAACTGTCAATCCTTCAAAGTGGAAATCGACATTTGAAATCACGCGTAATATAAAATTATATTTATTTTTGAGTTGAAGCAGGGCAGGAGCCAAATCTTTCAAATAGCACTGAGTAACTGCAGTTCCGACCCAGCCGATTACCGGAATTTCATTTATTTTAGAACTGTCATGAATTCTTAATCTTGACATATTTATTCCAGAAGGAACAATATGAATACGGTTTGAGGGTATATACTGGGAGGCAAAATCAGCAAGAACTGAATTTGCAGCAATTACCAGATCTGATGCTTTGACAATTCGTTTAAATCTTCGGTGCCGGGTATTGCTTCTATATGAATTAAAGTCAGACGATGGTGATTTGTTTTTTAAATAAACCGCATCGTCAAAGTCAAATGCAAGAGAAGCAGATTTTTTTCTAAGTTCACAAAATTCAAACCATCCTAATAATCGTTTTTGAAGTAGAACCAAATCATATTTTCCGCATTTATTGAATAGCAAATGGCGTTCACGATATGAATCAGGAATTACCTCAATATCAGAATCTATTCCTCTTTCTTCAAAATAGGGAAGCAACTCTGCAACCCGTATTCTTGAACTAGGCGTTTTTGCCGATTTGACCAGAAAAATCACTTTAGGTTTAAACATAATTATTACTCCAGATTGTTATAAACTACTCAATGAAAAGCAATTTTCAAGTCAATAAAAAAAATATTAAATTTTTTTGATTTTTTTCTTGCAAAAAAATAATAATGTTGTATTATTGTTAGCACACGGAGAAATGAGTGTTAAAACATTGCAAATTATCCGTTGCTAACGAAGAAGTGGTGACTCGTTTTTATGCGGGGGCGTAGCTCAATTGGTTAGAGTACCAGACTGTCGATCTGGTTGTTGCGGGTTCGAGTCCCGTCGCTCCCGCCACTTTCTTTTCATTCAATATTTCCAATTTAAAGAAGTACCTTTTATTGCTATTGACCTTTCATATTTAAAAGTATATTTATATTGTCAATTAAATCTTTTTGAGTAAAAGGTTTCTGAAGAAATTTTATATTTTTAAATTTCAATAGTTTTTCTGTCTGAATATCACCTTTAGTAAGTCCACTTAAAAAGAGCACTGGAATCTCGGGGTTAATTTTTCTAAACTTATGATAAAGATCACATCCTGATTTTTCATGAATTACTACATCAAGAACAATCATATCAATAAGTTCATTTTTATTTTTAAAAAGTTCATAAGCCTGAGAATCGTTTGATGCTAGTATCACATGAAATTTATTTGCCTTCAGAATTGACATGTTTAAGATTCTTACATCATCATTATCTTCTGCAAGAAGAATAACTGTATTATCTTTTTTCTTTACAGTGATGCACTTCTGTCCTTCAGAAGTAGAATCAGAAATTTCTTTATCAGACGCTGGAATATAAACAGAAAATACTGTACCTTTTCCTAGTTGACTTTTGGGAATAATTGTCCCTTTGTGCTGTTTAATGATTCCGAATACAGTTGATAAGCCAAGTCCGGTGCCTTTCCCTAATGGTTTTGTGGTGAAGAACGGTTCAAATATTTTATTCAATACTTCCTTTTTTATTCCCGTGCCTGAATCCTGTATTGACAAAATAACATATTCATTTTGTGATAATTCATTAGCTTTTAAAAATTGAGCATCTTCGATTTTTCTTCTTTCAGTTCTTATTAAAAGTTTTCCGCCTTCAGGTAACATAGCATCTCTAGCATTAACGCATAAATTCATTAAGACTTGTTCAAGCATATTTGCGTCTGCTTCGATCAGGCAAGTCTTTTTAGATTGAATAAATGTTATTGATATATTTTCAGGAATGACCCGTTCTAACATTTTTTTGAAATCTGTAATTAACTTGTTTAAATCTAAGACATTAAATTCCATTGCCTGTTTCCGGCCGAAAGCTAAGATGGATTTTGTTAGTTCAGTTGCCCTCGTCCCACTCTTTTTTATCTCTAAAATATCTTCATAAACCTTGTTTTCTTTATCAAGTTTCGTTAGTGCAAGTTCTGCATATCCATGAATAACCTGTAGGACATTATTTAAATCGTGAGCAATTCCACCTGCAAGTTGTCCTATAGCTTCCATTTTTTGAGATTGAAGTAATTTTATATTTAATTTTTTTTCTGAAGTCATATCAATGACAGTAATTACAACTTGGTTCTCTTGTTTGGAAACAAAAGGTGCTGCAACAATTTTAAGAGATCTGAGTTCCCCGTCAATTTTTCGCTCAATATTTTTTTCGAGTGTTTTGCCTGTTTTAAAAACGAAACTGGCAGCACAGTTTTCCTGAGGAAAACTTTCCGTTTCTGTCCGAGCAATATCGCAGCATCTGCTAAAATCTTTTGATGCGGTTCTAGCCGCCTTATTTGCTTTTTTAATTTTATAATGGTTATCAATCACAAAGATAGGATTAGGAAATGAATCGAGGATATTATTTAAGAATTCGGCAGAACTAATAAGTTTTTGGCGGCTCTCCATTAATTCTTTAGTTCTGATTGCAACTTGTTCTTCAATTTTTATCGCATTTGTTGACTGATGCCAGACTAAATATGAGATTAAAATTGATAAAATTAGACCGGATAATAGAATCAGTAAAGGTTCTGACGATGTATATAAATTAAAGAAAGCGGGAACAGTTTTAAAGTGAATAATTAATTCTTTATTCCCAAAACTTATTTTTTTTGATTTCTTTAAATTGGGAATCGGGAAAACTGAAATAACTTTGGTAGGATAGTTTTTTAGAGGAGAGTTGTATTTTATGCAAACTTCTTCCGAACCATCTGCATGTTTCTCACACAACTCCATATTTATTCCACGCGGAGTTAACGAATTTATTGTTGAGTTTACGATATCTTTCGCAAAATAAATACCAAATAAAATACCCTGCATCAACTTATGACTCTCATCCGGAAAATTATTTGAAACATTCCCCAACATTACTATCCACCCTTTTGCCTCTTCAATTGGTAATGAATCAATATCAGCAGTTACTATTTTTTTAGTTTCAAGAGAATGAATCAAGGCATCTGAAAGTTCTTTCGAGGCTGAATTCAAATCAAATCCCAGTAAATTTTTGTTCAATGGTTTTATATATTGAACTGGTATGATAAAATCAGTAGAAGCAGGAGAAAAATTTCCAGAATGAACAAGGTAATCTTTATTATAATATTTTTTAGTTATATTCGTAAAATCATCTAGGTCAGAAACATTAATTTTAGGAGCCCAACCTATAATACACCGGTCATCAGTAATTGTTTGAGAATATCTGCTAAATTCCTTCGAGGTAACAACTTCGCTACCACAAAAAAATGCTTGGATGGATAATAAATCATTAATAGATTCATTTATTTTAGAAGAAATTGTACTGGTCAAATCATTACACGAAGTATCAAAAGCACTTTGCCACCGCTTTTTCTCATATTCTCTGTTGATTACAGTTATTACAATCGTACCCAAAAAACAAAGAGAGCCAATAGCTATACTTATTCGCCTGATGTGCTTTCTAGAATATTTAAGTTCTGACATAATGTTATAACCCTAAATTGTTTCGTTTATACAATCTCAATTATAAGCAATTTTTTCAATGAAAGCAATAGAAAGTCAGCTAATAATAAAGATATTATCCTAAAAAAAAGTTTAAATTTTTGATCAGTTATAATAATGTTTTTTGCCTGAAGGATCTTGTGGTAGTAAATATCCCGTAAGAAAAAATAAATTAGGCAAAAGTGTATCAATTAAAATAATAACCGGAATGTTTTGGTTCTCTTGCTGAAAATGATGGATGCAATATTATTAGAAAAAGAGAAATGATGATAAGGAAAATTTATTCAAATATATTTTCCTTATTTTGTGTGTGATTAGTATTATATTAATTATTATGGCATTTTAATCTTTTTAAAGATGAATATTTTTACTGCAGTAATTTTTAATACAAAGCATCCTGCTCCTGTTCTTTCTGTAATACTAAAAAAGCTACCAGAAAAATAAAAACGAGCTCAATTATTTGATCATAAGTATATTTCATATTTTTAATACACATACCTGGTGAAATTATATTTATTTTTCTAACAACTACAGGGGCAATTCCGAACTTCTATCCACGGTTTAGCTACGACTTGCCATCGAGACAGCAGTTTACTTTTGCTCTCTAGTAGGTACACGCTAAAAGTCATCTGCGTGATATTATTTGAAAACTTGCTGAAAAAGTGGATTTTTCAGTGGCTCTGAGCTTTAAGAGAATAGACTTTGAAATAGAATAAATTCTTCTTTGGCAATCTAATTCAAAGAGTATTTTTTATTATATAATCTTACAGCCTGTTCAATCTCAAGAGCAAGCTTTAAAGCATTCATCGCTTTCTGACCACATACTCTTGGTCGTGGCGCCTTCCCGGTCGCATTATACTCGACTATACAGGACGCAAAGTCATCGAGCTCTTTTTCAAGAGCATTATGGTCGTTTATTGGAATCGGCTGGCGTATGACCCTTAGGTTCTCTTCATCTTTTGTGTGATAAACACCTGTTCGTTTTGCATAGTCCAATGAAAGATAGGCGTCAGTATAAAAAATATTATAACGGCGCACAGGTTTGTATGCAATTCTGCTTGCATTTATATTTGCAATACAGCCGTTTTTAAATTGAATACGAGCATTCACAATATCTTCTGTATCACTGAATGCTTTTAAGCCGTTTGCATCAATTTTTTCAACTTCGGAATCAACTAGGTGAAGAACCAGCTCCAAATCATGAATCATTAAGTCAAGAATTACACTAACTTCTGTTCCTCTCGGCAGGGCTCCATGACGCTGTGGCGGATAAGGTGCTAGACGCTGTACATCCAGAAATCTTGCTTTTTCAGCAAGTTGTTCTAAAAATACCATTACAGGATTGAATCTTTCAACATGTCCAACCCCGAGTACAAGGTTATTTTCTTTTGCAAGATTCACCATTTCTTCAGCATCCCGTATTGTTGTCGCAATTGGTTTTTCAATTAGCAGATGTTTTCCAGCCTTTAAAAGCGGAATAGAAATTTTATGATGAAGGTGAGATGGTACTGCAATACTCAACCCGTCGCATATTTCAGCAAGTTCTTCGATGGTACGATAAATTTTAAAATCAAACTCTTCTCCAACAGCAAAAGCAACATTTGGATTTACATCATAAATCCCTGTAACCTCAACTTTGTCATTCATATTATAAAGTCTTGCATGATGCCTTCCTAAAGCTCCAACTCCAATAACACCTATTTTTATTTTATCACTCATCGCTCTACCTGTATTTTTAGTATTTAAATATTCCGAAAGTTATATTAAAACTTAATAATGAAAAAAATTATTTCCAGTCCAGAAAGATAATGTTTTAATATTTATTAAAAAAAGCCGCAGTTCAAATAATGAACAGCGGCTTTTGAATTAACTACACATCAGTGAGATTACATTATCTCTCCAACATTTTTGTAGAATGTCATACGGCGTTTTGCATCTTCTTCTGCTTGCCTGAAGAGCTCTTCTGCTTCTTTAGGAGCTGTTTTAAGAAGAGTTGTATAGCGTCTTTCACTGCGGATAAACTCCTGGAAATCAGCACTAGGCTCTTTTGTTTCCCAAGAGAATGGTTTGTCAAGTTGAGGATTGTATCTGTAGAGAGGCCAGTAACCGCATTCAACTGCGCGTTTCTGTTCTGTCTGAGATTTAGACATATTAATCCCGTGGGCAATACAAGGAGCATAAGCCATAATGATAGAAGGTCCATTATACGATGCAGCTTCCTGGAATGCTTTCAAAGTTTGAGCTCTGTTCGCTCCCATTGATACTGATGCTACATATACATAACCATAGCTCATGCACATAAAACCAAGATTCTTCTTGGTTAAACGCATTCCTGCATTTGCAAATTTAGCAACAGCCGCAATCGGAGTAGCTTTTGAAGCCTGTCCACCTGTATTTGAGTACACCTCAGTATCTACTACCAGGATGTTTACATTACGACCCGATGCAACAACATGGTCAAGACCTCCATAACCGATATCGTAGGCCCAGCCGTCTCCACCGATAATCCAGACACTTTTATCAACAAAGTAATCCTGGAGTTCTTCGATTTTTGCAAGTACTTCTTTTGCTTCGCCTGAAGCCGCTTTCACTGCAGGACCAATCAGACTTTTAACTGTATCCTGGGCTCCTAATGCGTCTGCATCAACCGAATCCCATAAAGATAATGCATTTTCAAGAGAAGTTTTTAATTCACCTTTAGCATTTCCTGCTTCAAGAAGTTTTTCAACATTAAATTTAAGAAGTTCACGGTTTTTATCTACTGCTAGGCGCATTCCAAGACCATATTCTGCATTATCTTCGAAAAGAGAGTTTGCCCAGGTCGGACCTCTTCCATCTTTTGTTGTGCAGTAAGGAATAGTTGGGAATGTTCCACCATAAATTGAAGAACAACCAGTTGCATTAGCAACAATCATTCTTTCTCCGGCAATCTGAGTAGCAAGTTTAACATAAGGAGTTTCTCCACAACCGGCACAGGCTCCTGAGAATTCAAACAGAGGTTTAACAAAACCGATACCTTTTACTGTAGTAGCTTTGGCTCCGTCAAGAACATTATCAGGTAATGCGTCAAAGAGTTCCGTATTTTCAGCTTCGCCACGAGCACGGGCTTCATCAATTGTTTCAAATTCCAGTGCTTTAGTTTTGGCAGGACAGACATCTACACATACTCCGCAACCAGTACAGTCTTCACAGTAAATCTGAAGTCTGTACTCTAGATTTTTATCATTCTTTGTTTTTGAAGTAACTGTAACAAAAGATTCAGGCTTAGCTGATAATTCTTCAGGTGCAATCTGTTTTGCTCTGATTACAGCATGCGGACAAGCGTTAACGCACTGATTACACTGAATACAATTTTCAGGCAGCCATTTAGGAATACGGGGAGCAATTCCGCGTTTTTCCAATGCTGTTGTTCCTGTAGGTACTGAACCGTCAATAGACATCTTAGAGACAGGAATATCATCACCTTTGAGGTGCATGACAGGCTCTATAACATTTTTAGCAAAATCAATGGCATCTTCTTTGATAAGTTTTTGAGGTGTGAATGATTCAGTAATTGAAGCCGGAACACTAACCTCTTCAAGAGCATCAATTCCGTCGTCTACAGCAGCACAGTTCATTTTTACAATATCTTCACCCTTGCTTGAGAATGTTTTTTCTATTGCTTTTTTAATGAATTTGATTGCATCGTCCGGATCAATGATATTTGCCAGTTTGAAGAATGCAACCTGCATAACAGTATTGATTCTATTTCCCAAACCAACACTTTCTGCAATTTTAAGTGCATCAATTGTATAGAATTTTATTTTATTCTCAATAATAAATTCCTGCATATCTCTGGTAAGAGTATTGAACACTTCAGATGCAGGAGTTTCAGAGTTAAGAAGGAATGTGCCGCCCGGCTTCAGAGTACTCAGCATATCATAACGACCGATATATGCAGGATTATGGCAGGCTACAAAATCAGCGCTGTTAATCAGATATGTAGAACGAATTGGCTTTGTTCCAAAGCGGAGATGCGAGATAGTTATTCCGTAAGATTTCTTTGAATCATATACAAAATATCCCTGTGCATACATCTCTGTGTTATCACCAATAATTTTAATTGAGTTTTTGTTCGCTCCAACAGTTCCGTCTGAGCCAAGTCCCCAGAACATGCAGCAGGTAGTATCATCATCTGCAGTATTGAGTTCATTTTTAATTTCAACAGAGGTATTGGAAACATCATCATTAATACCTACAGTGAAGTTGTGTGTGCATGCATTGTCAAGGTGATCATAGACTGCTTTTACCATTGAAGGGGTAAATTCTTTACTTGAAAGTCCATAGCGACCGCCAATAACTTTAATGTTTTTACCTGCAAGAGCAGTTACTGTATCCATATAAAGAGGTTCACCAATTGCTCCGGGCTCTTTTGTTCTGTCAAGGACAGCTATTTTTTTACAGGATTCAGGAATTGAATCAATAAATGCTTTAACTGAGAATGGACGGTAAAGTCTTACTTTCACTGCTCCGACTTTTTCGCCTTTAGCTGTGAGATATTCAACAGTTTCTTCAATAGTTTCACACGCTGAACCAATTGCAATGATAACTTTTTCGGCATCAGGAGCACCAATATAATCAAAGAGGTGGTACTGTCTTCCTATCTTAGCCGCGAGTTTATCCATATATTCCTGAACAATCTCTGGAGTTTTATCATAGTATGTATTTACAGTTTCTCTGCCCTGGAAATATACATCAGGATTTTGGGCTCCTACTTTTGCAAAAGGTTTTTCAGGACGCATTGCTCTGTCTTTAAACTGTGAAACATATTCAGGTTCAAGAAGTTCCTTCATTACATCATAGCTGACTTCTTCAATTTTCTGAATTTCATGTGATGTTCTGAATCCATCAAAGAAGCTTAGAAATGGAACTTGAGATTTTAGCGTTGCAAGATGACTGACAATAGCCAGATCCATCTCTTCCTGAACTGAAGCAGCCCCTAACATTGCAAAACCAGTGTTTCTGGTTGACATAATATCAGAGTGATCCCCAAAAATTGAAAGAGATTGACATGCAAGTGAGCGTGCAGATACATGAAAAACTGTCGGGAGCATTTCACCGGCAATTTTGTGCATATTAGGAATCATCAGCAGAAGTCCCTGAGACGCTGTGAAAGTTGTAGTTAAAGCTCCTGCGCTTAATGAACCATGTACCGCACCTGCAGCACCAGCTTCTGACTGCATTTCTACTACATCAACAGGTTTCCCAAATATATTTTTGAGTCCTTGACTTGCCCATGTGTCCGCCATCTCTCCCATATCAGAAGAAGGCGTAATCGGATAGATCGCTGCGACTTCACTGAATGCACATGCTACATGTGCAGCAGCCTGATTTCCGGTAATTGTCACCATTTTTTTGTTTGACATTTTTTAATTCCTTACAAGTTAATATTAAAAAAAATTATTATAACCGCTCTTTCTTTTTGTGAGTTCAAATTTCATCTTATTTGTAATAATTGTAAATTTCAGACGAAAAAAAACAACAATGAAAAATAAACTAATGCATTTACGAGATTATTCAAATATTTTTTTATTTTATCTTTAATAAAACAAGCACTCTTAGTGTTAAATTCATTAAACTGAAAAAAGAAACAGAACTTATATTGACAATAATTTAAAACTCATCTAAATAACAATTTTAAAATATTATAAATTTGAAATATATCCTAAATATGTTATATGTTATTCCTGGGTACTTAATGTGAACTTGAAATCATAAGGAGATTTTATTATGAGAAAAATGTTATTGCTCTTAGCAGCGGTTACAGTAGTATTTTTAGCTGGATGCGCTACTCCGTTTCCACATGGTGTAATTTCATCTGATTTAAAGGTGCCGGTTATTGCTACAGGTAATTTAGCAAAAACTTCTGTTCCGGATTTAAAAATAGGTAAAGCTCAGTGTCAGTCAATTATGGGGATTATTGCAAGTGGTGATGCTAGTGTAAAAGCAGCTTGTGAAAATGGGAAAATTACAAAAGTTTATTATGTTGATTGGAAAGTTAAAAGTGAAATTCCTTTAGGTATAAAAACAATCTATACAACTATTGTTTATGGTGAATAAATTATAAAAAATAATAACACGCATTAAGTGCTAAGAGCAGATTACATATCTGCTCTTTTTTTTTAGAAGGCAAATTGTTTTTATCAAATTTCTTCAAAGCCGGATCAAATAATTATTGTTGAAATGTCTGATTGATAAAATCCATGGAAAATGAGGCATCCTCTTTTCTAACAATACAGGTGACTGTCGCATTTCCGACATATTTAAAATCTATATCGGATATAAAGGATTCAGCCAGAGCTTTAATCGAACACCAATGTCCTATACAAATTATGTTGTTTGTATTACGCTCTTCTCTAAGGAGACGATTTCTAAACATTGAAATCCTTAATTCTAAATCAGATGGGGTTTCATTACTCTTTGGCCACCATTTGTCTTCATATTCGTCTGGTAGAATTAGAAAATCATGTTTTTTCTTTTTCTCAGAAATGGTTGTAAGTTTGATATCTTTTGCAAATCTCATGTTATGTGAAAAGTATTCATGAAGATCCGGCTCAAGTTTTACTGCCATTCCCGTGATTTTATGTATTGCCTCTGCTGTAACAATACACCTCTCAAGAGGGCTTGTGTAAATTACCCCAGACTGCTTGCATATATCATTGATTAACCTGGCGCATTTTTCAACTTGAATATGTCCAGTTGGTGAGAGAGTAGGGTCAAGACTAGAATCCAAACCTATGTTCCCTAGAGATTCTCCATGCCTTATCAAAAAAAACCTTTGCTCCATTACCATTTTAATTTTCCAAAAAAAATACGGGCAGGAATATTCCTGCCCGTACAAAGTCTATTTTCTATATATTAATCGTCTTTTACTTTAGCACCAATTTTTTTATGCCATACAGAAATAATCGGACTTGCTATAAAAATAGAAGAGTAAGTACCAACTACGATACCTATAATCATAACTAATACAAAGTCATTTATTGCAACTACTCCGGACGCGAACAACACAACAAGCACAAGCAGTGTTGTCAGTGAAGTCAGCACTGTTCTAGAGAGAGTTTGATTTATACTTGCATTAATTATCTCTTTATACGATTTGCCTTCTATCAAATTCAAGTTTTCCCTGATTCGGTCAAATACAACAATTGTATCATTAAGAGAATATCCCATAATCGTTAACAACGCCGCAATTACAGGCAAAGAAATTTCTCCACTGCCTAAGGATGGGAAGAAGTACCCGAAAATAATAAACAACCCTGTCGCAATCGTTATATCATGCAGCAGTGCTATGATTGAAGCTATCGCAAATGCAAATTCAAATCGTGCGGATATATAAATTATTATTCCAATTACCGCAAAAAGTATCGCTATCATTGCAGATTGTGCAAACTGAAGACCAATCAAAGCTCCAAGTGAGGTTTCACTGCCGTTTGATATCTTAGCTGCAGGAAAAGCTTTATTCAAATATTCCTGAACTTCTGCTTTCATATTATTAGTTGAATTACCATCCGTTTTCTGCTTGCGGATTACTATTTCAAGTTTCTTTGTTTCGCTGTCCTGCATCAAATTAGTCTTATATGAAACTTTTGCATCATAGCCAGCTTTCTTTAATAGTTGTGTCATCTTTTCTTGTTCAGGCTGCGCGTCTGCATTATAGTCAAATGTTAGACGGGTACCACCAGTAAAGTCAATGCTTAATGCTCCGGTATTAATTATTATAGCTGCAAGTAAGGCAATACCGATTAATGCACCTGAAATTGAGAATGCTCTATTTTTCATTCCAAGAAAATCAATATTTGGCTTAGAGAAAAATCTCATCATTGACATCTCTTTGAACTTGAAAAAACGGTGCATTAAGTCGAAAAGCAACCTTGTCACAAATAATGCTGTAAACATACTTGTTACGATACCTATACTCAATGTAACAGCAAAACCTTTTACAGGTCCTGAACCCTGCCACATAAGAATCAATCCTACAAACAGTGTTGTTATATTAGAGTCAAAAATCGTAACAAAAGCTCTGCTGTAACCTACATCTACAGCTGTTAGAAGATTCTTCCCTTTATCCAGTTCTTCTCGAATCCTTTCAAATATAAGTACATTCGCATCTACCGCCATACCAATTGTCAGAACAATACCCGCTAAGCCAGGCAGCGTGAGCGTTGCTCCGAATGTAGCCATAAAGCCCATAATCATAACAATATTTACAAGTAGTGCCACATCTGCAACAACACCGGCTCTTCTGTAATAAATAATCATAAAAAGAACAACAGCTAATAAGCCGTATATTCCAGCCCAGGCGCCTTTGTGTACTGATTCAGCTCCAAGAGTAGGATCTGTTTCAAATAATGCTTCAACTTTCATTTTCGGCAAATTACCACTCATAAGAGCTTTTGCTATACGACCAGCTTCTTCCTGAGAAAAACGACCATCAATCTGTGCGCGACCTCCAGTAATTGCAGATCTTAAGACCGGAGCAGAATAAAGCATTCCGTCAAGGACGATTGCAAGTCTGTCTCCAACATGTTTCGTTGTTAATGTTCCGAATTTTTTAGCTCCAGCTAAAGTAAATGTTAAAGAGATATATCTTTGTCCGAAGTTATCCAGACGCACTGATGCTTCTGCAATATTTCCACGCCCGCGCATTTCCGGGCGTTTTTTTACAACACATACTTTTTGTGACGCACTGTCATCTTTTCCACTTGTAGCCATGTGCATTACTTCATATCCGTCTGGAGGATTAAAGTTTTCAGGATCTGCGAGGTACTGTGCTACGAGTTTGTCATTATCTTTGTGTAGAAGTTTAAATTCGAGTCTTGCAGACATTGTGAGCATATCACGAATTGCATTGATTTCATCTTTAGAAACGGTAGGAACTTTCAGAGAAACATAATCATTCCCAATTGGAGAAATTTCAGCTTCAAAAATATTTTCACTTTCAAGACGGTTTCTCAAGACTTCAATTGCAGTTTCTCTCTGTTTGTCGAGGGAGATATTTATCTTGTTCCCTTCATTATCTTCAAGCTTGGTGTCAGGAATAACCTTTAAAATAAACTCAACACCACCATTCAAGTCAAGTCCAAGTCTTATGGAACTCGCTGCCTGCTGTTTGACAAATGCAATAACATCACGATTACAGGTTGCTCCTTTTACTTTTACATATTTTGTTAAGTCTGTGCTTAAACGCCTTGACGCTTTCTCAAGAGCAACTGCAGGAAAATTTTTATCTTTTACTTCAATTTCTTTTGCAAGATTAACTGTTTTTTCAAGTTGAGCATCTTTATTAACGGCATATTTTATGAACGTGTTATAAAAATTCAACGGCTTCAACGGATAAATCGAAGAAGCAAATACCGCAATTATAACCGTGGTAATAATTATTCTAAGTAATACTGGTTTTTTATTCATCTGTCTTTTCCTCTCCTCCTAATACTATACCTACTCCATTAGGAACTATTTCAATTTCTATTTTATCTGCAATTTTAACCATAAACGACTTGTCTTTTACTTTAGACACTGTGCCCTTTATTCCGCCTGTTGTAATAATATTATCTCCAACTTTGATTTTTGCAATCATATCTTTGCGTTTATCGCCCTGCTTTTTTTGAGAGCGGTACATAAAGTAAATGATAATCAAAAAAGGAACAAATATTATCAACTGTGTCCAGGCAGGTCGTCCCGACTGTGTCGCATCTGTTCCTGCCACAGCTAATGTTATAAAACTATGCACCATAATTATATTACCTCCAATGTAATTGAATATTTTCCAGCTTTAAAAACTTATGTTGAAAAAATGGAATGTACATCAAAAATCTGTAATGGCAAGTCATTTAGTGATATTTGATACTCTATTTATCGTAAATTTTTAAAAAAAATTAATTTTTTTTACATTTTTCTCAGTTTTTTACTTGACCAAAGGATTTTAAGGACTATCTTATTCGCCGCTTCAAAAGGAGCGCCCGTAGCTCAATTGGATAGAGCGTCTGGCTACGGACCAGAAGGTTTGGGGTTCGAATCCCTGCGGGCGTGCCAATGTTAGAAGTGTGTTTTATTTTCCCGTGTGGCGGGATAGCTCAGTCGGTAGAGCAGAGGACTGAAAATCCTTGTGTCGCCAGTTCGATTCTGGCTCCTGCCACCATTTTTTATTTTTGGGAATTTTTCAGACAGATTGTAGATTTTTTTACTGCTCGAAATTGAGCATATCGCTTGAACTTCTTCCTATGTTTAGTATACTATCCAAAGGTATATTATTAAAATTAAATTCAAAAGAAATTCCCTGAAAGTGAGCTGTTTTTGAATTATCCTCATTCCTTACAAAATTACCTTCTTGTGAATCAAAGGTAAATGGAAGTTTTTTGTTTGGTGCACCATCTAATTCAAGTTTTATAAAAAGATTACCCTCTTTTGAATTCATTAATAATTTTATCCACTTGTATTTATAATCAGCAAGAGCCTCTTTTGCAATATCAAGTGGAGCTGAAGCTGATGTGTTCAGATAAGAATCAGCAAAATCTTTTATTCTAATTGTACCGCCTTGCCCAGGAATAGAATATAAAAATGCGTTGTCTATTCGTAATAAACCTGCTTGATATGATAGCGGAATCCGACCTGCTACCGTTCCATTCCCTTCGGCCTCGGCAATTTTTAACTGACTCATCAATTCTGCTACATTAATTCTGTCACAAAAAAGAGTCATTGCAATATTGTTAGGTTTCTTCAGATTTATTCTTAATGCTCCCAAATCAATATTGCCCCCACACCATTTCATAGTTGTTTTTTCTAAAAGAATTTTATTTTGTGATTCTATCTGATAATTAAGAAACAAGTCAGAAAATTTTATATTCCCAATTTGTAAAAAACTGCATTGTATTTTCTGAGCTGGTAAACTTTGGAGTTTTGACAAAAAAGGAAATCCGCACTCGGCATTAACTCCCTTTAATGTTAAATTATTTTTTGAATCAAAGATATTTGTATTTTCAATTTTTAATCTTGCTGAGGTTTTTATCCTGCCGTTGATTTCTTTTACAACTGAATTTAATGTTAAAAGACCTATATTAATTTCAGGTTTGGGTTCTTTATCTCCAAATACAATGTCTGCTGGCGAAAAGTTTTCCGCTCGAACTTTTGTCTTATTCCTTAATAATTGAAATCTATCTCCTAGTTTTACTTCAGATTTTATATATATTTGCCCGCCGGAGTTATGAAATTTAATAAATTTCGGGGAAAATTCAGATTCAATCGAAAAGATGTTGTTGTTCTGCGTAATTTTAAAAGAGATTTTTCCGGTATCCAGTGTTTTAAATCTAATATTTGATATATTAAAAAATCCTTTTTCCTGCGTGGGGGAATTTACTATATCAAATTTATCTGTATATTGGAAAGTAATAGGAAGCGACAATTCAAAAGATGGAATTTTTATTTCTGATGATTTCATTGAACATTTTTCAGCGGTAATCAACATTGAACAGTTTATCGTATTGTTGTCTTGTGCCGCTTCTGCATTAATTTTGAACCGAGGGATTTTTACACTCATACCTTTTTTTAGGTAGATGACATCTTTCAAATCTAATAATAAATTTGCTTTAAAATTCTCACAACCCTTGGAAGTGTATAAAAGTCCTTTTGAATGAATCTTAAGTTTGACCCCGCCAATTTTAATTTCGTCTGGCAAAAATGGTACTTTATGAATTTCATTCAATTCACTTGAAATGTCCATCTTATAACTTCCATCAGACCCGATCGAAAATAATAACTCTAATGGTACTGTCACTTTTTTTACTTTACGCTTACTAAGTCTGCTGATTGTACAAAATGATCTTTTTAATTGCAAAGTTAACCCGGGTTCCATATATGGAGCAAGAAATTCAGGAATCCTTAATAACGCAGGAATAAATCCCGGCGCTTTCCTCTCGGACTCAACTAGGCTGGGAGCCGAAGAACGCATCATTTCAACGCCGGGAATAACTACACCATCTTTAGATACCCATACATTTAAATGCAATCCTTCTAAAATTAATTTATTTGGACTTTTTCTGCTTTTCGAGCGATTGATTAACAGATCCTTTAAAAATAGACCCTGGTGAGAAACCGTTCCGGTACTTAAATCTGTCAGATGAATCTCAGATGAGTTTAGAGTTTTTATGTCAAATGACATGTTCTTAATACCAAATACTGATGCAGCCTTTGGACCCACGGCCTTTATTATATCAAATGAATAAATATAAAGCAGCACAACACAACTTGACAATATTCCTATTATAACTAAAATAATTATCAGAAAACGCTTTAGTTTTATTAATTTTTTTATATTCTTTCCCATAATCAACTATTTCTTTTAAAAAGCATTATGGTGACATCATCAAAACGGTTACCAGCCTGAAATTTATCAAGCTCCATATTTAAATTTTCAACAATTATATTCAGTGGAGTATCAGGTTGATGTTGTGTTAAAAATGATAAAAAACGCTGTGTCCCAAATAAATTTTTATCCAGATCAATCGCTTCCGTGATTCCGTCAGTGAAAAAAACAAGCGTTTCTTCAATTGAAATTTTATACGATTCTTCTGTGAAATTGTACTCCTCTACTACCCCTAGCGGCGGATTTGCAAATGCTCCAAACAGAGATGTCTTATTATCTTTTGACCAGGATATAATTTCATTATGCCCGGCATTTGAATAAGTAATTATCCCTGTTTTTATATCATAAAAAGCAAGAAATGCAGTTACAAACATACATGTATCATTGCTTTCGCATAAATAATTATTTGCACGGTTTAAGATATCTGAAGGAGAGTTGTTCTCTGTATTTAGACAAAGGTTTCTAAGAAGGGTTCGCGATACTGCCATAAATAAAGATGCAGGCAGTCCTTTCCCCGAAACATCAGCAATTACCAGTGCTAAAGTATTGTCATTGACAAAGAAAAAATCATAGAAATCTCCAGATACTTCTTTCGCTGGTACTAATGACGCGTATAAATGAAATTCACTTCGATTTGGAAACGGTGGAAATGTATGAGGTAACAGAGCCTCCTGAATTTGACGGGTAATTGCAATTTCTGTTTCTATCGCCTGTCTTGTATTTATCTCTTTTTTTAGGTTCTCCATATACTCAACAAGTTCAGCCGCTAGTGTATTAAATGCCTTGGAAAGTTCAGCAATTTCCCCAGTGCCTTTTTCTGGAAGATTCAACTGAAAATTACCCTGTCCAAGCTTTCTTACTTTTTTGCATAAATCTTGTATTGGTTCAGCAATAGAATGAGCTTGCCATAGAGCAATACTAATGCCTAGAATTAATAATATTACACCTCCTGATAATTCAATCATTTGAGTATGAAAAACAGCATCATCCACCTGAGTTAACATTTTAGTTTCAATATTTTTTTTATGTTCTTCAGTTTTATTTTTAATCTTTTGAAGCAATGGGGTAAAATATTTATTTATCTCTACACTCGCACATACAATAAATGGAGTCCCGCTGATTCTTCTGAGTGCCATAAATTTTTTAACAGTTCGCTTGCTTTTATCCAAAAAAGAATAATACCCTTTAACTGAATCTTCTTTAAAAGCTCTTTTTACCAATTTATACATATCAGGGTATTTACCCCCCCATTCAGAATAATTTTTCCCCTCAATTGAGTGATTCGGATGAATTACTGCAACACCTTTGTCATCTAATAAATCTATATAACCAGCCTTAATTTTTATGTTTTCAAACGGGATTTCTATGTTGCGCGTAGCTGTTTTTCTGATTCTGGAATTCTGTCGTAAAAGTGGGTAATCATTAATATCCTTGATTTTCGACAATTCAATTTTTAATTGCAAAGCAGCTAAATTACTCTGCATTACCACAAAACGCTCTCCTAATTCCGTTAATAACCGTTTTGTAATTACATTGTTCCCGGATACAAGTTTTTCGATTTCATTACGGCTTATCTCTTTACTGATGAGTAAATTATTATTTAAAACAGTATCACTAAAATATAGTGTGGCTATTACTATGACCGCAATTATTAACGAATATGAAATTATTAATTTATTTTTAAGCTTCAATATATTTTCCTCATTATTTCCCTTTATTTTATTGTAACCAACAAAAAGAAGATATAAATTCCATGAATTAATAAAATGGATTACTGTATTTGCGTTTTATATAATATGTGATAAACTCTATATTTGCAAATTAAATTCGTGTTGTGTATAAAAAAACTTCTGTTACGGCTCTTTTATTGCCGGTTTGGAAAGTAAGTGTAAATGATTTATGAAAATGTGAATATTAACTGTATTTCTTATACGGTGCCACCTGAAAAAATAACATCAGACGAAATAGAGGAACGCCTTTATCCTCTCTATGAACGCCTGAAATTACCATTTGGCAGACTTGAATTAATGTCAGGTATCAAAAATAGATATTTCTGGCAGAAAGGATTCCGCCCAAGCGACGGAGCTACTGCTGCTGCAGAAATTGCTATAAAAAAATCCGGGATAGATAAAAACTCTATAGGAGCTCTTATTATGTGCTCTGTGTGCAGGGATTTCCTTGAGCCTGCAACTGCAACTGTTGTGCATAATTCTCTCGGTCTTAATGAAAATACTATTGTTTATGATATTTCTAATGCATGTCTCGGTATTTTGACCGGTATTATTAATGCTGCAAATATGATTGAATTAGGACAAATTGAAGCCGCGTTGCTTGTCGCAGGGGAAAATAGCCGACCTTTAGTCGAATCCACCATAAAATTACTGTTAAATGATAAATCATTAACAAGAAAAAGTATAAAACCTTATTTTGCTTCTTTGACTATTGGCTCGGGAGCTGTGGCGGTTGTTTTATCTGCAAAATCTACAGGTTTACAGGGGCATTCGCTTTTTGCGGCTTCATCTATGGCTGTAACTCAGTATAATGATTTATGCCGTGGGAATTCTGACAAAGGCATAAATGACGAGTACGATATTATGATGATGACTGACTCTGAAAAACTGATGCAGTATGGAGTAGAAGCTGCATCAAAAAATTGGAATAAATTTAAACAATTAACCGCTTGGACTAATTCGACTCCAGATTGTTTCTGTACGCATCAAGTCGGATCTGCTCATAAAAAACTTTTGTTTGAATCTCTAAACCTTGAATTGAAAAAAGATTATCCTATATTAGAATCTTACGGAAATTCCGGATCTGTATCCTGCCCGATGACTGTCGCTTGTGCAGAAGAAAATGCTGCTCTGAAAAAAGGAGATAAACTTGCTATGCTTGGTATTGGAAGTGGTATTAACTGTACAATATTGGGAGTTGAATGGTGAAGAAAGATTTTAGCAAATTTAAAGAACTTTACCCTTTTAAATCAAATTTCTTTAAAATTAATGATTATAATTATCATTATGTCGATGAAGGTAAGGGCGAACCTTTTTTAATGGTACATGGAAATCCGTCTTGGTCTTTTATGTATCGGGAATTAATTAAGGAGTTCAGCAAAACTCAGCGCGTTATCGCTCCTGACCATCTCGGATTCGGTTTATCTGATAAACCGGAAAAATTCCCTTATAGACTTGAAACTCATATCGATAACCTCGAAGCATTTATTGTCGGTCTTAATTTGACAAATATTACTCTGCTGATTCACGATTGGGGGGGACCTATTGGTTTGGGCGTTGCTGTTCGATATCCAGAACGCATAAAAAGAATAATTATAACAAATACTGCAGCTTTTTCACTGAAAAAAATACCTAGAAGAATTAAATTAGGCCGAATTCCATGGCTTGGTGAAAAATTAATAAAAAATCTGAATTTTTTCGCTAAAGCTGCAACTGTAATGACAACAGTTAAACCTTTGCCTCCTATTATTAAAGATGCCTACCTCTACCCGTTCCGTAATAAAACTGATAGAATGGGTATATTAAGATTTGTTCAGGATATTCCTGCTTCACCCATTCACCCTTCTTTTGAAGTACTAATTGCTGTGGAACATGGACTTTGGATGTTTAATTCTAAACCTAAAGCAATCATTTGGGGAATGCGTGATTGGTGTTTTTCTCCGTTATTTTACGAAAAATGGCTTGGAGTTTATCCGGATATGGAACATTGTACTTTGGATAATGCAGGACATTGGCTCTTTGAAGATGAACCTGAAAAAATTATTGATTTTATTCACTCGTTTATTGCAAATTCTCCTTAAAAATGTAGTTTTTGATTTGCTGCAGATATATATTAGATTTTTGTCTTACAATTAAGAGTACCGTAAGGGGAAAAATAGTTTTACTTTAAATTTTTTATTTCAAAGAGCTAATAAGATAATTTATACAAAAAATATTAAAATGACAGATGGACAAATATATCGATAAAAAACTCTAATAGAGATGATTGCTCTCATATATCTGCAAGAGTATCGGGTAGTAAATACGGTATTTTGAATGTTGATTTTTCTACATATTCAACAGTCTCAGGCAACAAATTGACCTTCAACAAAATCATTTATTGTACTGTTAAACTTGTGTTAACTCTTTTTTAAAAAGCTCAATAGCTTTTTCATATTCAAAAATTCCAATTGATTTACCTTGAATGAATAAAGATAGCTGCCCGTTTTTTGCTCCAGCTAAACCTATATCTGCATCAGATGCCTCGCCTGGACCATTAACCACACAACCCATTACGGCTATTTTTTTGATTTTTAAATTACCTTGTTCAGCTTTTGCGTCTGCGACTAACTTTTCAACAGTAGAACACAATGTAATAAGGTCGAATTCAGTTCTACCGCAGGTCGGACAGGATATAACTTCTGGGTAAGCTCTTCTTAATCCAACCGCTTCAAGAATATTTATCGCAGTAATTACTTCTTCTTTCGGATTCGCAGTCAAGCTGACTCTGATAGTATCACCTATGCCATCAAGTAAAAGAGCTCCAATGCCGATTGATGATTTTATTATACCTTTTCCAGGAGAGCCTGCTTCTGTAATACCGAGATGAAGGGGGTAATCACTTATTTTTGAAAATTTTCTATATGCTTTGACTGTAACAGGTACCGATGATGATTTTAAAGATATTTTGATATTGTGAAAATGAAAATTTTCAAGCAGTGAACATTGGCGCAAAACAGCCTGTATTAATGCATCAGCTTTATCTTCGACAGTTGCTGATTCTTTGTAGTACAGTTGTTTCAAATCTTCAGGTAGGCTTCCTGCATTTGCGCCAACTCTAATAGGGATCTCAGCCTCTCCTGCTTTTTCAGCTACCTGTCTGACTTTTCCCTCTCCTCCAATATTGCCTGGATTGATTCTTATTCCTTCGATCCCCGATTCTATTGCTCCTAATGCTAAACGGTAATCAAAATGAATATCTGCAATTAAAGGAACAGGACTTTTTGAAATAATTTCTTTTAAGGCAGGAATACTTTTTCTGCTTGGGACTGCTAATCTTACTATTTCACATCCGGTATCTGATAGCAAATTAATCTGTTCCAGAGTGGAAGAAACATTTTCAGTAGCTGTATTTGTCATAGATTGTACAGTTACAGGATTTCCGCCGCCGATTAAAATATTCCCTACAGATACAGTGCGTGTCATTTAAATGATACCTTTTATTATCTATATCGATTTAAACGGTTAGGATCTTCTTTTGAATTTATTATATCATCTAACTCAATGTCCGATGATTTTTTTTTCTTCTTGTAAGTGCTGTTAATCCCGGGAATACGCCTTCCTGCAGGATCCAGAACTGTTGCAGTTATATACATATTCAAAATACTGTTAGATGAGCTCCTGTTTAAAATATCAGGACCGAATAAATTAGTATAAAAATCCTTGTTAGATGAAATAATGCCGCCTAATGAAACTTTCTGGCCACTTCTCAATGTCAGGTGAGTCGAAATATCACTCACTTTAACGGCCTGGCGTTTGCCTCGAAAGTGTTTATTTAAACCTCTGCCCGAATTGTCATCAACTAAATAAGATACAACAGGATAAATCTCTACATCTACTTTACCGTTCCCTATATATTTTGGCAGAACAAATAATGATGCACCAATATCAGACCAGACAATATCATTATCAGAACCAGGTATAACAACTGTCCCTGCATTTCCCATCATTACTATTGTCGGTTGAAGTTGATAATTTGCCAGCCAGGAAGGATCAACCATCGTCTTGCCTGACCAAATTTGCGCCGGTGAACCGCTGCGAGTTAAAATAAACTGTGATGTGTTTCTGTGTCCTGTACCCCGGCGTCTGAACGCTCCAAATTTTACTGTATCCGGCTTTACTACTTTACCATCCTTTATAATAACCTGATTTGTTGATTTCGGAAATCCTTTATATTTTACCTTGACATTAATATTATCATTTTTTTCAGAAAGTTGCTCAAGAAAATCTACATTGATTCTGATATTGACAACTTCTGAATCTATTTTCGTAACTATTTCTTCGATTTTTTGAACATTCTCTTTGAAATCAAATAGAAAAATTGAATTTTTTTCTTTTATATATGCCATCGTTCCTTTTTTGCTCAACATAGGACGACAAATTGTATCTACAGTTGAATATTCAATAGTTCTCAAAGGAATCATTTTTGTTATTTTTTGGCGATTGTGTTTCTGCTTTGATACTGGGGCAGGAGTGCTCCCGGTTGCTAGCAACGGAAGATTATAAAAAAATACTGTACCAAACAGTATACACAATGTATATTTAATGATTTTCATAGTGAGTTTAATATAATGTAATAGATTGTAAAAATCAAGCTGCTCTTACAACTTCGTTACTTTTTATTTAAAAATCCCTTTTCGATCTCGAATATATAAAAAAATCCATTTTTTTTACAAAAAAAGCTTGAAAAATAATTGATAATGATTATTATTATTAATTATGAAAGCAAATAAAACACAACAGAGATCGGTGATTTTGGAAGAGTTGATGAAAGTCAGGACTCATCCGACTGCTGATGAAGTATATGATATGGCAAAGCGTCGTATTCCCAATATAAGTTTAGCAACTGTTTATAGGAATTTAGAATGGATGGCATCTCATAACCGGATAAGACGATTAAATATATCAGGAACAAAAAAAAGGTATGATGCAGATATTAAGAGGCATTATCATATTAGATGTAAAGAATGCGGAGGAGTATTTGACATAAGGGTTGAAGAGTTGAAAGAGGTGGAAAGGATACTGTTAAACCTTGAAGGGAGGAATGGTATAGAAGATTTTGAAATTGAATTTAAGGGTATTTGTTCGAATTGTAAAAAATAGAAAAAAGAACGAATTTATATTTAAAGATAAAAAGGAAATGTTTTATGATTTCTGAAAAAATGGCTAAGGCGTTAAATGAACAGTTGAATTTTGAAATATATTCTTCCTATGTGTATGTAGCAATGAGTTCGTGGTTAAAAAGTAAAAATTTAAATGGATTTGCACATTGGATGGAGGTACAGGTAAAAGAAGAACTTGATCACACGATGAGATTTTATACTTTTCTTCATGACTCTGGTGCGGATGTGGAGTTTGAAGAAGTGCCGAAGCCTAAAAAAGAGTGGGAAGACATGATAGAGGTTTTTGAAGATACACTCGCTCATGAGGGAATGGTTACTCAGAAAATTAATGATTTAATTGATCTTGCTCTTGCAGAAAGAGATCATGCAACCAATGCTAGACTGCAATGGTTTATTACAGAACAGGTTGAAGAGGAGGCAAATGTGTTAAGTATACTCCAGCAAGTCAGATTAATAGGTGATTCTCCGAATGCTTTATTAATGCTTGACAGGGAACTTGCTCAGCGTAATTATGCTCCTCCAACGGATATGAATTCAATTACTTCAGCTTAAGTTTTAAAAATATAATAAAGGAGATAAATATGTCAACATTAGTAACAAAACAAGCACCGGATTTTACCGCATCTGCGGTTATGCCGAATAACACAATTAAAGAAGATTTCAGATTAAGTGATTATCAGGGTAAATATGTAGTTTTATTTTTTTATCCGTTAGATTTTACCTTTGTCTGTCCTTCAGAAATTATTGCATTTAATAAGAAGCTTGATGAATTTAAGAAGCGTAATACTGAAGTTATTGGTGTATCCGTGGATTCTCAATTTACACATTTGGCCTGGAAAAATACAGAAGTTAATAAAGGAGGAATTGGCAATGTTCAATTTCCGCTTGTTGCAGATTTGGCTAAAAAGATTTCAGCTGACTATGGAGTTCTTTTCGATGAGTCTATTGCTCTTCGTGGTTTGTTTTTGATCGATAAAGATGGAGTTGTCAGGCATTGTGTAATTAACGATTTGCCATTGGGTCGAAATATTGATGAAGCATTGAGAATGGTTGATGCTTTACAGTTTTTTGAAAAAAATGGAGAAGTTTGTCCGGCAAACTGGAAGGATGGAGAAGATGGAATGGCTCCATCTGCCGAAGGTGTTGCCGAGTATCTTTCAAAACACGCTTGATTTTATAATTATAATAATGAAAATATATGCCTTGTTTGGAAAGGCAATTTAAAAAAAAAGGAGAAAAATAATGAAGAAATTTGTATGTTCTGTGTGTGGTTATGTTCACGAAGGCAATTCAGCACCGGAAAAATGTCCTCAGTGTGGGGCACCTGCATCAAAATTTAACGAACAGTCATCAGAAGGTCTTTCATGGGCTGATCAGCATGTTATCGGAGTTGCTAAAGGTGTTGATGCTGAAGTTCTTGAGGGTTTGAAGGCCAATTTTCAAGGAGAATGCTGCGAAGTTGGAATGTATCTTGCTATGAGTCGTCAGGCAGATCGTGAAGGGTATCCTGAAGTTGCAGAAGCGTATAAAAGAATTGCATTTGAAGAAGCTGATCACGCGGCAAAATTCGCGGAACTTTTAGGTGAAGTAGTGGAAGGTAATACAAAAGCAAATCTTGAAGCTAGAGTTGCAGCTGAAAATGGTGCCTGTGCTGGCAAAAAAGAACTTGCAACAAAAGCGAAACAGCTTGGATTAGATGCTATTCACGACACAGTACACGAAATGTGCAAAGATGAAATGAGACACGGTATGGCATTTAAAGGACTCTTGGACCGTTATTTTAACAAATAAAGGGGTTAGAAAAATGAAAAAATATGTATGTACAGTTTGTGGATGGGAGTACGATCCAGAACTGGGTGATCCTGATGGCGGAATTGTTCCTGGAACAGCATTTGAAGATATCCCCGATTCTTGGGAATGCCCGGAATGCGGTGTTGGAAAAGATGATTTTGAAGAAGCTTAATTTCAAAACATCAGGAATTTTTGTAGTTTAATTATAGGGTAACTGTTTAATAGACAGTTACCCTTTTTTCTGATCTTATAAATTAAAATCAGATAAGATAGGGCAAAAAATATTTAACACTATCTTCATATTCAATAAAGATATTTTACACTTAATCTACAAGAAAAGTATATATAAAATATGTAAACAATGTGTTCGATATTCTGAACAGATTCATCATTTTGATAGATTAGCAATAGTATTGGATAGTATCTCATTACTGAGTGGATAGTCCAGTCTGATGGATAAAATTTTAATTCTCATTTGTAGCGGTATTTTTGAATATGATGGTTTAAAAAGAGTCCGGCACTATGATTAATAAAAAAGAACCATATAATTATTTATGGTTTTTGGTAGGTAAAATAGGAATTGAAGTTATATTTATAGCCTCAGTCATTTCTAGTGATATTTTTTTAATACCTGAAGTCATAAATGAATTTGAAGTTGGTAATTTTTCAATTTTTTCATATATTTTTCTTACAGTATGAAGAGATGGACCTAAATTTTTCTTAATAGGTATAAGAGTTGATAAAAAGAAATCAAATTTAATCCCGGGAATATTTTTCATGGTGACTTTTTCCTGAATATTCCAACATTGATAATTTTGAAATGTCTTTTTGCCTATTAATTTGACTTTGCCTGAAAGAGGAAGAATCTCATTTGTTTCTATCCCTTGATTTTTAAATATTTTAAGGAACGGATTTAAATCAGGTTGCCATGAATCGACTTCTGCAATAGGTGTTTGTGGATTGATTAGGTCTGCTAAGCTATATTCCGGTGCAGGTTTAAAAATTAAATCAAGTAGTTGAATTTCAACAGTGGAAATTTGAGTTTTCTGATTAATGATTTTAAAAGTGCAGATCGGATTAGAATTGAGATTAATCTTTAAAGTTTTTCCAATCCATGATGGTATTATTTTTTTACTGTTTATGCTCCCTTGAAAACTTTCTGGTGTAAATTCGATTATTGTACTTATCCCTTTTTTATTTACTTTGATGACTCTTATACGACCTTTTGCCTGAACTGTTTTTTTAAGCTCTGATATTGCGGGGGCAGTGTTAGTTTCAGCAAATTCTGTGGTTGTAATTATACAGGACGAAGCACTTATTGAGCATGAGAATTCATCGCCCGGATATGCAGGTCTGGAAAAATTGAGAAGTTGTTTTTTATTTCCCGCATTGAGTGCGACAGCTGCAAATATAATAAATAGGATTTTATACATCATAATTTTTAATATAATTTTTAAAGAATTCTTCAGCTTTTTTCAAAGCATTAAATCTGTGACTTATTGAATCTTTTTCCTCAGGAAGAAGTTGGGCAAATGACCTATCAAAATTATCCGGCTTGAATATAGGATCGTACCCGAATCCGCCTGAACCAGCAGGCGAATTTGTGATTTTACCATATACTTCGCCTCTAAAAGTTGCAATGATTTTTTCTGCTGAAGCGAAGGCTATTACACAGACAAAACGGGCATTGCGGTTTTTTACGCCAGTTTTCTTTTCAACTGCAGATAACTCATTTAAAACCCGTTGTATTCTTTTTGTATCACTTTCTGCGTAGCGTGAAGAAAAAATACCTGGGGCATTATTTAAAGCTTCAACTTCCAGACCCGAATCATCTGCAAAAGAGAACATATTAGTAAATTGAGCGGTTTGTAATGCTTTTAAATTCGCGTTTTCTTCGAATGTAGCACCATTTTCTTCAACATCAGGAATGCCCCCGACTGCTTGAGGAGTAATAAATTCAATTCCCAGTGGATTAAGAATAGATTTAAATTCTTTTATTTTATGAAGATTGCCCGTTGCCGCTAATATTTTCATTGGACATTTCCTTTTTTTTCAGTTCATCTTTTTTTAAATCTTCAAAAGAAACACCACGAGATATTTTTTCACTGTAAAAGCGAGGTGTTACTTCTTTTGAATAATAAGGATATTTCCCCTTTTTTTCCTCTGATGATGTTTCCGGTATATAGCACCAGCGCTCATAAAGCCATAAATATTGTTCCGGATATTCGCGAATTACCTCTTCTGTTAATTTCATTAAATCTGAAATTAGAGCTTCATCACTTTCGTAATCTTTAGCTTCTTTAGGTAATAATTTTAGAAAAGTTTCATATTTGTACCCTGGTTTTCTTACAGCACCGCCGACAGCCAAATAAGCGTTGAATTTTCGTCCGAACATTGCAGGTGCCCGACTTGTGCATACAGGCAATCCGAAGAAATCGACAAACATCCCTCCATCTCTTGCTCTGGTGTTCTGGTCAATCAATGTTGCTATAAGCAATCCATTTTTCATGGCGTTAATCATTCCCTTTACCGCTCCTTTAGATGGGATTACGGTACTGCCGTCAGCTTCTCTGCCGAAATTGAAAAGTTTATTTAGGTGTGGATTATTCAATGGTCTTGCTACAACAGCCATTTTTATTGCGTCAAGACTTGTTTGGGCAATTCTGGCAACTTCCCAGTTGCCTATATGTGGTGTGACCCATATTACGCCTCTTTTTTCTATGTTGCATTTTATTAGGGCTTCTTCAATTTTAGGATCCATTGTCAGCCTGCTTAAAAGTTTATCATGTCTATTTATGAACCAGAAAAATTCAAGCAGCATTAAGATAGTATTGGAGCAATTTTTTTTTGCAATTTTTTTTAGTTCTTTGGGGGATTTTTCAGGAAAAGCAATTGAGAGATTTGCAATTATTAATTTTTTTGCTTTGGGGTAAATATAATAAAAAATAGAGCCAATTACAGTTGCAAGGAGATATACACCCTTTAACGGCAGAAGTCTGACAAATATATATACAGGCATGACTGCAATATATTCGAAAAGATATCTGACCTTTTTAAATTTTTTTTTCATAGAAAATATAAATTGTTTGTTTTATAAATCAACATTAGTAATTGAATATAGGATTTATATAGAAAACCCGGTTATCAAGAGCAATTCTTAAATAACCGGATTTTAAAGATGTGATGCTTATTTAATATTGATTTTTACATTATATTTTTCTTTAGCATCTTTTAGCAGTGTATCGATTTTTTTACCGATTTGCTCATTCTGAAGATTTTGTGAAATCATTTTTTTCATTTTGTCATAAGGTGTATATGATTCATCTTTTTTATCTAATAATTTAATGATATGATATCCAAAAGAAGTTTTAACTAATTCAGGTAGTATATCACCTTTCTTTTCGATTTTGAATGAAGCATCTGTAAAGGGTTTGACCATTTTACCACCAGCAGGACTGTTTACAATTGCACCGGTTTTGTCAAATTCAGATAGTTCTCCGCCTTTTTCTTTGCCACTTGGGCATTTGCTGAATTCAGCTGCCAGTTTTCCGAAATCTTCACCACCTTTAACTTTTGCAAGGATGTCATCAGCTTTTTTCTTTGCATCAGCATCAGCTTTTTCCGTGAATTTCTTTTTTTCATCATCAGACATAGTTTTCATCTGATCCGGAGAAAGTTTTTCTGGAGCAATCAGGATATGGGCAACTTTTACAGTTGCTGTCTGTTTGAATTTTTCATGGTTCTCGTCATAAAACTTTTTCGTTTCTTCGTCCGTAATTTTAAATTTAGGAGCAATTGTTTTATCAACCCACGCTTTAAGAGTAGCTGATTCCATTGCTTTCGGATCATTTTTTGCTTCGGATATGACTTTTTCAATAGAAGATCCTTTACTAGCAAGTTGTTCTTCAACTTTTGCTTTTTCTTCTTTTGTCATTTCAGCAAGAGAATCTTTAAACTGCTTTTCCACCATTTCAGAATTTGGTTTGAAGCCATCTGCTTCGGCAAGTTTCAAAATAAGCTGTTTATTAATTAAAGAATCAACAATATTTTTCAAGTTTCCAGCTAGACTCCCAAGTATTTGAGGAGGTAATGGCTGGTTAGCCATTTGTGGCGGTATTGAAGATTTAATTTCCTTAATTAATTCATCTTTAGTGATTTTTTTATCTCCGATTGTTGCAACAACTTCAGGAATATCTTTTTCCTTAATGAACTGATCTATTGTCATTGATTTAGATGGAGCTTTCGCTGCTGCTTCTGCTGCAAGAGCTTTCATGTCAGTTTCGGGGTTTGTTTCAGCTGTCTTTTTGGGTTCAGCATCACTTTTGACGGCAACTTCATCAACTTTTTTAATTTCAGAATTCTGAGGAGCTTTTACGATATCAGCTTTTTTTTCACTTATTTCAGATTTTGCATCCGCTTTGACCTCATCTGGATTTTTATCATTGCAACCATAGAGACATAAAGCCGCAAAAGAAGCAATTCCTAAAATAGACTTTTTGTAATTCATAATTTACCTTGTGTTAAAAATTTACGATTGTTAATGTTTAATAATTTATAAGCTTTATGGTTAAAAGTAACTGCTATAAAGATTATATTTTTTATTTTACAAATTTATCCCACCATCCTTTCTTTTTTTTGTTATTATTATTCAATGAACTATTTTCTTTTTCTGTGACTGGTGTTTTCTTTTTTTCTTCAGTTTTTTTCAATTCAAGAGCAATTTGTTTGCGAAGTACCTCATCTTCCGTTATAAAAGTCTTTAAAGGTAACTCGGTATTTCCTTGCAGGTGATCAATGTAGACTAAAAGGCTTTTACTGTTAGGGTCTTCTATTTCTAAAATTGCAAAAAGAACATTTATGTTAGAATCTTTTTTATCAATGCATTCATCAACATATGAATGAAAATATGAAATCGCTTCTTGTTTTTCCCATTTTTCCATCTTATCTGCTAGCTTGAGGTAACGCTCTGCAATTGGTGTAAATGGTTTTGCCGAATTATATTTTTCACTTATTTTTTTCAAGTGAATTGCAGTTTGGCGCAAAGCAAGAGCATCTTGAGGATCCTTGAATTTTTCTAGGAGGTCTTCAATTTTTGAGGCAAGAGATAATTTTTTCGATGCATTCATTAAGTCTTTGTGTCGTCCGAATTTTTTTATTCCATCATTGATAATTGAAAGAGCTTTTTTTAAATTATATTTATCAATTTCCTGTTGAGCTTCTGCAATTATTGCGTTATTACGCTCAAGGATTTCAAGATTTGCAAGAAAAACATTTGTCGGCTCAAGTTCTCTGAGTCTCTCAATTTTTTTCAAAGCAACTTCGTGTTGTCGCTCTTTTAAAACATTCAGTGTGTCATTTATTAGTTCCGGTCTGTTTTTAGGCGGAGTTGGAGCCTGTTTTTTACCACACCCTGAGATGCCTGCAAGCACAATAATTGCCGCAATAAACAAAAAATAATGTTTACATGTAAAGATTTCTGTGTAATTCTTCAAATTAAATTCAAATTGTTAAAATATTTGTACATTATCGCCAATGATTTCGCTGCGATTAATGGTTGAAAAACAAAAAACCGATGACATTAGTTATGTCACCGGTTTCTTTTTCATAATATCCTTTAATTAGGACATTGAAATTGCATCAACGGGACATTCATCCACGCATGCACCGCAATCGATACAGTCATCAGTGACATTCGCTTTAGAATCTTCCATTACGATTGCTTCAGTTGGGCATACACTTACACATGCTTCACATCCTGTACAAGAACTTTTGTCAACTACTGCTGGCATTTTGTAATCTCCTTTTAAAATAAGATTATAATTTTTATTTTTATGGAAATAGTCTCGTATTTCCATTATGTTTCAAGCTAATTTACATTTATATATAAATTTTTCAAGAATAAAGTCTGATAAACCATAAAAAATTTCATAATTGATGAATATTTGTGATGATATCACTAACTGGTCTCCAATAAATTTTTGTAAAGAACCAGATTTTATGGATAAATTTCAGTAGGTGAATATCAATAACTTTTTGGTGATTGTGAATCTTTTTGATTGAAATATCTAGAAAACTCCTTACTAAAAATAGTAACACATAAGATTGATATTTTTTTGCAATGGTAGTCTGTCTGTCTAGGGACTTCTGACTGAAAATTATCTATTTTTTCCTGAACTATACTTGAAATATAAGGATTATGGTGTAACTTCAAGCGACTTGTTATTTTTTTCACACAAGACAAGAAAACAACAGGAAATATTACGAATGGCTGCTGAAACTGAAAATTTAAATATTGCAGAAGTGTTATTTAAGCATATTCTTAATGGAGATGCTCTGGAACTTTTCCCTGTAGTGCCTGAAATTCCGCTTCCTTTCGGATTAACCGTTCATTGTTTTATGCTTATTCTTTCAGCTGTTGTGATTCTTGCTCTTTATATTCCTGCTTTTCGTAGACCTACTCTCAGACCCGGAGGATTGACTTGTATGCTTGAGAGTGTTGTCATTTTTGTGAGAGATGACATAGTATATCCGATAATGGGGGAACATACCGGTTCGAAGTGGCTTCCTTTTTTTACGACATTATTTTTATTTATAGTGACAGTAAATTTTTTAGGTTTGATTCCTGCGTTTAAAACAGCTACTGGCAATATCAATGTGACCTCAGCACTTGCTTTAATAATTTTAGCATTAATGTTCATTATGGGATTTGCTAAATTAGGTTTTATAGGTTTTTTCAAAAATATGTATCCTTCTGGAGTTCCTGCACCTATAGGGATTTTCATTTTATTTTTGGAGACAATAGGGATTTTCATTAAGTCAATGGTTTTAAGTCTTCGTATCTTTGCGAATATGTTTGCCGGTCATTTGGCAATTCTTTCTTTTCTGGTACTTATTTTTGTATTGAGTAAATGGTCTGCGACAATAGCTGTACCGTTTGCAATTTTTACATATTTGCTTGAAATATTAGTAGCACTGATTCAGGCATTTGTATTTACATTGCTTAGTTGTATTTTTATAAATATGTCAAGCAGTTCACATTAGATATAATCATGTTTAAACAGTTTCGAAAGGAACAGGAGGTTGATGATGGAAACAGGAAGCGTTTTTGGAATAGCTCATGCAATTGCAGTGTTAGGAGCAGGGCTGGGGATTTTAGGCGGGGCTATTGGTATTGGAATTATTGGCGGGAAAGCACTTGAAGCTTTAGCACGCCAACCGGAAGAGAGTAAAGCAATCAGAACCAATATGTTGCTGATGGCAGCACTCATAGAAGGGCTTGCATTTTTTGGAGCAATTATAGCTTTAATAGTTATTTTTACGAAATAAATATTAATTAAACCCGGAAAAGTCAATGGATTTATTTAAACTGGAACCTGGTCTTTTTATTTGGACTTGGCTAACCTTTGGGATTCTGTTGCTTCTTTTAAGCAAACTCGTGTTTCCTGCGTTAATTGCCGGAATAAAACAACGGGAAAAGAAGATTGCTGATTCTGTTGATAAAGCAGAAGAGATTGAACGGCGTCTTGATGCTATAGAAGATGAGCACCGAAAAATGATTTCAGACGCTCAAAAGGAGGCAGATGCAATTTTACGACAAATTCGTGAAGAGGCAAGTGAGCTCAAGAAGAAGTTAGCCAAAGAAGCGGATCAAAAAGCAGTCGGAATTCTTGAGGATGCCAGAGGTAAAATTCAGGAAGAGCGAACTGCTATTTTGAACTCTCTCAGGAGTGATATTGCGGAAATGGTTTGTGAAGCATCAAATAAACTGATAAATCTGAAAGTCTCAGACGATGACGATTTAAAACTTGCAGAAAAACTGGTAAATGAATTATGAGCGGAAGAAGAGTAGTAAGAAGGTATGCTGAGGCATTATATGAGGTAGCCCATGAAACGGGTGAACTTCAACTTGTGGATTCCGATATAAAAAAAATTGCCGATATAATGTCAGAACCGGCAATTCGCGGTTTTTGCCTTCAATCCTCCTCTTCAACCCGAAGTCGTTCTATATTTTTAAAGACTGCAATTTTACCTTTCATCTCTTCTGGCGTGATGAAAAATTTTATTAATACGGTAAGAGAAAATAACCGTGAGGCATTACTGCCTTATTTACCTGATGTATATCATGAAGTTAAAAACAAGCACAATAAAATTATAACTGTTGTTGCTGAATTTGCACTAGAGCCACAGGATAAACTTTTAGCTGTTTTAAAAGAGAAATTAAAAAAACGATTGAATTCAAATATTGAGTTAGTCGTTCGGCAGGACAGAAGCCTGATTCAGGGCTTTAGGATAATTTGGCAGAATAACCTGCTCGATAGATCAGTAGCTGGTAAGTTACGGAAATTGAGGAAAGTTTTACTGAAATAAAGAATAAATTTACTGCCTACACTGCAGTTGCTAGAAATTTTTATAACATAGAGGATTCAGATGAATGATATAATAAATACAGGAGAGATACTTGAACTGCTAAAAAATAGAATTGCAGGTTTTCAATCCGATAGTGATGAAACAGAAATTGGCAAAATTATAAGAGCTGGTGATGGTATTGCAATTGCCTGGGGCTTGGATAAGGCTATGTCCGGAGAGCTTGTTACCATTGAAGTAAATTCCGGAGATGCTGTTGACGGCATGGTAATGAATCTTGAAGATGAAACTGTAGGTATAATTTTATATAATGGATATGAGCAGGTAAAAGAGGGCGATTTGGTAAAAAGAACTGGAAAAGTGGCGGAAGTTCCAGTTGGGGAAGGACTTTTAGGAAGGGTTGTGGATCCTCTCGGAAACCCTATCGATGGGCTTGGCTCTATTAACGCTTCAGGAACTAGAAAAGTTGAAGTGAAAGGTCCTGGTATAGTACAGAGAAAAAATGTGGATAAACCTCTTCAGACCGGTATAAAAGCAATTGATTCTATGATTCCAATTGGGCGCGGACAAAGGGAACTTATTATTGGCGACCGTCGTACAGGAAAAACTGCCATTGCCATTGATACTATCATTAACCAGCAGCAGGCAAATGGCGATGAAAAAGTTTACTGTTTTTATGTTGCCATTGGTCAGAAGCGTTCATCTGTAGTTCAGATTATTGAAAAATTAAAACATTACGGGGCAATGGAATATACTTCAGTAATAGCAGCAACAGCATCTGATCCCGCGGCTTTTCAGTATTTAGCTCCTTATGCAGCTTGTGCTATGGCAGAATATTTCAGGGATTCAGGCAGACATGCACTGGTGATTTTTGACGATTTAACTAAACACGCTCAGGCATATCGTGAGTTATCCTTATTAATGCGCCGTTCGCCAGGTCGTGAAGCTTATCCAGGAGATGTCTTTTATCTTCACTCCCGCCTTCTCGAACGAGCTGCGATGATGAGTGACGAGGAAGGTGCAGGTTCAATGACAGCCCTCCCGATTATTGAAACACAGGAAGGCGATGTCTCAGCATATATTCCTACAAATGTTATTTCGATTACAGACGGACAGATTTTTCTTGAAGCTGATTTATTCAACTCTGGACTCCGACCTGCTATCAATGTGGGGATATCTGTTTCAAGAGTAGGTGGAGATGCTCAGATAAAAGCGATGAAGCAGACATCAGGCTCTTTGAGAATCAACCTTGCTCAATTTAGAGAACTTGCGGCTTTTATGCAGTTTTCTTCTGATCTTGACCCGGCAACAAAGAAACAGCTTGAGCGTGGCGAAAGATTAACTGAGATATTAAAACAGGGACAATATGAACCCCTTGATGTCTTTAAGCAGATATTGATTATAAAGGCTGGGATTTCCGGCCGGCTTGATAAATATCCGACAGCGAAATTGAGGCGTTATCAGAATGAATTATTTGAATTTACAGAAAAAAATCATTCTGATTTTATGGAAAAATTCAGAGAAGAAGCCACATTCAGCACTGAAATAGAAAAAGAGCTTGAAATAATTTTTGATAGTTTTGAGGAAAATTTCAGACCGGAAGCGGCTGTTGACGATATTGATGCAGGATATACTGTTAACATGGCAATGGCAATGAGTCAGCGAAGTGGTATTAACAGAGATATGTTAAAAATTGTTGAACGCATTACTGCTCATGAATTATCTTCACCTACTTTGGAAAAAGAGCTTGAAGATATTATTAGTGGTGAAGATTCCATGGAAAAAGACAGATTTGATCATCTTGTAGAGAAGTGTAGAATCATTGACCTTGATTTAACAAAAACAAAGGAAGATGCATTTGAAATTGCATTAACTGAAATTGCTAAATCTGTAGATATTTCAGTAGATGAAGTACTTGCAAAACTTGTAGAAAGAGAAAAAACAAGTACTACTGCTCTAAGTCCTTTCTTTGCAGTTCCTCATGTGGTACTTGAGGGGGAAAATATCTTTGAAATCTTAATTATGAGAAGTAAAAAAGGTATTTATTTTTCTGAAACAGCACCGAATGTGCATTCTCTATTCTTTTTGCTTGGCACAATGGATCAACGCCATTTTCATCTTGTCGCGTTATCTGCTATAGCACAGATTGTTCAGGATCCGACATTTGAAACTAATTGGCTGAAAGCTGTAAATGCTGAAGAACTCAGAAAACTCATTCTGCGTTCAGAAAGGAAAAGAGAAAAAAAGGCGGAATAATAAAAAATGGCTAATGTTAGAGATTTAAGCAGAAAAATATATTCATTGCGTAATATGCAGAAAGTTATGCGCGCAATGAATATGATTGCATCAACCAAATTCAGAAAAATTTCTTATCTTCAGGACTCTTTGAAATTTTTCAATTTGAAAGTTGAAGAACTTGAAAAAGATATCATTCTTTCTTTTAAAAATAAAAGATACCTTGAAATTGATGGTTATGATGAAATTAAAAGAATTGAAATAGTAACTTTTACTGCAGACAGAGGTTTGTGCGGGTCTCATAACAGTTCTTTGTTAAAAGCTGCAAATCTGATGGTAAAAACCAATCTGCAGAACAGCGTTGATGTAGAATTTACATGTATTGGCAGAAAAGGAGCTGCATTTTGCAGGAAAAATAATTTTAAAATTTATCATCAGACTGAAATTAGCGAAAAGGTATTAAATGATCAGGCTCTCCAGAATATTGCAAAATCTCTAATTCAGCGTTTTTCTTCCGGCGAAATTCAGGAAGTATATTTTATCTATAATGAGTTCGTTTCAACTCTTATGCAGACAACTAAAGCTATACGCGTTCTTCCTCTACAGGAACCGGATTACATTCTCACTGAAACTGAAGAGGTATTTGTTGAACCTTCTGAACAGCAGTTTGCTATTCACAGCGCTAAAGCACTTTTCAATTATAAACTGAAAACAGCAATGTTAAATTCATATTTGAGTGAACATGCATCAAGAATGACTGCAATGGACAACGCAACAAATAACTCGGAAGATTTAATTAATCATTACAATAAACTTAGAAATAAAGCAAGACAGACAACAATCACCAATGAACTCATAGAAATTGTAGCCGGAAAAGAAGCTATGAAGCAATAGCATTGGAAATATCATTTTTTATAAAAGATTAACAATTGAATCAGAGGTTTCAATATGGAAAAAAATATAGGTAAAATCGCCCAAATTATGGGGCCGGTAGTTGATGTGAAATTTGAAAACAGGCAGCTGCCTCCAATCTATACTGCTTTAATGCTTACAAATCCTACTATTGATGATAGAGAGAATAATTTGACATTAGAAGTAATTCAGCATATTGGAGACAACACAGTACGCTCTATTGCAATGGATAGCACTGACGGACTTTCAAGAGGACTGGAAGTAATTGATACCGGCAATGAGATTATGGTTCCAGTTGGAGAAGAAACTTTAGGTCGAATAATTAATGTTATAGGGGATCCCGTGGATGAAGCAGGTCCTATTAATGCTGAAAAAAAATATCCGATTCACCGCCCCGCTCCCGCATTTGATAAACTTAAAACATCAGATGAGATACTGGTAACAGGAATTAAAGTTGTAGATATGCTTGCTCCTTATATGAAAGGTGGAAAAATTGGACTTTTCGGAGGGGCTGGAGTGGGAAAAACTGTTTTGATTATGGAACTAATCAATAATGTGGCTAAATTTCACGGAGGGTATTCTGTTTTTTGCGGAGTAGGGGAAAGAACCAGAGAAGGTACTCAATTATTTGGAGAAATGAAAGAATCTGGGGTGATTGACAGAACTTCACTTGTTTACGGGCAGATGAATGAACCGCCTGGAGCACGAGCACGAGTTGCTCTTTCAGCTCTTAGTATCGCTGAATATTTCAGAGAAGAAAAAAAACAGGATGTTTTACTTTTCGTTGATAATATTTTTAGATTTGTTCAGGCTGGTGCCGAAGTTTCTGCATTGTTGGGACGAATCCCTTCTGCCGTAGGTTATCAACCAACCCTTGCAACAGAATTAGGTGAACTCCAGGAGCGCATCACATCAACTCGAAACGGGTCTGTAACTTCGGTTCAAGCTGTTTATGTCCCTGCTGACGATTATACTGACCCGGCACCTGCAACAACATTTTCTCACCTTGATGCTACTACAAACCTAAGCCGTGCTATTGTTGAAATAGGTATTTATCCGGCAGTTGACCCTCTTGCATCAAGCTCAAGAATGCTTGCTCCGGATATTGTTGGAGAACGACATTATACTACAGCAAGACGCGTTCAGGAAATACTGCAGGTATATAAAAATTTGCAGGATATTATTGCCATTATGGGAATGGATGAACTTTCTGAAGATGACCGGAAAACAGTAGAACGGGCAAGAAAAATTCAAAAGTTCCTATCCCAGCCTTTTACGGTTGCAGAACATTTTACCGGAATGAAGGGGATCTTTGTTCCTTTGGAAGATACGATACGGTCTTTTGAAGAAATTCTTGAAGGAAAACATGATGATCTTCCTGAACAGGCGTTTTATATGGTCGGAACAGTCGAAGATGCGAGAAAAAAAGCGGAGAGTCTTAAATAATGCGTTCATTTAATCTAACAGTTGTTTCTCCTGAAAAGACTATATTTAACGGCTCGGTTACCTATTGCTGTTTTGTTACACCAGAAGGGAAAATGGGGGTAAAGGCAAATCATGAACCATTTCTGGTAGTTTTAAAGGATAATGCAGAATTTTTATACCGGCCGACAGATGGCTCTGAAGAAACAATTTATCCGATGAATGCAACTGCGGTCTTTAAAAAAAATGAATGTTCTATTATATTGTCTGGAACTGTTCAAAATAACTAAAAAAACTTTCTGTTTTTTATAAATATAATTTATGGAAGTTAGAACCGGGTTCTCTTTTTTATAAAATTAAGTCCTGACAAAACAAGGAGCATTTTGATCTTTTCAAATTTATTTTATCGCCGCTGTGCGCTTATTGTGGTTTAGTTCTGCATTTGAGATATTTCTTTGTGAAACGAAGGACGCATATTAAAAAAAAGTGACTTTTTCAATCTAATTGTTCAGAAAGTTTGATTGCTGTTGTGAAATATGTTATAATAATATCCGGATAGATATAAAAAATCTAAAATAGCAAACACGATTTGTCTTTGTCTCCGACAACATAATATGGAACTTTATGTATGAAAATGATGTATTCTAATAGAACTGTTTTTCAGATAGTGATCCCTTTTGCTGTAATTACTGTGATTTTTCTTGCTGTTGTAATGTTTTTTATTATACCATCAATTAAAAGTAATTTTTTAGAACAGAGAAAAGGGTATCTGCAGGATATGGTTTTGAATTCTTATAGAATTCTCAGTTCTTATGAGGAACTTGCAAGAAAAAAATTAATATCAAGAGAACTTGCGCAGCAGTTAGCTGAAAAACAGATCCGTTCAATCAGATATGGAAAAAATAAAAAAAATTATTTCTGGTTAATCGCATCTGATGGAATTATTCTTGTTAATCCATCAGTTCCTGAACATGAAGGAATTAATAAAATTACCCTGAAAGATCCAAATGGGAAAGAGTTTATCAAGTCTTTCATTGAGACAGCTATTAGCAATAAAGACGGTGGATTCGTGGAATATGACTGGTATTATTATGATGATAAGCATCATTTAAGTTCGAAGGTTAGTTATGTGAAATTGTTTCCACCATGGAATTGGGTAATTGGCAGTGGTATATACGCTGATGATATGCAGGAAAAACTTTCTTTCTTAACTACTATGGTTTTGGTTATTACATTTCTCCTGATAACAATATTTTCATATATGGCATCAATTTTGATTAAGAAATTTCTTTTATCTGAACATTCATGGCATAATGTTGCAGATAAAGCTATGAGAACAGAATCTAAAATAAGAATGATGATTCAGGCAATACCTGATATGTTGCTTAGGATTAATAAAAAAGGGATAATCTTAGATGTAAAAGAGCCACTGATGTTTGAATGTTTTATTCCTCCGGAAAAGCTTCTTGGAGCGGATATTGGTGAAATTTTTCCAGAATTTGCAGCGGAAATTAATTCAAAAGCAGTACAAGAAACATTTAGAACTTCAATGCATCAGACTGTAGCTTTTGAAATTTCATTTAATGAAAAAGATTCTAATAATAGTAAAATTAAACATTTTGAAGCACATTTTGTAAAATGCGGATCTGATGAAGTGCTTGCTACATATCGTGATATTACGGGACGATTTAAGGGAAGGTTTAGAGAAAAATGAGACAAATATTTCTAGTGGCATATTTCCTTTTATGTGTAGCATATTGTTTGGAAAGCTCTGATATTTCTGAATCTCAAACGCATATTGAGCCGTTTCATCCACCGGAAACGAATAGATTTCAGGAGGTTCTTGATTTTTTCCTTCCTCACTTTGAAAGGAAAAATGTGATTTTCAGTAAAGAGTCGACTTTTTTTTATATTACTGTTCAGGATACGGAACGACATTTCAGAAAACTGGTTTTTTTACCGGATCACGGTTCTCAGAGCAAGATCGATCTCGAACACCCTAATGATGTTATTCTTAACTTTATGAGGTATTCTTTTATTGGACCTGCATTATTAAATAAAACACCGGAAAAAGTTCTTTTTATTGGATTAGGAGCTGGAACAATGCCGATGTTTTTTAGAAAACTTTTCCCGAATAGTATTATTGATATTGTTGAAATTGACGAAGGAGTACTGCCGGTTGCTGAAAAATATTTTGGATTTAAAGAAGATAAAAAAATGAAAGTTATTAATATGGATGGTCGAGTATTTGTTAATACTAATAGCAATGAAAATTATGATTTGATTTTTATAGATGCTTATAGTGCGGAAACTATTCCTTTTCAGGTTACAACGGTTGAATTTTTTCAGAATATTAAGAAAAACTTGAAAAAAGAAGGGATAATCATTGCAAATATCGCGAATTTTAGAAATGATGAATATACATATAGCCAATTCAAGACTGTGAATAAAGTTTTACCTCACCTTGCAATATTTGTTTGTCCTTATCAGAGTAATTTTGTGCTTTTTGCATCCCAAATGGATTATTTTTCTCCTGATAATCTGAAAAAAAAACTGAAAGAGTTTGATGATACTTTTAAGTGTAATTTTCAATTGAGTTCATATTATGATAGTTTGATGGACTCAGAAAAGATAAAAAACGCAATGGCAAAATTATCAGTTATTACTGACGACTTAGCTCCTTTTGGCGACTAATAACAGGAGAATAAAATGGTAAAAAAAAATAAAACACTTCGGGGTTTGATTCTCCTGATTGTTCTTTTGGTTATCGGTTTATTTCTTGGGTTAGCTGTGAATATCATTTTCTCTAGAATAGATGAATCTATCCAAAAAAATCAGGAACTTTATTCGATTCAGGATCGAATTGCATCAAACATTATCAATCGTATTCTCCGTTTACAGTTGAATTATTCATTGATATTAAGAGTTGAGAATCCTGATGAATTTCAGACATTAAAAAATGAACTGATTGAAAATAAAGAAATTCTAAAAAAATATATTGATGATTTTCATAAAGAGCATAAAAAAACCTGTACTTGTTTTAATGAAAAAACAAAACCATCTTGGGATTATAGTTTGTCCGGTGAACATGAAAATTGTTACTGTTCAGATATAACAAGTAGTTTAACCATAGGACTGACTGAATTAAACAAAGCTTTTGCTGAATTGTGGAAAGCTCCATCAAACATTAAGAATCAGAAAATTATTAATAATATTTTTGAGAAACTTCAAATGATGAGGATGTCCGGTAATAAACTTTCTTTATTTATGGAAGAATTACAGGGAAAAATAATTTTAAAAACTAATGAATTAAGAACGCTTTATACAAAAACAAAACTGGTTTTGTATTGTCTTATATCGCTGATTATTTTTCTCTTAGGAATGAGAGTAGCATTTTTTATTATTCAGGATCATAAAAAATTAGCAAAAGCGACAGATAATATATTTACTCTCTTACAAGCATTACCTGTTGGGATTTTACTTATTGATTCTGAAAAGAAAATCCGGGGAATAAATACAAAAGCTCTTGAAGTGTTTCAATCGGATTCGGACGATGATTTTCTTGGCAGGCGATATGGTGATATATTATATAATAATCCGAATCCTGAAAAAATGGGAGAAGCTACAGATATATTACAAAGTTCCAGAACAATTGATATTATTACTTTTAAGGGGAATAAAATTTCTGTTTTAGTTAATTCAACCCCTATTGAGATTAATAATACTATGATGCTACTTGAGTCTTTTATGGATATTAGCCAGTTAAAACAAACTGAAAGAAAACTTGCAATTTCAGCCAAAATGTGGCAGGATACTTTTGATGCTATGCGTGATATGATTGCTGTTCTTGATTCTAATATGAATATTGTATCATGTAATAGGGCTATGCGTGAAGCCTTTCCTCAGGTTGCACATAAGCAAATACATTGCCATGATATAATTCATGGACTTGAATCTCCTATGTCAGGTTGTATCGGGATGAGAACATTTAAAACAGGAGAGCCTCAACAGGCAGAAATTAAAGAACCATATCTGAATGGTCAATGGATTGATATAAGAACTTTTCCAGTGAAAAATGAAAAAGGTGAAACCATTCAGATCATTCATACTTTTCGTGATATTACAGATATAAAAAATTATCAGCAGGAAATTATAAAGGCTAAGGAAGAAGCAGAAAAAGCAAGTCATGCTAAAAGTCTTTTTCTTTCAATGATGAGTCATGAAATTCGTACACCTTTGAATGGAGTAATAGGAATGACAGAGCTTTTGGCTGAAACTGAGTTGAATCATGAACAGCTTGACTTTATTCGCACGATTCAAATTAGTGGAGAAGCTCTTATGGGGGTTATTAATGATATCTTGGATTATTCAAAAATTGAATCTGGGAAATTAAACCTTGAGCGTATTTCTTTTGAACTTCTCAAAGTGCTTGAAGATACCGTTGATCTTATGCTTGTTAAAGCTGTATCAAAAAATATAGATTTGATTTACAATATCGTTCAAGGAACTCCTCCTTTTATAAAAGGTGATATTACCAGATTGAGGCAAATAGTTATAAATCTAGTTGGAAACGCTTTGAAATTTACAGAAAAAGGTGAGGTTTTTATTGAAATAAAACCATTTGAAAAAGTCGAGAATAAGCACCCTGGTGACTCTATAAAAATTCTTTTCATGATTAAGGATACCGGAATCGGTATTTCTCAGGAAGGAATGAATAAATTGTTTAAAGATTTCTCTCAGGTCGATTCGAGTACAACCCGCAACTACGGCGGCACTGGTTTAGGACTTGCTATTTCTAAAAAACTTGTAAATATGATGGGGGGAGATATTTGGGTTGAAAGTGAAGTTGGAAAAGGCACATCATTTTTCTTTACTATTGAGCTCGAGATTGCTGAAAGTCAGGAGAGAGAATATTTGAATGATGATATTAATGAATTAAAAAACCGCAAGTTGTTGATTGTGGATGATAATTCAACAAATCGGAAAATTTTAAAACTACAAACTGAAAAATGGGGATTAATTCCATTTGTTGTATCCTCTGCTGATGATGCACTACAGATTTTGAAGAAGCATCCTGATATTGAATTAGCTATAATTGATATGCAGATGCCGAAAAAAGATGGAAGTGAACTTGCAAGGGATATTCGCAGGGAATATCACAGTGATATTGCATTAGTAATGCTTAGTTCTATGGGGTTTTATTATAAATTTAAAGATTCAGCTCATTTATTTAATGCATATTTAAATAAGCCTGCAAAACAATCTGTTTTACTGAAAACCCTTATACAATGTGTTGAAAATAAAAATGTAACTCTAAAAAATTTAAATAATAATGAGGATAAAAATAAGAAAATGAATGACGAAAAACAACCGGATACACCATTGGAATCTTCTTCAGACTTAAGGATTCTTGTAGCAGAAGATAATATGGTAAATAGGAAATTAGCAGAGAAAATGCTTGCTTCTTTGGGATATAAAGCTGTTTTTGCTCTTAATGGAGAGGAGGCCGTGCAATCAGTAAAAACTGAAAATTTTGATATGGTTTTTATGGATTGTCAAATGCCCGTTATGGATGGTTATTCCGCAACCCAAGCAATTAGGAATTTGGATACATCGAAAAATAGTATTCCAATTATTGCAATGACGGCAAATGCAATGGAGGGAGATAGGGAACAATGTATAAATGCGGGAATGGATGATTATATTTCAAAGCCTCTGAAGAAATCAGATATAGCTGAGGCAATTAAGAAATGGAGCATTAAAAATACTTAAATATCTGTATCGTGTATGAATAAGTTGTAAATTATGTATTTTTTTTATACTGATACTAGAATGAGTAGACAAATTATCCTGAGGAGTCGGGCTATTGTTACTTTTTTATAAGTGACTATATTTTCTTAAATACTACTTGAAACACTTGCTTTTTGAAGTAAAGTCTAACTTTATTTTTATTTTAGGAATATATTTATATACTGCAGTTTTTTTTCTTAAGGAAACAGTTTGCAGATTTATATTATTAAGGAAAATGAATTCCTCTTAACAGTATATTGCTCTGGAATTCTTAAAAACTGTATGTCGGATAAGATATTATGGAAATTTTTAAAATTATTATTCTCGGTGTTATTCAAGGAATTACGGAGTTTTTACCTGTTAGTTCTTCTGGCCATTTGGCGGTTGCATCCAAATTATTCGGTATTAATGATAATGCACTGTTAATTGCAGTAGTTCTTCATGCAGGTTCTCTCTTTTCTATTCTCGCCGTTTACTACAAAGAAATTCTAAAAATTTTTAAAGAACAAAGAAATATGATTCCTGTTATTATAACTGCTATTGTTCCGATTGGTATAGTAGGCTTTGCTTTTGAACTTTTTCACTTGGGAGATAAGCTTTTTGAAAATATGTTTGTTGTGTCAGGAGGACTTTTTTTGACTTCTATGCTTCTGTTTTTCGGAATGAAAAAATCCATAGCAGATGATAAAAATGAAGGTAAGGAATTTGAACGGATTTCTTATAAGGACGCATTGATTGTTGGGCTGCTACAGTGCATTGCCATTTTGCCGGGGGTTTCCCGCTCCGGAACAACTATCTCTACAGCATTAAGGCTTAATATTAAACGAGAGTCTGCCGCATCATTTTCTTTTATTATAGCACTGCCTGTAATTGGAGCTGCTGCATTTTTGAAAATGTTTGAGTACATTATGCATCTTAAAGATTCATCTGTTTCTGTACATCATATACCGGGCATTACTCTTTTTGCCGGGTTTGCCGCATCTGCAGTTGTAGGGGTTATTTCGTTAAAATTCCTTATCTACACTGTTAAAGAAGGAAAACTTAATATATTTGCATATTACTGTTTATGTTTATCGTTGATTATTCTGACTATTGCGATTTGGTGGTAAGGTAAATCTTTTATCATTACAACTTATATTTCTTAATCAGTAAATTGAAATATGCATGGAAGATGAGAGTACGAATTCTCTTTCCTTAAATTTTACAATATTGTTAAGATCTGGTAGTTGCTCTTGCGAACGCAGAGTGAATTTCCCATCAGGAGCAAACCAGACAAAAGAAGAAAAGCCTGGAATAAGAAATTTTTCACTCCTGTCTTCAATATCTTTATCTTTTTTAAGAATATCTGCTCCAGTTAAAATATCCTGTGGTTTAATTTTTTTCTGAAGAACAAGGTAAACTGTTGCACCTGTGTTATTATCAATTACAATCATAGAATCACTCCACTTGACTCTATTTCTATTTTTCAACCAGTGGGAGTAATAGAAATTCTGCAGCAGTTTCAATTCTCTGTTGCCTTGACCTAACAGGAGTTTTCCTTTGAGTACTGTGGAGATAATTTCTTTAAAAACTTTTATCATATGAACGATTTTTTTGCTGTCATTATCTTTAAATGCCCGGGTTAATTCATTTAGTGAAAATCCGCCGTTTTCTTTAGGAATCCAATGATATGTGTCGGTAACATTATCTGAAAAAACAGCATTTGTGAAATATTTAAGTTGAACTTTCGGAGCTATTGAAGGCATTTTTGTTATTTGGTTATCCAAATAATCAAAAAGATTATAGTTGTAGGAATCCTTTTGAATTACTTCAGGCAACTTTTTGCTTACTGCAAAAAGATTTTTTTTGTTCATATTATCTATAAGTTTAAGTATTTGAAGTATTTTTAAAGAATATCGGTTTTCTGAACCAAGGGCTTTTCTTATTTGCCGGCCTATAGACTCTGTTTTTAAAATATTTTTAACTTTTTCAGGTTTTGCAAAAATATTTTTTAATTTTTCCATTATTTCTTTTTCTGAATCTTTAATCTTTGCAAGTTTCTGAAAACGACCGTCTGTTTTTTCTGCATTATGATAAAAAATTTCAACATATAATTCAGCCGCCCAGATACGAATAAAATCGGATTTTGTATTAAAAATAATCTCGTTTAAATAAGGTTCTGCATCAAAACCTAATTGTGCAAAAGCAATGAAAAATTTTTCAGGTTGGAAAAAGTTACTTTTCCCGATGCAGCTTTGGGTAATCAGAGTATAGCCAAGTTCTGAAATTCGCTTCGAATCTCCTGCCGTGTAAAGCATGATCCCTAATTCTCCTGAATTTAAATCTCTGTTTTTTAGAATAGTATCTTTTATGAGTATAAATTCTTCCTGACTCATTTGAGGCGTTTCTTTTAGTATAATGTCCGCAAATTCCTTTAATGTTATTGCTTCTTTGATTTTCGGGGGAATTGATTTTTTGGGATCATAATTAAATAACTCTGTCAAAACAAGTCCTGATGGGCTCTTTTTGATTGAATCACTCTTTGGGGGGGGGGGATTTGAACTGGGCTTATGATTAGCCGTCTTAAATCTTTTTTTTATCTTTCTCTTTTGTGATGAAGAGGCTTTATGGGGCTTTCTCTTTTTTTTATTCTCAGATTTTTTAGATTTACCGCAAGATACAGAAGAAAAAATAAGAAAAGTAAATATTATAATAATCAGTCGTTCTGTGTGTAAATATAAGTAGTGATTTTTTGTCATAATAATCTTAATTTAGTAGTGTACAATTTTTTAATGTAAAAACAAGTCGCCTGTAATGGCGTATCAGCCAGTGAAGTATAATAATATTTTCACAGGTTGATGCTGAAAAAACTACTGTTGTAAACTCTGTTGTTTTATTTAAGCACTGAATTCTGCAAATATATATAAATATACTTGTTGAGATATTAAAAACAGCATCCATGTTTTTATATTCCATTTCTAAAATAATTTTTACCTGAACTCTACATTACCCGAAGATAACCAAAAAGCAAAGAGATAAAATTAATTTATTAACATCTATTGTTATATAAAAATGAGTCCAATTTTAAGAAAAGGCACTATTATGAAATTATTTTGAAATTGAATTCTAAAGTTCTTGACTTGTTATTCTTATTTTGATATAATTTTAGATAGGATACTTAATGGATTGAATGAAAATTGATTAGGTTAAAGGTAATTCGTTTTTTTGTATGGAAAATTTTTTCAGAATTGGAATGAAGGAAAAAAAATGTTAAAGATTAAAAAAATTAATAGAGTTTTCAGTCATAGCGTAACTTTTTACTGCTATGTTTTTATATCACTGTTTAGTTTGAATGTTCTCGCTCAGACAGAAAGTTATCTGTCGTCAAATGAGCAGATAAACAGTTTCCGGATGGAATCTCTTCTGAATGAGGATGGAGTAATTCCTGACGATGCTTATTTTAAAGCGTGGAATCAGATTAAAAACCTGAGACCTCCAGCAAATTCATGTGTTTGGGGTGCATCTTTAACTTCAGATGAAAAATCAGAATGCGGATTAGATAGTAAAGCGGGGATAACCACTAGCAGTTGGGTCTCTCTCGGACCGGAGGGACTTGGCGGACGCATAAGAAGTTGTATCATAAATCCTGAAAACAGTAATGAAATAATTATTGGAACATCCGGCGGCGGGATATGGAAAAGTGAAGATAGCGGGGCATCGTGGAATTGTGTAGATGACTTTATGAATAATCTTGCTATATCATGTATGGTTAGAAACCCTGCTGACTCTAATGTTATTTATGCAGGTACTGGTGATTCTTTTTCGACTAACCATATTCTGCGGGGTGCAGGTGTTTTCAAAAGTACGGATAATGGGGCAACATGGTCTCAATTAACTTCAACTGTTTCTCCTGACTGGTACTTTGTCAACCGACTCGCAATAAGCCCTGACGGCAAAGTAATTCTAGCTGCTCTAAATAAAGGAATATACCGTTCAACTGACGAAGGCGAAAATTGGACTGCAGTCTTTTCTGACGGTATTGTTAATGATATTGAATTTTCAACCTGTTGCACACAATTTGCTGTTGCCGGAGGAAATGAGGGGAACATTATAGTTTCAAGCGATAACGGAGAAACTTGGACTTCATCAAGCGGGCTGGATGGAGGCGGAAGAGTCGAATGCGCTGTCTCTACTACTCCTGGAATTATTTGGGCTTCAGTGGATTTAAATGAAGGAGCCATTTATAAAAGTAGTGATAATGGTGAAACTTTTCAGTTGTGGGGCACTCCTGCACATCTCGGTCTTTCAGGTCAATATGCAAATACTTTATGGGTGGATTCGGCAGATCCAAATACTCTTTTTGCAGGTGGTGTCAATCTGTTTAAATTAAATGATGCTGAGGAAACTTGGACGCAAGTTAGCCAGAAAAGTTCATTCCCTGTTTCTGTTCATATATTTCAGCATACAATTGTCCCGCATGCAGATTTTGGAACCGGGGAAGGTGAATCAAATATTGTATATTGTTGTAATGACGGCGGTATATATAAAGCAGATGTGAGTTTAATTAATGGCGATGATGCTGGAACAGGCTGGACTAATATTAATAATAATCTTTCAATAACAGCATTGTTATCTGCATCAGGTAGGATATCCTCTGGTCTTATTATTGCCGGAACAGATATGAATGGAACTATATCATATCACGGAGATTCTTCTCATTGGATTAAATTAATGGGATATTCAGGTGGAAATACTCTTTTCAGTTCATTAGATCCATCTTTATCTTATTCAACTACACCATACTTAGGTATCTTCAGAAATAATTATAATGCGGTTGATCCGTCAAATCCTGCAACTGATTTTATAAATGGTCAATATATTGAAGATTCAACACTTCAATGGAAGAATACTCCTTATTCTATCCCTGATTCAATGAATAAAACAGCTGACTTTTTAGCTCCAATTGTAATAGATACAAATATAACCGGTCAGGATAGAATTCTTGCAGGGGGATCTCAATTGTGGTTTACTGATAATCCTAATGCAGAAAACACAACTTCTACCGGTCCTGCATGGCGCAGTATAAAACCTGCTGGTGATTCTGTGATAACTGCCGTTGCTGTTGCTGACGGTAATTCTGATATTGTATGGGTTGGTTGCATGAATGGAGATATTTTCAGAACTTCTAATGCAACTTCTGCAGTTCCAGAATGGATAAAACTTGACGACGGGGCAATTCCGCTTCCTGGTAGGAAAATAACTGCAATTCTTCTTAGTAGTACAAATTCTGAGCGTGCATATATTACTTATGGCGGTTTTTCGGGAGATAATATACAATATACTGATGACAATGGGGCTTCTTGGAATGATATTACAGGCTTTGGTGATACTGCTTTACCTGATGTCCCAGTCTATTCTATTACTTCTCATCCTGATAATCCGGATTGGCTTTATGCGGGTACTGAAATGGGGGTTTTTGCAAGTTCTGACGCTGGTGGAGAATGGTCTGCATCTGCCGAAGGTCCTGTTAATTGTAATGTCACCAGCCTGTTTTGGATGAAAAATGATTCAGACATACCGTTGCTGACTGCAAGTACCTATGGAAGAGGTTTGTATCAGACTGAAATTGAATACATTCCTCCGACTCCTTCCATTTCAATTGAAGATATTGCCGTAAATGAAGGGGCACAGGGAGAAGTAACTGAAGCAGAATTTAAAATAAAACTGCAGTATGCAGAATCATTTCCTGTAACTGTAAATTATGCAACTGTAGATGGAACAGCTTTAATTTCTGATGGGGACTATTCTGCAATTTCGGGAACACTTACATTTGAGGCAAATGAAACTCAGGTTATAGTTGTTGATATTGCGGGTGACGATAATCCTGAAGAAAATGAAACATTTTCTTTACAACTTTCAGATCCTTCCGAAGGAGTTGTGACAAATCCATCCGCTGCTGTATGCCTTATTGCTGATGATGATACAGATAGTTTACCTTCTGTAACAATTTCGGCAACTCCTGATGCTGTCGATGAAAATACCCAAACTGTAACAATTACAGCAACTCTTTCAGATGTAAGTGCTGATGATGTGACTCTTTTCCTTGTATTTGAAGGAAGCGCTGAAAGTCATGGAATTGATTACAACATATCTTCAGATATATTAGTAATTCCAGCAGGAGAAATATCTGCATCTGTTTCAATTACAACAGTTCCTGATAATATTTATGAACAGAATGAGGATATTTTAATTTCTGTTGAAACTGTTGTTAATGCTTTAAATCAAACATCGCCAATTTCTGTAACCATTACAGATAATACTCCTGTACCAGAAATTTCTATTAATGATATTAATGTCTCTGAACCGGATGATACTGTAACTCAGGGGTTTTTCTCTGTTTCCCTTTCAAATGCATCATCTGAAGTTGTATCTGTAAATTATGCAACTGTTGATGATACTGCAACTGCAGATAGTGATTACTCTTCTACTGAAGGAACATTAACATTTTCTCCTGGCGAAACTCTGAAAAAAATTACAGTGGATATTCTCGGTGATACAGAATATGAAGGAGATGAATTATTCCTTCTTCAACTAAGTGACCCTGTAGGGGGAGAACTTTCAACAAAAACTGCGGGCGAATGCATCATTACTGAAAATGATCTTCCTGAACCAGCTCATTTATCTATTAACAATTTGATTGTAAGAGAAGGAAATTCTCCGGATTATGTCGATGCCAAATTTGAAGTTGTATTATCAGGAGCTATACAATTTCCTGTTTCTGTTGATTATACTACTGTAGATGGGGCAGCAACAACTGCTGATAACGATTATATTCCCGCGTCTGGAACTTTATCTTTTGTTTCTAACGGCAGTGCATTTCTAAATGTTAGAGTTTATGGGGACGATAATATTGAAGATAATGAAAACTTTTTTGTTGAATTGACAACTGCTACTTCCAATGTTGAACCAACTGTATGCCGTGGTGAATGCCTGATTACTGACGATGATGACCCTGATTTGCCTGTAATTACATTGTCATGTGATGATGATTCTATTGCTGAAGAGGGCGGCTCTGCAGTTCTGACAGCCGTGCTTTCAAGTGCATATACTAAAGATGTAACGGTCAATATGGCTTTTGCCGGAACGGCAGGAAAAGGAGTTGATTTTAACATCTCATCATCTTCAATTGTGATTCCGGCTGGAAATGTTTCCGGATCCTTAACTCTCACAGCAGTTCAGGATAATATGGATGAATTTGATGAAAATATTGAAATAAGTATTGATTCAGTTATAAATGCTCTTGAAGAAACTCATCAGTCTGTAGATATTACTATACCTGATTCGGATCAGCAACCTTCTGCTTTTATTAACAGTATTTCGGTGAATGAGGGAGATTCAGGTACTACTTCTGCTATTTTTACTATTTCTTTAAGTGAACCTTCCGAAAAAACTATTTCAATTGCTTATCAAACTTCAGATGGTACAGCAACAACTGCTAATAACGATTATTTCCCTAAAAATGAAACAATTACTTTTACTTCAGGAGAATCTACAAAAAATATTGAAGTCCTAATTATTTGTGATGAGACTTTTGAAGATGATGAAACTTTTTCCGTCAATCTATTAAATGCGGAAAATGCCGATATTACAGTCGGAGAAGGAGTCTGTACTATTATAAATGATGATTCAGTAGAGCCATCTTCAATATCAATTTCTGATGTCACAGTAAAAGAAGGAGCTGCTGGAGAATCCGTTCAGGCTGATTTTGAAGTTACCCTGGCTTTTACAAAACATTTTCCTGTTACTGTATCATATATGACAATAAATAATACAGCCCACTCTGAAAATGGAGATTACCTGCCTGCAGAAGGAAACTTGACTTTTGATGAAAATGGAACTCAAACTGTTTCTATAACTGTTAATGGAGATGACCTGTTTGAAAAAGATGAAACTTTTTTCGTTAATCTTTATAATGTTTCTCCAGGTGTTGAATATGAAAAACATTTAGGCATAGGTACAATTACTGATGATGATGTAGAACCTCCGTCTGTTTCTTTGGAAGATATTCATATAGAAGAACCAGATGAGGGAGAAACTGCTGATGCTGTCTTTACTTTGACTTTAACTCATGATTATCCCGTTGAAATGTCTGTAGATTATACGACTGTCGACGGAACTGCATTTACTCCTGATGACTATACTGCGGCTACAGGAACCGTTACTTTCCCTCCAGGTGCAACAGAAGCTAAAGTCTCAATTATAGTAAATGGTGATTTTAAAGATGAATCTGATGAAGTTTTTATTTTAAAACTTCTTAATCCTGTAAATGTGACAATTGAAGATTCGATGGGGGTTTGTTTTATCGAAGATGATGACACTTCATATTCTCTATGGGTAAATAAGGGAACAGGTGGCGGTGAATATGTAAACGGAGAAACTGTTACAATAACAGCCGATGATCCCGAACAGGGTAAAGAATTTACAAAATGGATTGGGAGTACAGAATTTCTGGCAGATCCGAATGCTATGGAAACCACTTTAGTTATGCCTGAAAAAAATATTTCTCTAACAGCGGTTTACGAAAGTTCTGAAAAGATAACTCTAGGTTCAATTCTAAACCTTGACGCTAAGGAAATCCCTGATATGAATCTCTCTCAATTTTCCAAAAAACCTAAGCTATATTGTATGGTATACGATATTGAAAAAGAGAAGAATCTCAAACTTTCTGCTCAAACAGTTACAAAAGTCAGCTCGTCAATGCCTGCTGATTCAGTAAAAACTTTTCTGAAAAAAACAAGCTTGCTGTACAGTAAAGATTTGTGGAAAGATGCCCAGAAAGCAGGAATCTTAACAGTCGACTGGCTTGCAATGAACCCGTGGCAGAATGCTTCTCTTAATGCTGATGTTTTTGTGAAAACAGCACTGCCAAGTGGTGATAAAGTCGACCTTTATGTCAGAAGTGCATTAATAGTTGTTCCTAAAATTACAGAAGTGCTTTTTCAAAATAATGGGAGTATTGAAGGTGGGGTTTCTTTGGGAGCCATCCTTATCGTTAAGGGAAATTTTTTCGGGTACAAACCTCCAAGAGTATCCTTGGAATATATTTCTTCAGGTGTGGTCAAAAAACAAAAACTTAAAGTTTTAAAACCATTAAAGTTTTCAGATGCTAAAGGTTCTCCCGGGAAAAGTTGCATGGATTTAGAACGAACAGATGGATATAGTGAACTTATGATCCAAATGCCTGTGAAATGGTGGAAAGGATGGAATGCAGGCAAATATTATATGGTTTTGGATAATAAAACAGGGCTGGCAACATATCCCATTACAACAAAATAATTAATTTTTTTGAAATTTTAATTTTTAGTAGTTAAATTTAAAAACAGCATTATATTATATGTTCAGTTTCTGTTTTTACAGAATTACTTTTTATTTTTTATTCAACAATTTTATATCAGAATAGGACTCATTCAAGATGATTAGAGAAGCATGTGGTATTTTCGGTGTCGCGTTTCATCCGGAAGCTGCGCATTTAACTAGGCTAGGACTCTTTGCTCTTCAACATAGAGGTCAGGAAAGTGCAGGAATTTTTTTAAAAAGGGGCAATGAATGCGAAATTCAGAAAGGAATGGGACTGGTTGGCAATGTATTCAGCAAACTGCCTAAAGATTGGTGGAAAACTCCAGATCAGACGATGGCTATTGGTCATGTGCGGTACAGCACAAGTGGTAGATCAAGCATTGTGAATGCTCAGCCTTTTGCTGTCGAATTTGATAAGTGGCATTTGGCTCTAGCTCATAATGGAACTCTATCTGACGGAGCTTACTGGCGTACTCAATTAAAACGAAGTGGTGCTATTTTTCAGGGGGATCTTGATACTGAAGCAATTTTACACCTTGCCGCTCAGCATCATCAAGAAGGGGAAACTCCATGGAAAGCTTTGGAATGGGCTCTTGCTCATGTTCAAGGGGCTTTTTCTGTAGTAGCTTTATGCGAAGATGGACTGATGGCTGCAAGAGATTCAAATGGATTTCGCCCGCTTGCAATGGGAAAACTTGAAAACGGTGCAATTGTTTTTGCATCTGAAACTTGCGCTTTTGATATGATGGGGGCAAAATATCAAAGAGATGTTGAACCTGGCGAAATGATTATTGTGAGAAGCAATGGCGAAATGAGTTCAATCAAGTTTGCTGAACCTCAGCAAATTTCTCACTGTATTTTTGAACATGTCTATTTCTCAAGACCTGACAGTACTGTTTTTGGCGATTGTGTTTATTCTGTGAGAAAAAGATTCGGGGCTCAACTTGCGAAAGAGCATCCCGTTGATGCGGATATAATTATGCCGGTTCCAGATAGTGGGACTTATGCCGCCTTGGGATATGCAGAAGCGTCTGGTATCACCTTTGAAATGGGAATAATGAGAAACCATTATATTGGAAGAACTTTTATAAAGCCTTCTCCGGATGATAGAAAAGCTGCAGTCAATCTGAAACTTAATCCAATACGCAAAGCAATCGAAGGTAAGAAAATTTGCCTCGTTGAAGATAGTATCGTAAGAGGAAATACAAGCAGAGAGCGAGTACTTACTTTAAGAGAAAATGGAGCTGCTGAAGTTCATATGAGAATCAGTTGCCCTCCACATGTTGCTCCTTGTTTCTACGGTATTGACTTTCCTAGTGCTGAAGAACTAATAGCACATACTCATTCAATTGCTGAAATTGCTGAATTAATTGGTGCTGACAGTCTTGCTTATTTATCTTTGGAAGGAATGCTTTCCTGTGCAACTCAACCTAATGAAAATTATTGTCACGCTTGCTTTTCAGGAAAATATCCGGTTAAACCTAAAAGAATTTAAAACAGGACTGAATAATGCTTAAAAAACAGCAATTGAAGTTATTGCAGGAAGGGTACTTAAAGTGCCCTAATTGTTCTTCTATGCTTCACCTTGCTGATTTTGAAGGACTTGAGGTTGTAAGTTGTAGTGAGTGCAATACTCCTATTTTTATCCCCATGAAAATTAAGTATTACTGGCTTTATAAACCTCTTGGCGGTGGAGGTATGGGAAGTGTTTATAAAGCCTATAATGAGAAAAATCAGGAATTTTTGGCTATAAAGGTATTACCTCGCGAGTTTAAACAAAACAATGAACACAAAAGAAATTTATTAAAAGAGGGTGAAATTGGAGCAGTTATCGGGGAAGCTCCAAATATTGTTCATGTTGTTGATTACGGCGAAGAAGACGGAGAAGCTTTTATTGCATTTCATTTTGTTTCCGGTTCCCGCCTCGATATATTTGTCTCATCGTGTGGTGACCTTTCTGAAAAAATGGCGATTGATATTTTACTCCAGGTTATTGAAGCTGAACTTCACATCGTCAATTGCGGCTTTTTGTATCGGGATATAAAACCTGAAAATATTATTATTGTTGAGCAAACAGCAACCGTAAAACTACTCGATTTCGGCTTAACTCTTCCTCTTTCCGAAGCTGCCAATCCTAATGAAAGTGATATGATTGAAGGGTCTCCTTACTACCTGCCGCCTGAACGAATAGTTTCTGCCCCTGAGGGGGAACATAGTGAAGTATACAGTCTCGGCATGCTTCTTTTTTTTATGATTTCAGGTTCAACATATTTTTCAAAATCTGATATCAAGCATATTATAAGCAAACATGTTCGTTCTGTCCGTATTGCGACTGTATCGAATAGATTAAAACAATGCACTCCTGATTTTTGTGGGGTATTAGATAAAATGATAAGAAGAAATCCTAATGAGAGGTTTCATAATCTGACAGAATTAAAGAATATTCTTAAGGAAATATATCAGGAAGCACCAGGATATTCATTGAAAGAGAACAGAAAGGCAATTCTTACAGCAAAAGCAAGTTCAATTTTATCAGGTGGGTTGGCAGGGAAAAATACATTAACTTCAAAAAAAGATAAAATTTTAATGTTCGTTGTTATTTTATGTTTTATTTTTATTGGAGTTGCTGCCGTCTTGTTTATGTATAATAAATATATTGATAACCAAAAAAGAGCATTTAGGTCAGAAATTGCTGCACAATTTAATATTTCGCCAAATATTCCCTATCCGGATAAAATGAAAAATGAAGTTGAAAAAATAGTCAAGATGAACTATCTGGAGCAAAAACGAGAAATAGATAAACAATTTCCAAAGTTTGATGAAGAAAAAATACGAAATGAAATTTGTGAAAGATACGGTATCGATCCAAAAAATATTAAAAATCCTCCATATTCACCAGAAGAGTTTGATAAATTAATCGAACAAGGGATGAATAAAGAGTTTAATAAACAGTTTAATGATGAAGTAGTTAATTCTACAGAGTTGAAAAAACAGATTGCAGAGAAATTTTCAATTGAGCTGCCCTGTAGTCCGCCTAAATATACTCCAAAACAACTAACTGAATTGTTGAAGAGTGAAGCATTAAGAACAGCTGATAAGAAGTATACCCATGAACAGGAACTTCAAAAAATTAAAGAACGCCTGAAGACGCTTAAATTGTTTAAAACAGGGGAAGTGATCTCATTTCAAGATAAAAATGGAAACGAATATGCTGGATTATACAGACAGCTGATAGCGAACAATATACTAATAGCAGGCAATCAAGTTCCTTTATCTTCCCTTTCTCCAGAGGTTCGAGTACACTTTGACAATGAATTATGTGAAGAAAAGCGTAATTCTGTGCGTGAAGATGTACATAAAGACTTTGAAACAGCAAAGCAGCAGTTCATTTATAATTATATAAATCAGCATAAAAAGGCATTTTTCAAGAAACACGGTTTTGTACATCAAAGGCATTCGAGTAACTGGATTGCCGAGTATGATATTTTGACATCCGGTTTACAGAAAGCTGAAACTCAACTGCACTCAGCCATTGCAAAAAAACATAGAAAAAAATGGAGAGAATTTTCGGAGTCATTTGATAAGATTAAATTTATTCAGGATTTAGGATATATAAAACATAATGGTGTCTGGATTACCGAAAAAGAGTTTATTGATAATAAAGTAAATATTGAAAAGATTGAATATAATAAAAAAAGAGATGCCCGATTTGCTCAGTTTGCTAAAGAGTTTAAAGAAATTGAAAAGGATATTTATTTTGAAAATGGTTATTTAAGTACTGGAGAAGGTTGGAAGCCGGCCAAGGAAGTTCTTGATGATGAAATTAGAAAAATATTCCATTAAATATAAGGGCTAAGTTCGAATGCCAGAGTTCAATACACTTAACCCTTCTTTAAAATTTGCCGTAACAGGCGGTAGTGGCTTCCTGGGAAAAGAAATAATTTCAATGCTCTTAAATTTTGGTTGCAGCAATATCATTTCAATAGCAAGAAATCCTCAGCACAATTTTGCAGGGACAAAAGTTAAAACGATAAGTGCTGATATTACTGATCTTGAATCATTTTCCAAATATTTTAATGGAGTAGATGTTGTCTTTCACACCGCTGCAAAGGCGGCAATATGGGGGAAATATGAAGAGTTTTATAATATTAATACTCTTGGAACTGAAAATATCATTAATGCCTGCATAAATAATAATGTTCCTGTACTTATCTACACAAGTTCTCCAAGTGTTGTTTCTTCCGGAGCCAACCTTGAAAATGTTAACGAAAGTATTCCCTATCCTGAAAAATTTTATTCATATTACGCACAGACTAAAGCGTTAGCTGAACAAAAAATTTTGAAACAGAAAGATAATTTAAAAACAATATCTCTTCGTCCTCATCTAATATGGGGAGCGAATGATCCCCATATTTTGCCAAGAATAATCAAAAAATCACAATCAGGAAAACTTATAAAAGTTGGGGGCGGTAGAAATATTGTTGACCTTACCTATATTGCAAATGCAGCATTTGCTCATTTGTTGGCAGCTGATGCGTTATTTACAAATCAAAAATTGTCAGGCAAAGCTTATTTTATTACAGATGATTCGCCTGTTAATTTATGGGATTGGATTAATCATTTTCTTCTGGAAATTGGTTTGAATAAAATAAATAAAAGTATCAGCTCTAAAAAAGCTTTTATTGCAGGAAAAATATTTGAAGCTTTTTACTCTCTGTTTAATCTCCGCTCAGAACCACCAATTACTGCATTTTCTGCTTTGCAACTTTCTCATTCTCACTATTTTGATATATCAGCTGCAAAAAAGGATTTGGGCTATCATACAGCTATTGATTCAGATAAAGCATTCCAGACTACTGTAGATTTTTTTAAAACTACACTTTCTTAGGCTTACTTCTTTCTGAAAGAGTTGCAAGGCGCTGCTTCAATTTTTTTTCCTTTCTGCGATGATAGCTTACAATCATACCATACGAAGTGAAATACGATCCTATTGCAAATACTGCACCCAGAAAAAAACCACCGACAAAAAAAGGAATAAAAATATTTGAGCCCATGCCTAAAAAAGCAGATAGTGATGTTTGGAAAGTACCAGTTGCACATTCATGTAAAAAGTTCTGGAAATTATTTTTTATAAGTGTAAAAGAGAGAGATTTACCCATTAATTTTGCCCCCAGCCAACATTGAAAAGGATAAATAAATGGAATACTCCAGGGATTTGTGATCCAGGTACATGCCAATGCAGGTATTTTGGACGCTTTAAAAATAAATGATAATATTACAGCAATAATCATCTGCCCGCCAAATGGTATAAGTAGACCGGTAAAAAATCCAATTGCAACACCGCGTGCTACAAACTCAGGACTTCCAGATTGCTTTATTAATTTCAAATAAAGAATTTTCTGTTTTCTAGGAGATAAAAAAACCATATCTATTTTTACACTATTTTATTAGATTAAGAAATTCAGCGCGGGTGGCTTGTTCACTTCTGAAACTTCCTAACATTGCTGATGTAACCATTAATGAACCCTGTTTTTCAACACCTCGCATCGTCATACACATGTGTTGTGCTTCCATGACAACTCCTACTCCTTCAGGTTGAATATTATCTAGAATTACCTGTGCAACCTGATTTGTCAGGCGTTCCTGGATTTGAAGCCTTCTTGCAAAACAATCAACTAAACGCGCAAGTTTACTTACTCCAAATATCTTTCCGGTAGGAATATAGCCGATATGACATTTGCCGTAAAACGGGAGCATGTGATGTTCACACATACTGTAGAATTCAATATTTTTAATGATGATCATATCATCGCAATCTTCATTAAATATTGCATCATTAATAATCGAATCAATATCCTGAGTGTATCCCTGTGTTAGAAACTGTAAACTTCGCATTACGCGTTCAGGGGTTTTTTCAAGACCTTCCCGATTTGGATTTTCTCCAAGTTTTACAAGCAGTTCACGAATCAATTTTTCCATATAATTCAAATTCCCTAAATTCCTATTTATCTACTTCCAGAAGTCCCGTAATCTTTAAGGTATAAACTAATATCTTAAATAAAAAATCAATATTAATTTTGTACATTAATGTAAGATAATTTATGATACAAAACTTACAAGGGTTTAATGAAAAATTTAACCTTTTCAGGAACTTTTATACACTATTATGAGAGAATATGTTTGAAAAAAATATTTGAAAACTTGATTATTTACCGTATCTTAGGAATATTATCTGGTAAATGAAATATTATCTCTGTTTTCTTGTTTGCAGGAATCATAAGGATTGGAATGTCTGAAAAAGAAAAAACTATATATCTTGCTCACCCTAGAGGCGTATGTGCAGGTGTAATGCGTGCAATTCAAATAGTCGAAAATGCTATCAGAGAAAAGGATACTCCAATTTTTGTAAAACATCAGATCGTTCATAATAAATATGTTATTGATGAATTTAAAAAGAAAGGAGTTGTATTTGCTGAAACTCTCGATGAAATTCCTAAAGGAGCTACTGTCATATTCAGTGCTCATGGTGTATCTCCTCAAATAATTAAAAAAGCGGATAACTTGGGGCTGAATTATATTGATGCAACTTGTCCTATTGTTAGTGCAATCCATAAAAAAGCCGTGGATTTAATGAATTCAGGATGGAATATCATTCTCATCGGTCATAAACTGCATCCTGAGATTATTGGAACTGCAGGGCATTTATGCGGTGGTGCTGTTATTATTGAAAATGTGAATGACGCTTTAAATTGTCCTATTCATGAAAGTGCGGAAAAAATAACATATTTAACTCAGACAACATTAAGCCCTGATGATGTATTTCCGATTACATCAATTCTAAAAAAACGATATAAAAATTTATTAGAACCTGAGAAAAATGATATTTGCTATGCTACCCTTGAACGCCAGAAAGCGGTAAAAAATATTGCGCATCAATGTGAACTCTTTTTTATAATCGGCTCAGTTGAAAGTTCAAACTCAAAAAGATTGAAAGAAATAGTTCAGAAAATATGTCCAAGTGCTCAATTAATAAATTCCTGGAAAGAAATTGAACCCGGTTCTTTAAAAAATGTTAGGACAATTGGACTTAGTGCCGGTGCTTCAGCTCCTGATATACTCCTCGAAAAAACTGTTCACTTTTTAAAAACACAAGGATTTTCGAATATTGTTGACTTCAAAAATAGAAATACGAATTTAAATGAAAATTTGAAGGGCGAAACAGATGCAATACAAGGATGTTAAACTATTAATAAAAACAGAACCTAAGGATAAATGCGGGATTTATGCGGAAACTGATATTAACAATTTCCCCGTAGAACCTTTTTCTGCATTGACAAATTTAATCTTTCCCATTATTATTTTATATTGGACGGTTAAGACAAAATTCCGTATAAGGCTCTATCCGCTTATTGTTATTGTAATGCCACTAATGACTGCTGGATTTTTCTGCGGGACAATGTTTCACCTTTTACGCAATGATGTTATTTGGCACCACCTGAATATGTTGAGTATCCTTTATGCTGTAATTACAGCAGATGTTTATTTGTGGTGGCGGGTTGTGCAAAGCTGGTGGAAAACATTTTTTTTGACTCTGATTATACCAATAATTTTTCAGGTATTCATCTTTTTTATTCAACCTTTTGATAAAATTTCCGTAAGTATTGTTTTTACTGTAATGTTTTTAAGCCTTCTTTTTCCTTCAGCTCTGCATTGTATAAAAAATAATTATCATAATTTTAAAATTCTTGTAACATCATCGATTTTCTTTGCTTCAGGAATTACTTTCAGAGTTATGGATGAATCGTATATTGGAAGTAACTCGCACGGAACCCATTTCTTATGGCATCTGTGCGGCGGTGTTTCTGTCGCTCTGTTTTTAAAATATATTTATGAATCAGATAAAAAATATACCAAGAACCAGTTTGCTGAAAAAGCGTCTTCTTTCTGAAAAAGAGTCAAATTACCAGAGTTTTTTATCCAGATCCCTGTACTGAACAGATTCGAAAATGTGCTCTGGTTTTATATTCTCTTCTTTTGCTAAATCTGCTATAGTTCTTGCAAGTCTTAAAATCCTATCATAAGCTCTTGCACTTAACTGTAAATCATTAATTGACTGTCTTAAATAGGCGGTTGACTGGGTGTCAAGTTTACAGAAATTTTGTAATTGAACAGGTTCCATTTGAGCATTACAGTATATCCCGGACGAAGTAAACCGGTGTTCCTGTATCTCCCTTGCTTGAATGACTCTTTCCCTTATTTCTGCACTTGATTCGCCTGTCGGGGCATTGAGTAACTCATCATTTGATAATGCATTTAATTCAACATGCATATCAATCCTGTCAAGCAGAGGTCCGGATATTCTGCCCCTGTATTTTTGGATTTGATATGGTGAACATCTGCATACTCTCTGGTTCCCTCCATAATGACCGCATGGACATGGATTCATCGCTGCTATAAGCATAAAGTTTGCAGGAAAAGTAAAAGTTCCTGCAGCTCTGGATATTGTAACTTCTCCATTTTCAAGAGGTTGTCTTAATACTTCTAAAACATTTCTTTTGAACTCCGGAAGCTCATCTAAAAATAAAACACCATTATGTGCTAGACTTATTTCCCCGGGTGTCGGGACTGTCTGACCGCCTAAAAGTCCGGCATCACTTATTGTATGATGTGGGGCACGGTAGGGGCGTTTTGAAAGAAATGGGGCGTTATGGGGCAATAATCCCATAACACTGTGAATTTTACTGCTTTCTATTGCCTCTTCAAAATGCATTGGAGGCAGTATGCTTGGAACTCGTTTCGCAAGCATTGATTTTCCGGTACCTGGAGGTCCGATCATTAAAACATTATGCCCACCTGCTGCTGCTATTTCAAGAGCTCTTTTTGCACAGTTTTGCCCTTTTACATCTGCAAAGTCTCTGACAGGTTCTAATTGCGAAGAATTGAAAAAGTTATTTATATTTGCCTGGCACGGTTGAATAGTTGAAGTATCAGTTAAAAATCCAACAGCATCCTGAAGTGTATTAATCGGATAGACTGGTAAGCCGTTTGCCGCAACAGCTGCTTCTTCAGCATTTAACGCCGGAACTAATAGAGCATCAATGTGTTCGATTTTTCTGGCAAATAACCCAATTGATATTAGTCCTTTAATTGGACGAACAGAACCATCTAGTGCAAGTTCGCCAAGAAGCATAGTTTTTGAAAGTTTTGAACGGTCAATGTCGCCGGTAGTTGCAATTATTCCGAGAGCGATTGGTAAATCAAAAGATGCTCCTTCTTTTTTGATATCAGCTGGAGCAAGGTTTATGACTGTTAAGCCTGAAGGATAATAAAAACCTGAATTGCAAAGAGCCGAATGAACCCGGTCTTTACTTTCTTTAACGGCAGTATCCGGCAGTCCTACAATGGATACAATATTTTGTCCGCGTCCGGTTGCATTAATTTCAATTTCTACAAGAAATGCATCAACACCATTAATGGCAGCTGAAAAAGTTTTAGCAAGCATAAATATAACTCCGTATTCAAGTAAGGTATTATTTTTTCTTTTTTTTCTTGGTTGAAATTACAATTTTATGAAGCTTTTTATTCTTTTTTGATAATGATTTAGGACTCTCATGCTTTTTGTTTTTTAAAGTTGTTTTTGCTCCATTTTCTATCAGGTATTCTGCTAATATGATTTTATCGTTTAATCCGAATTTTTTATAGCTGTCTTTCAGTAAAATATGAAGGACTGTGTTTTTATCATTGTTAACCGAATTGATGTTAATCCCTTTTTCTAGAAAAATATTCATTATGCGGATTCTATCCTCATTTGAAAGATGGGAGGGAGGTATTGAAAATAGTTTCATTAAGAGCGTATCTGAATTTTTATTTACTGCATTAATGTCTGCTCCTTTTTCAATGAGTAAAGATAATATTTCGATAGCGGGTTTTGCATGACCTGATTTTAATCTTGCAAGTCCATCAAAAAATGCAAAAAGTATTGGAGTTGTATTTTTGTCAGTAGGATTTATTTCAGAACCATTTTGAAGCATTAGAGGGATTTTTTGTTTCAAAGTTAGCAGATTTTTTTCGGTAACTGCAAAAGATACAATAACACCCAATGGAGTTTTTCCATCAGAGTTTACCGCATTAATATCTGCTCCTTTCTGTACAAGTTTTTCCAGTATTTCTTTGAAAATAGAGAAATTCATACGATAGGAGTTCAATACAAATATATTAATCGGAGTGCCTCCAAGATTTTTATCTTTAATGTCAATTTTAGCATCCAGATTTAAAAGATAAATTGCGAGTTCTCCTCTGCCTAATTTTAATGCTTCAAGTAGAGGGTAAGAATAATACTTAATTTTTTTATTCAATGCATCCGGATTGTCTATAATAATTTCTGCAACCCTTTTTTTTCTGTTCGATTTTATTGCTTTATATAAATCAGTAGCCTCAGCTGCATTTATATAACCCGATGAAATAAAAAAAAGAAATAAAAATATATAACGGCCTGAAATATTTAACATCAGCACACTCCTTATTGTACTTGGTTTTTAGATTCATTTAATTTTATGTTTAAAAATCTTATAACTGTAGAATCTCCACCTTTTTCTTCAAGCTTAACTTGCTGTAAATACTTTTTGTCCTCTCTAAAATATACTGTGATTTTCTTTACTGTTGCGGCAATCGTTTTACTTTTAGGTTTAAATTCAAGAATTGCCGGATCCTGTTGAATTAATTCAATATAATAATTCTTTGAAAGTTCATCATATTTTCCCATAAACCAGGAATCTATCTGCGTCCAGATACTTTTTACTACCGGATTATGCTTGACAGAAAGAGTCTGTGTCTCTTTTGTCTCTTCATCCCAGGTTGTAACCGTATCTCCATCAGCTGTAATAACGGTTTTTAACGGAGATGTTATTTCCCATCTGAAATAATGTGGAAATTTTATCTCAAGGTTCCCTTTCAGTTTTATTACATGCTTAAAGAGAGAAAGCTTTTTCTCCTGCTCAAAATCTGCTTTGATTTCCTTCACTGAAGCCATTGAATCCTGAATCTCAGACAAAATTAGTTGTGCATTTGGCTTTGCTTTCGGAATTTGCGCATCAGCTGTGGAGTATAAAAAACATAAAATACATAATTGAACAAAAAATAAACTAGAGATCTTTAAGTTCATTTTAATTCTCCAAAAACTGCATCAGTAAACATGACTGGATCAAAAGGCTGAAGATCCTCCGGCTGTTCTCCAAAACCGCAAAAGAAAATAGGCAAAGGCAACTGCTGCTGGATTGCTACAGCCATTCCTCCCTTTCCAGTACCGTCAAGTTTTGTTAATATAAGTCCGGTTACATCTGCATATTTTGTGAATTCCCGTGCCTGTACTAATGCGTTTGAGCCAACACTTGCGTCTATCGTCAGCCATACCTCATGCGGGGCATCAGGAATGATTTTTGATGCTGTGCGTTTCATTTTCGCTAACTCTTCCATCAGACCTTTTTTGTTGTGTTGCCTTCCTGCTGTATCTATAATCAGAATATCGTATCCCTTTGCCTGAGCCGATTGAATCGCATCAAAAGTTACTGATGAAGGATCTGCTCCGGCTTTTGAGGCTATAACTGGACAATCAGTTCTGCTTCCCCATAGTTTAAGCTGTTCAACTGCAGCCGCTCTGAAAGTATCACAAGCTGCAAGCATAACCTTTTTGCCTTCCTGCCCCCATTTCGCCGCTAGTTTGCCGGTTGTGGTAGTTTTTCCACTGCCATTTACTCCAACCATAAAAATTACTGTCAATCCGTTCTTTAATGAAATATTACGGTTGTTTCTACTTAAGATTTCCTGCATGTCTTCGGAGATTATGCGTTGCGCATCTTCTGAAGTTTTAATCAGGCCTCGTTTGTAACGGTCTTTTAAATCTTCAACAAGCTTAAATGTAGTTTCAGCTCCGAAATCTGCCTGTAGAAGAGCCCGTTCAAGTTCTTCATAAGTCGAGTCATCCCAAGCTTTAACTTTTTTTAATACGCTCTCTACTGAACGAGTAACTGATGTGGCTGTTTTTTGTAGCCCTCTTTTAAAAATAGAAAATACTGATTTCATAATTTTTTTATAAACTCCTGTTAATTTTTTATAAGTATAAACTATACCCTAGACAGAAGCATTCAATAATTCAAACGCAAAAAAACAAACTTTATTGTATAAAAGGAGTACTTTATTCAACGATTTTTTAGGATATGATAAAAAAATATTCAAAAATAAATGAAATTTTATAATAATATCTCTGAGTTTTAATATTTATTATGAAATTTCAATATTGAATTTTATTGATTTTAAAATTTTCCTTAAGTGATTATCTGATAAAACTCTAGGTATACGAACAGTGTAAGCGGGAGGTTCTCTTCTTAAAGGATAGTTGCCTCTTAAATTTTCAAATTCATTAATATGATTTCTAAGCATTATGTCATCATCGTTGATATTGTAAGAACAGTTGTAAATGTTTTGTAATGTTTCTGAAATTGAAATATCGCTGTCTGTCACCTCTATTATTTGCCTTGAAGGTCCCGGAATATTATCAGGACTCCATCTCTCCAATCCAAATCCAAAAAAACGACTTAGAGCCTGAACGCTCATTGCTGTGCCCTTTGCTTTCCCGTCTGCAGAATACCCCGCAATATGAGGAGTACCAAAATGTACTAATTTCAACAATTCCTTATCAAATTGTGGCTCGTGTTCCCATACATCAAGAACTGCATCGCAAATCCGGTTGTTTTTTAAGTTTTTTTTCAAAAGTTGATTATCAACAACTTCCCCCCTTGATGTATTAATAATAATCGCATCAGATTTTAGCATACTGAAAAATTTTTCATTTCCCAAATGATAAGTTTTATAATTTCCTGACATAATCAATGGTGTATGAAAGGTAATAATATCAGACTCCCTGACTAATTTATCAAACTCTACAAATTGCCCACCTGCATATTGCTCTTTTATCTTCTGGGGGTCTTCGGATGCATCAAGCAGAGGAGGATCATTTATCAGGATTTTCATTCCGAATGCAGTGCTCATATCGTAGATTTTTCGACCAACATTCCCGAGCCCGATAATTCCAATTGTCCGTTTAGGGAGTTCTTCAACTGAGTTTGGAAACAGATTCAGTAATGCCGAAATTACATATTGCTGAACTGAATAAGCATTGCAGCCCGGTGCGTTTGACCACTTAATTCCTGTACTTTTACAATACTCCGTGTCAATATGATCATAACCGATAGTCGCAGTTGCTATAAATTTTACAGAAGAGCCTTGAAGAAGATTTTTATTACATTTTGTTCTAGTGCGAATAATTAATGCATCTGCATCACAGAGCACAGCATTGGAAATTTCCGCTCCAGGCAAAAAAACAGTTTCTGCAACATTGTTGAACACACTTTTGATGTAAGGAATTTTATCGTCTATGACTATTTTCATTTATGCCTGCATATAACTAAATTATTGTTCGAGTAAATCTTATTATGCTTTAAAATAGCTGGTCTATTTTTCCCCTTTACAAATAACTATTTTTTTACCTGAGGAATTTTTAATGTCATGCCGATTTTTAAATCAGATTCCGATCTCATCCGATCCTGATTCGCTTTGTAAATCGCTTTGTAGTATTTTGAAGATCCATAAAACCTTTTTGAAATTTTACTTAAAGTATCACCAGCTGAAACAGTATATTCTTTAGGCTGACCATTTAACTTTATCTCAGGTTTCTTTGATGAAGCTCTCTTTTCAATTTTTTCAGATTTGTACTCTTCTAGTACTGAATTAGCTGCCTTACGCCTGTAATCTGCAATTTCCTGCTTTAATTTTTTCATATACATAATGAGGCGTCTTTTTTCAATTTTTAAATTTTGAAGTTCATCTTTTTTGCCAAGATTAAAATCTTCAGGATACTGCTGAATAATTTTTTTGGCAAACTTTTTCTTCGCTGCTTTGATCCAGGCTTTAATATCAGCTTTGTCTGAAACATCAGGATTGTAAAATAAGTATTTTTCGTAATGATATGCTTCCCCAAAAGGATTATCCAAATAGTCTCCATAAAGTTTCGCTAACTTTAAGTGGGTCTTTGATGATGTACGGTTAAAATCTAAATACTCTTCATATTTTTTTGCACTCTCAGGATAGTTGTGCTCTTCAAATAATTTTACTGCCGCCTGATAGGCAGGATGAGCCTTCTCATTAGGCTCTGAGCAAGAACTAAAAAATCCCAGAAGCAAGCTAAGTAAAAATCCTGTAATTATTTGATGTTTTATATCTTTTCGTTTCATTAAACACTCCGTAATATTGTTTCATCTGATATAAAGAATCTATATCATTACTTAATATTGAACGGTATAATATCTTTTTAAAGCGGTAATCAAAAAAAAAATGAAATTATTAATTTGTTTGCATTCGTATAGGGGGTTATTCAGTTTTACTTTAGTTGTATGCCTTTTTCTAAGAGTTTTTAAAAAAAAACTTGATTTTACATTTTAAATATGTTAGAATTAATAGTATAGAAAGATTATAACGGGGGTTATGCATGTTGAAAAAGGTAAAAAAAGAGCCGATTTTTTTTGTATTACTATTATACATACTGATCGTAATCAGCTATGGAATTTATTCCTATATGTCTGCACGCATTAATTACCTTGATAGGATAAAAGATAAACTGACCTGTGTTGCTAATAATATAAAAAGAATCCTTCCTGAAGATTTTCATGATCTGGCAATAAAACCAAGTAGTATTTCAGATGAGGAACATCGGAAAAATTCTGAAATTCTCTCAAGCTTTGCTGAAAAAGTTGGAATTATGCAGATATTTACTGCCATTATCAGAGATGGAAGAGTTTATATTACAAGTATTAGCAAAAATGAAAAAAATTCCGAGGATATAACTCCATTTTTTCAAGAATTTTTTGGAAATACAAAACTGATAAAAAAAAGTCTTATGTCCGGAAAAGCAATATACAGTAATAAAGAAGCTTCTGGAACGATTTATTCAATTTATCTTCCGGAAAAGACAGAAAAAGGAAGACAATTTGTTATCTATGCCGGAATTGATCTAAAACCTATTAGAGTTAAATTGAAACTTTTTTTCTGGCGTTCTTTTATTATTTCCTGCATTTTTATTGTTTTAGCTGTACCATTTATGATCGCACATGTGTATTCGACAAAAGAACATATTGAAGCATTTCAGGATCTTCATGAAATCCTTCATAATAAAACGACAGACAGAACCGCAAAAATGGATAAAAAAATTAAGGAAATTATTAATAAAAAGCAGTAATATGAAGCATTTTATTTCAGAGGGTTGCTCGCTCTTTTATGATAGCCGGTATCTATTCTGACATGATAATACTTAATTTTTCTTCGTATAAAAAGATCCGTGCTTTTGATAACTTTTTTTTACATTTAAAAAATAACACAGTTTTGAATTATGTGTTTTTATGCTTGGTCGGCATGTCTTTGCACCATTGATTATTATTTGAAAAATGGCGAAAATGACGAAAAATTGAATGTATAAAATTGTTCTTCGCCTTGCCGGTATTGCATAAATTAAGATCAGCAATAACATGTTCCATGTTCTGGTATCTTTGACTTTGATATTTGCCCAGCATGCCTGCAAGGATGTCATCCAAATCTTTTGGAATATCCGAATTGAGTAAAGATGGCCGTATCGGCCTTTGCGTTGATACTGATTGAATAATTTCTTCTAAAGTGTTCCCTGAAAATGGGTGTTGATTTGTTGCAATTATATAAATTAAAATTCCAAATGAAAAAATATCACTTCGAATATCAGTTTTCCGCAGAGAAATAAAAGCTTCAGGTGCCATAAATTTTGGTGAACCAACAATCTCTTTTGTCATGGTTAATGAAGAATCTGGTAATCCGGCAATTCCGAAATCACTTAGCCGGGGTTCTCCATCCGGAGCAATCATAACATTCGAAGGCTTTATGTCTCGATGAAGGATGCCCGCTTTATGTATAGAATTAAGAGCATCTGCTAAACGGCAAATAATCATAAATCTTGTTTCCCAGTCCATCTGCTGTATTAACTGAGAGTTTAAAGTGCTGTCAGGAAGGTATTCCATCAAAATATACGGCAGTTTCCCGTCCTTAAATTCAGACTCGTAAATCCGTATGATATTCGGATGAGAAATATTCATCATAATTTCAGCTTCCCTGAAAAAACGATGCACTTTTTTCTGATAATTCTCGTCATATCCTTCATATTTCAGTATTTTCATCGCATATATTTCTGAATTACGCTCGACTTTTAAAACCATCGAATGATCATTGCTCATCAATATTTTATGTATCCGGAATTCAGGTGGTATACTACTCATAAAATTCATTTCAAAAGGATACGATTTGGTTGTTTTATGATTTTTTAGTGCTTCAAAAATCTGCCCTTCCAGATTGGAAATATCCAAAGGTTTTTGCAGTACATCCCAGGCTCCAGCTTTCGTTAATTCAACCGCTAAATCTAAGGTAGGCGAACCGGACATCATTAAAACAACAGTTTCAGGATAATGTTTTTTGACAAACTTTAATATATCAACCCCCGTCATAACAGGTAGAAATATGTCAATAAGCATAATCTGAAATTTGCTGCTTGTCATTTTTTTTAACGCTTCCTCCGAAGAGGCAGATGTTGTAATGTTAAATTTGTCTTGTAAAACATCTGTTAAAAGTTCAAGTATCCCATTATCATCATCAATTATTAAAATGTTTTTCTTATTTGTAGAGCTCTTCTTGGTCATTTTTTATCCGTTTATTTTCTATCAGTTATAATAAATATATCTTTTTGAAAGTGAAAAATGAATAAACTATCATAATGAAGTTAATTCAAATTTAAAGCTTTTCCCTTAATAAATAAATTTCCTATAATAATTCTACTATAAACGAAAATTAGATGCAAGGTTTTAAAAATAAAAATTTAAAATATTCTTAATTTTAACCACAACATTTCTTAAATTTTTTCCCGCTGCCACATGGACAAGGATCATTACGACCAACTTTCTTCACTTGCCCAGATGCCCTCATCGCAGCTAGATACCTGCCCTTCTCAAGCCTTTCCTGCTCTTCTGCCGCTTTACGATCTTTGATGATTCTGTTCGCAATCTCTTTAAAGCGGGACATGGTGTGGTTATAAAACATTTTCCAACCATCACATAAAATACTTAACCGGGTGGGGTCCTCTCCTCGCGTTGGTCTGTTTTTTGGACAGCAACCACTGCAGATTTTTAAATATTCGCACTTGACACATTCATCATTCCAGTTTGATTTGCGCTTCCCAAATGCTTCATATACAGGGGAATTAAGCATTTCAAGCCACGAATCATTCATCAGATTGCCAAGCTTTAATTCTGGTGTAACAAAAAAATCACAAGGATAAATATTACCATTGTTTTCAACCACAAGATATTGTCTGCAGTCGGTACCAAAAGCACAAGCATTAGCATAGCCGTCAACAAGACGGGTCAGTATCGAATCAAATAACCTCACAGAAACTGTAAATACATCTTTTTTATACCATTCATCAAACACACTGCATAAAAATTCACCCCACTGCTCCGGTGTTACTGAAAAACCGGTGAGCTGATCATTGGAATCAAATTCAATACATTCAATATATTGGTGATAGTAAACTCCATGATCTTTTAAATAGTTATAAATCAATAACGGCTGCTTGACATTTGCGCTACTGACAAGGGTTAATACATTATATTCAACCTTGTGTCTCTTTAATGCTTCTATCCCGCGCATAACCAGCCTGTGACTGCCCTCTGCAGAAACAGTAAGACGATTTAAGTCGTGGATCTCTTCAGGGCCGTCAACACTAATACCTACCAAAAATTTATACTTAGCTAAATGTTCACACCATTCATCATCAAGAAGAGTCCCATTTGTCTGCAGACCATTGGAAATTACTGAATCAGGAGCAGCAAACTGTTGCTGATATTTTACCACTTGCCTGAAAAAATCTAATCCCATTAAAGTAGGTTCGCCACCTTGCCAGCCAAAACTGTATGAGGGCATATCTAGACAGAGAAAAGAGGAAATCATTTTTTTTAGAACATCATCACTCATCATATGATTTGATCCGAATAATTCTTTCTTTTTAAGATAAAAACAATATTTACACCTTAAATTGCAACCGTAGGATGCAGGCTTAATCAAAAGCGAAAAAGGTCTTGGTACTTTAATTTTTTCCATAAAATCTCTCTTCTCGTTGTAAATAACCATAAACTTGTAAAATTTGCCGTAGGTAGTAGAAGAAGCAAATAATTTAACTATTTTCATCCGTAATATTTATGTAATATCTGCGTCATTTTCATCTTTTCAACAGAAAAAATGTTATATTTACTGGAATTTTTACTTTTTGAACTTGAATTGTATTTTGAATGTGTTATATATAATTAGAATGATATTTAAAAATTAATCGAGAGGACGAGATTATGGCTGATAACAAAAGCAATGTTGGAGTTCCGGGAAAACCAGAAATAGCCGGAGAAGATGATCAAACTGTTAAATTCCCTAAAAAGGAAATGAATGCAAACCCTCGTGTTTCGCTGGGTGCGTCTGCAGCAGGAAAAGGAGTTAACCCTTCTGATGAAACAAGTATTGCGCCTGCTCCCGGTCAGAACAAAGGAAGAAAAACTATCAAATTAAAACCTATCACTGGCGATGTGCCAAATGATGATAATGTGGAAGAAACAATTTCTATCCCAAGAGATTCTGTTAAGGAAGATGAAACTATTGCAGTTCCTCCTTTGAATCAGGTGGCTCCACCTTCAGGCGGTAATGGCAATTTAGATGATGAATCAACTGTTAAGATTCAAAAACCTAAAATGACAAAACCTGCACATCCAATTCCGGATGTTACTGCTCCTCAAGCTGGTGAGGAATCAAAGCAGACAGTTAAACTCCGTCCGCCATCAAATGACTCAGGAAAAATGAAAGCCACTTCTGCGGCTTCATCAAAGAAAACAATTAAGCTAGCTCCTCAGGAAGAAAATAAGTCTAAGTCGAAAAAGAATGCAGCTCCAAAACCTTCTGCTCCTACAGTGAAAATACCGGAGCCGAAACCTCAAAGTACTCAGTCTTCCAAAAAAACTTTGAGCTTGAAAAAGGATCAGTCTTCACAGGCTCCTCCTGCTGCAACTCAAACTGGCTCTGCTCCTCCTCAGGCAACTACTACAAGTGGAAGAACTGTAGTTAATAATGCTGAAGATAAATCGGCTAATCCTGGTCCGATTCTTACAATTGCTGCTGTACTTGCTACTCTCTGCATGATTTATTATGTGTGGGCTGTCGCTGGACAGTGGGCTGAACAGTACAAAGAAGCTCAGGATGCCAAAGTTCCCGGTTTAAGTGGAGCTGTTCTACCACCGCGGTAAAAATGGATTATTTTGTTCATGAATCCAGTTATGCTGACGAAGGTTGCATGATTGGATCCGGAACTAAAATATGGCACTTTTCACATGTTATGAAGGGTGCCATTATTGGTTCTAGCTGCTCAATAGGTCAGAATGTAAATGTGGCTGCACGGGCGGTGATTGGTAATAACTGTAAAATTCAAAACAATGTGTCATTGTATGATGATGTAATTCTTGAGGATGATGTTTTTTGCGGTCCTTCAATGGTTTTTACAAATGTAATTAATCCCCGATCATTTATTGAGCGTAAGACTGAATATAAAAAAACTTTAGTTAAAAAAGGTGCTAGTATCGGTGCAAATGCAACCATTGTATGTGGACATACAATCGGAGAATATGCATTCATTGGAGCTGGCACTGTTGTAACATCTGATATTCCTCCTTTTGCCCTAGTCTATGGAGTGCCGGGTAAAATTCAAGGTTGGGTCTGTAAATGCGGATGTAAACTTTCATTTTCAATATCTGATGAGGCAGAGTGCATCGAGTGTAATGCTAGATATTTGCTGAATGCACAAAAATGTATTCCGTTATAGTTTATTAAAGCAGAGGCGCATTACATGTCTAATACAGGATTAATAATAATTCTTGCTTTCCTCGGTTTCTTATTCCTCTTTTTTACTATCAGCATTATTATACTATTAATATTCCGAAGTTTAAAAAAATCAAGAATATGTCGCCTGAAAGATGATGGGATAATTTCAAACACCATATTGTATTTGGATGAAAAAGCCAATTTTTTCGGTATAAAGAGTTCCGGATTAAGAACTGTACGCGGGAATGGTATATTTGTTTTAAATCAAGAAGAAATCTATTTTTCATTGTTTTTACCTGATAAAGAATATAAAATTCCAATTGATACAATTGAGAAAGTCGAAACTGCCAAGAGTTTTTTAGGTAAAACAAAATTCAGAAAACTTCTAATTATTGATTTCAAAGAAAAAGATGGTACAGTAAATTCTGCAGCATGGTTGTTAACAGATTTAAACAAAGCTCTTGATCTGCTAACAGAGTTAATAAACAAATAAGAATGGTAACACAATGACTTTTTCAGAATTTTTAACACTAGAAAATCAAACGGTTCCTATAAAAATTCAAACAAGCCGCAGAATGAAAAGAATTACACTTTCTGTAATCCCTCAAGATTGTTGTGTTGTTAAATTTCACCCGTCAGTTCCTGAAAAACAGTGGAAAGAATTTTTACTGAATAATAAAATTTGGATATTAACCCAATTTAACAAAAAAACAAATAATGTATTACTCCCAAATCCGCAATTTGAAAATGGAGAAAAAATTCTGTTTAAAGGGTCTTACTTGACCTTAAAAATATCCAGTAATGTTTCTGAATGCAGAATAAATGAAAAAAATGAGTTATTGATACCTGATGTTGAAAGAAAAATAGATGCTCTAAATCTATTTTATTTTCACCAAGCAGTCGATGAATTAAAAAAGTATTATAATAAATATAGAGAGTTATGCAGTTCCATAAAGAAATTTAGATTGCGTTCAATGGTGAGCCGCTGGGGAAGTTGTTCTTCTAATTTTTCAATAAGTATAAATTGGCGCTTGATTTTGGCTCCTGAAGAAATCTTTGAATATGTCTTTCTTCATGAAGTTTCTCATCTGAAAAATATGTCTCACGGTAAAGCATTTTGGCAATCTCTCGAATTCCTTTTACCTGATTTAGAAAAAAGAAAAAAATGGTTGAAAAAACATTCATCTTTTTTAATGAATTATCCTGAACCTATACGCAGTGCAAATTACAGCTCGACAATCAATTTGAAAAATGAAAAAATTTAGAACACCACATAAAAAAGAAGCAGTACTTATTGTCATAATGCTTATGCTTCTTTTATTTTTTGCTTATTGGCAAATTATAGACCATTTAAGACATAAAAGGGAATTAGAACAGGCAGTTCTTTCCCTCCGTAAAGATATTAATGCTGCACTGGTCGGAATATTAAACTCGCAACCTAGATTCGGACAAATTGTCCTCGAAAAATCTGTTGAAAAAAAACTGATTAGTTATATGAAAAATTCTCATAATGGAAAATTAGAAGCTGTTGCTCTATTTAACTCTAATGGTGAAGTTCTAATCAATAACTCAACTATCCCGAATAAAAATCAACAATGGTTTAAATCAAAATACGATGATAATCATCAAAAAGTAAGAATCCTTTATGCTCATATAGCCGCAGAAAGTGGTATTTCCGGTGGTAATCCTGTTATAGGAACAAAAAAAACAGTGATGTCTATGATAAATCTTATATCTGAGGATCAGTACGCCCGCAATGGAGATATGCCCCCGGATGGAAGACAATTAAGTGAAAAAATTAAAACATTACTTTCTGATGATTATTTTAAAAAGAAAACAGTTTATGAAATAGCATATTTGCTTAATGTATCTTTTAAAAATAAAAATATTTCCACTGACCTTATGCTTAGAACTGCTTCTCTTTTGTTCTCTTCCGTGGTGTTCGCTGTATTTTGTTATGCTCTCCTTAACCTTAATCGTAATTTTAAACTTCAGATTCTTCTTGCAAAAGAACAGGATAAAAATGAATATTTACAGGAAATGCATCTGGTCGCTGCAGGGCTGGCACACGATATTAAAAACCCTCTGAATATTGTACGGGGGGCAACTCAATCTATAGCTCAGATTTCCGGTTCAGATAACATTAAGGGAAAAGCTCTGCTTATCGTCGATGAGGTTGACCGTATAAACAGCAGGCTGAATAAATTCCTGTCATATTCAAATCTTACTCCATTAAAAATTCATCCACTACATTTAAAAGAAGTAATTAATGAAATAGTCGCAATTCTTCAATTCGATTGCGAAGACAGAAATATAAATATTGAACTTTCTATCCCTGATCTGCTTATAATGACAGATAAACAAGCCTTGTCGCAAATCCTTTTTAATTTAATGCATAATGCACTTAACGCCGTAAATGAAAATGGAACAATCCTGCTGAATGCTTACGAAACCGAAAATAATTTCGTTGTCATTGAAATTGAAGATAATGGACCTGGAATCCCAGAGAATATAAAAAATGATATTTTTAAGCCTTATGTAACTGGTTCTTCAGATGGAACAGGATTAGGATTGGCTATCGTAAAACATTTATCTTTCAGGCTATCATGGCAAATTAAATATAAAAATAAAAAAAATAGAGGCGCTGTTTTTATTATAAAGGGAATCAGAAAGTATGAAAAATGTTAATACAATATTAGTGGTGGATGACGATAATAAGCAGCTTGAAATGCTTACATCGTATCTAGAGCAGAATGGATTCGGAACGATTGCCGCTGAAAACGGAGCAGATGCATATCAGAAAATTGTAAAAAATAAAGTGGATATGATTATATCTGATATGAGAATGCCTGAAATGACAGGCATGGAATTTTATTCTATAATCAGGAAAGAAGGCTTTCAACAACCTATCCTTTTTATTACTGCATTTCCTGATGTAAGAGATGCTGTTAATGCAATGCGAGATGGCGCTGCTAATTACCTTGAAAAACCTATTGATTTGAACGAAATGCTTGACTCTGTTTGTAAAACTTTAAAAACTTCATTGAAAAAAGAGGTTCGGACTCTTCCTTCTTTTCCGGATGGCTTGATTTTTAAAAGTAGAAAAATGCTTGACCTAATAAGTGATGCTGCGATGATTGCAAACTCTGATGTTAGTGTTCTTATTTCTGGAGAAAGCGGAACAGGTAAAGAGATTCTAGCCGATTTAATTCACTCCTGGAGTCCTAGAAAAGAGAAGCCGTTTATTAAAATTAATTGTGCAGCTATTCCAGAAAATCTCCTTGAAAGTGAACTTTTCGGTTATGAAAAAGGTGCTTTCTCTGGCGCTTCAACAAAGAAAAAAGGACTCCTCGATGAAGCTGACGGTGGTACTGTTATGCTAGATGAAATTGGGGAAATGCCCTTTAGCCTTCAATCTAAATTATTGCGCGTAACTCAAGATGGGTCTTTCATTCCTCTTGGTGGAACAAATCAGAAAAAAGTTGATATAAGATTAATTGCTGCAACTAATAGGGATATTATGCAGGAAGTCCAGGAAAAACGATTTAGGGAAGACCTTTTCTACAGACTAAGTACCTTTGAGTTCTTTATTCCGCCATTGCGTGAAAGGATCCCTGATATTGTTCCTCTTGCCGTTCACTTCGCTAATGAAGATGCAGCAGGAAGAAAACGATTTGCTGATAAAACAACTCAAATAATGGAACACTATAACTGGCCGGGAAATATCAGGGAACTGTATAACGCAGTAAAAAGAGCTGTATTACTCACTGGTGGCGGAGAAACTGTATTTCCTGAACATTTGCCCAAGCGTATTCTTGAAGCTGTCCCTGAATCTACTTCAACTGATTCCGGTGAAGGGGTTCTTGATAAAATGGAAAGAGAAATGATATTTAGAACTCTTGAGAAAAACAATTATAACCGATCTGAAACAGCCCGTGAACTTAAAATGAGCAGACGCACTCTAACATATAAAATCAGAAGATACAGAGATGCCGGTTATGATATTTAAAACTTATTAATTTAAGCTTTTTAAAACTCTTTATTTGCTATTGTGAAGCTCATACAATTTCATGCTCCGCTTCTTTGATGCTGGTAACTCCTGTATAAATAGCATCTTTTTGCATTTTTCTAATGATTCTAACTCTTTATTAACAGTTTTATTGCGACTGCTCTTTATAATTACAAATAAATTTATATTCTTTTCCCCTGGAAAATTTAATTCAATTTCGGAATCAATTAGCTGAATAAATGAACTCAACGAATCTCTTTTTCCTGCAATTATCCATTTTGACGCATTTTTGTTTCTAACCTTTTTCTGGAGATACCATTTGCCTTTATGGATATAAAACTTTAAAAAATGTTCAGTTCCCCCGTAATACCCTACTCGTTCATCAAGCTTATTTGTTAAAATAACTGATATGCCTCGGTTATGACTTCTTTTCTTAATAGCCGCTCCAAATTCTTTGAGAAAAGGTTTATCAAAATGAGGAAGTAATGCTTTTCCTGTATACGCAAAACAGGTAATTAGTATAATCGCATAAAAGAATTTCCACGGTTGAATTTTTATCTTAACAAAACCTGCCACTTTTGTTAAAAATTCTGAAAAAGGAAAAATTCCAGCTGCCGCAAAGATTGTTATTGAAATAGAAAATGGAATGAAATACCTGCCTGAAAACGGCACTCCCGCAAAAAATATTACACTTCTAACTCCCAACTCGCAAACAATAAAGATCATTAAAAATAGTGATACTCTGTTTTGAATAATTCCTTTAACTCTGAAATTTAATGAAGGTATATCATCATGAGAAGATAATTTGATTAAATTCCTGATTTTCCCGCAAAATTCATTTTTCCCCAGAGATGCAAAAAGAAATATGATAAAAAATATAATTAAAATCAGTTCCACTGGATAAATGGAGTTGAAAATCCTGGTTATAAAAAGAAACCACATTTCAGGTGAAAAATATGTGCTCATAGTGTATCCTCGGACTTTAATGCGTCTTTTTTCGATATTCTCAGAAGTGTCCGAAAATATCCTGGAATCCTGCGATCAACCAAGGTCCAAGCCGATTTTGTATCTCTTAGCGAATATGATATGGGAATATATGTAATATAAAGTGCTGTCATCATAAGAAGAATACCTACAATAAGGTTTATATAATACCCGTCAGGAAAGAGAGATGGATTTTTTCGCCTTATAAATATGTATTCAAATATCAAATATAAAAATAATATACCAATAACTTCTATTGCTTCATTACGGGAGGCTATACTCAATGAAAGAAAAACCCCTCCTGTCAGCCAGTACAACATTGTTTTCTTCCGGGAATTAAGAGCCTTTATAATAAATAAAATTGTACAAAACAACAGTAATGAAAATAGAGAATCTCTCATTATCGTTGAAGATATTCTGATCAAATATGGATTGAACGCAATCAAAAAAGCTGCCACTGCACCAGTCCTCGCTGAAAAAAGCAATGCTGTTATAAAAAATACTGGAATAATTAATAATGCTCCGGATAAAATAGATACAATATAGCCGCTACTTTCTGCTGAACAACCTGTCAAATACGAAGTCAAAACCATTAAATATGTATACAATGGGGGAATACGGCGATTTCTGCTGAATGGCGGATGATCTTTGTTTAAAGTCATGACATCTTCCGCCATATAAACATACAAAACTCCATCTTTAGAAATTCTGTCTTTTAAAAATGACGCACCAATTCTTAAAGATAAACCAAGGCAGAAGAGAGTAAGCAAAACAAAAAAACTTTGTTTTAATGTCCACTCTTTTTTTACAATCAATTTCTTTAATACTTTCATTAGCTATATAGTCAACTTTTTTGCTAATATCCTAAATTCTTCAGGAGTAAGCTCCTGGGCCCTTGCATTTGTATTTATTTCTAAATCCTCAAAAACCCGTAATGTATGCTCTTTCCCAAATAATGATGAAAGTGCTTTTATCATCTTCTTCCGCCTTTGTATAAATGCTGCCTTAATTACTTTTGAAAGATGCTTCATCTCTGTTTGATTCGGACAATCAGGTTTGAGGATGAATTTTACTAGCGCAGAATCAACTTCAGGAATCGGGAAAAAAACTTCAGGCGGGACCTTTCTTACAATTTTTACATTATACATATTTTGTACTCGTGCTGTAAGGGCTCCATAATTGCGGCTGTTCTTTGTGGCGGCAAGACGCTGCGCCGTCTCTTTCTGAAGTAAAAATAACATTTCATACGGCGGATTCATAAATGTTAATATCCTGGCAATAAACGGACTAGAAATGGAATACGGTAAATTTGCAATACATTTCCATGATATCTGCTCCTCTTCCGTAAATAAATCGCGAAGATATGACTCAATGTCAACTCGACATGCATCACCCTCTATAAGATGAAAATTCTTGTATGAGCCCAGCTGTTTCTTTAAATATTCCTGAAGCCTTTTGTCTATTTCAACCGCAAATATATCCGCTCCACTCTTAACTATAATTGATGTCAGAGCTCCCAGACCCGGTCCAATCTCAACTACAACTGTCTCCGCATTAACTTCTGTCTCTTTTACTATGCATTCAATGAGATTCTCATCAATCATAAAATTTTGACCAAATCTCTTGCCAGGATGCATGTTAAGTTCATCCAATATCAATGTCAATTGCTTTTTGTTCATCCCTCTGCACCATCTTCCAGACTCTTTAGAGTCGAGGTCGTAGAAAATCCATCTGTAAATGTAATAAATCTAATAGTTGCACCTACACTTAATAAAGCATTCTTTTCTTCTCTGTTGATTGTGTCTAAACTGTAATCTGCTCCTTTTGTATATATATCCGGGCGAATCTCCCTGATGAGTGATGAACAATCAGAATCACCAAATATTGTTACTGCATCAACATAATATAGAGATGAAAGCACAAATGCTCTGCTGTATTGGTCGTTTACTGGCCTGCTCTCTCCTTTTAACTTCTTTACAGATATATCACTGTTCATTAAAACAATCAGTCCATCTCCAAACTGCCTTGCTTTGTATAGGTATTCTGTATGCCCCCTATGAAGTATATCAAAACAACCATTAGTAAGTACAACCTTCTTGTTTTCTTTACGATAGCTTTTACGCCATTTCTGAAGTTGCGTCAATGTCATTATTTTATCTGCCGGATATATCTGCATATCTAAATGATGTTCCCTTATCTTTACTTTCCTTGTGAAGTAGTAGCGGCGTTAACCGGTCGAAGCATTGGCATGAAAACCTTGTTGCTTACAACAACATCAGATGAAAATATTAAATATGAAAAAGCTTGCTTCAAGTCATTAATTTCCTTGATTTCATAAATATCATAGGTTTCAGAGGCTGATGTTAAATTTGATGCAATATGAAAAATCGCACTTCCGGAGGTAATTTGCGGTACAAAGTTATTTTTTACATAGTCAGAATGAAAAGAACCATTTAAATCAACTTTTGCATTATTACTGATAAATTGATCTCGAAATAATTGAGGATTATCACTCCCTCCAGTAACAGGAATGTCATCATTCGTGTACATTCTCTCATCTGCACCCGCAGTCCAAGTCAAAAGCTGAGTACCCGGATCTTCATAAACATTATTGTAGGCATTTTCGCCAGCTTTCCCATAGCAGTCAATCATACTTGCAATATTTTTTTTACCAATTGCGTAAGCAAAAATTAAACCTAAAAAAACAGCCATGATTGCAATAAGCATTACAGCCATTTCAGCCAGAGCCTGTCCGCTCTCTCCTCTTTCTATATATTGATGTGATCTCATTGTTATAATTTAATTTGTTACCAGTTGGAAAATCTTTAAAATCGATGAAGAAAAAGTCTATTCCTTATCTCCTACTAATGCTACTTGTAATTAACCAATATTGTAAGCTCAACATATCGTCGATATATACAAATTCAACCACTAATATACAATACACGAACCAATATGTCAAGCACCTATTGTTTTCTGCAGCTCAAGTTTAAAATCTTCCATATCTTCAGGCGTAGCCTCTCCAGTACTATTTTCAAGACCTAAACGCCCAAATTGGTCTAAAACCCAATCGGCTGTTGCTCCTGATGCAAATTTGACGCTACCATGCAAAACTGCTCCGGGGCGCGTTAATTTATTAAGCTCAATTATAGTCTTTCCTGCTTCCTCTTCTTTTTTATCATCCTCTTCTTTTTCTTCCTCTTTTGGAGCCTCTCGAACCGACCAGTCATAGTCAATTTCTGAAGCTAAAAACTTAAGCTCCATAAAAGTCATGCTTATGCCATGCTGTTTATCTAAATCCTTTAATATCTCGCCTAAACTTAACCCCTGATTCAGCATCTCTTTTATTAATACTTTGATCTTTTCATTATTCATCATCATTCTTTCCTTTGATTGCTCTTTTAATTTTATCATTTCTTTTGTAATTCAAAAGAAAATCTCATTTAAGAGAAAATATAGTCAGTTGACTTTTGATTCAACCTGCATCATTCATCTTTTTTGATTTTTTTTGAATTTAATAAAATTATTTATATCCTACTCTAAAATTAATATTTAACTCAACTTTTTATTTTTAATATTCTATCTTTCTTCTTTCAGGATTTCTTTACATGTCAATTATTTGGCATTATATATGCTACATGCCAATTGGAAAAATAATAATTGAAGAAGGAGAAAAAATGTGGTTTTTAGGAAATAGTCAAAGTGATAAAGGGCGGGTAACTGATATTGCCGACTCTTTTCACCGTGAAAAAACTCAAAAAATAAATACCAAACCTTCGGTAGAAGATTTGGAACAAGGGTTTATTCACTGTGACCATTGTTCTGAAGTGATCATGCTTGAAGATTTTAAAGGCTTAAGTATCGGAAGATGCCCTCACTGCAGAACAAGTATGTTTTTCCCTATGCTTATTAAAGATTACTGGCTCTTTGAACCTCTTGGTGGTGGTGGAATGGGAAGTGTATATCACTCTTTCCATAGAACAAATCCAGATGTTGAATACGCTGTAAAAGTATTGCCTAGAAGAAAAAAAAATAATAAAGGCCTGATCGAATCATTAATGCGGGAAGCACAAATAGCATGGAATTTAGGCGAACATCAGCATATTACTAAGGTAATCGACTATGGATTTGAAAATAATGAATACTTTGCTGTTTTCGAATATATTGATGGCGTAAGACTTGATATTCTTATAGATTCACCGATTCGCAAAACTGAGAAAAAAGTCCTCCTCTGGGCTTTGCAGATACTTTCTGCTGAACAGCATATTTATGATAAAGGGTATCTTTTCAGAGACTTAAAACCACAGAATATTATGATTGACAGACGCGGCAATGTTAAACTTGTAGATTTTGGATTAGCTATGGCGATTGAAGATGCGATCAAAGGTGGTCGTTCCCAAATACAAGGCTCTCCATATTATATCCCGCCGGAACGAATTGTTGGTACGGGAGAATCTCAATGCAGTGAAATTTATAGTCTTGGAATGGTGATGTTTCATATCCTGGCACAAAAACCTTATTATTCTGCTGAAGATATAAAATCTTTAGTTTGTAAGCATGTTACTTCTTTAAGAGTTGAAAGTGTAAAAAGAAAACTTCCTGATAATGTTGATTCAGCTATAATTGATGCTCTTTCAAAAATGATTGCAAGAAAACCATCAAGCAGATATTCAACTTTTAAAGATGCTGCAAAACATTTATTCAAAATATATAAGGAGTCCGCATAATGGCGTTATTCATAATAAATTAGCTTGCCTAAAGTTGTCTGTTGATCCCGACAGATATACTTTTATATATCTCTTCATTTCCAGCCCGATGCCTCTGAAAGAATCCCTTTCAGAGGCTATTTTTTTTATCTTTTTCAAAACAGAATGCGTGTAGTTTTGAAAGGATTCTTTCAAATTAAAATTGAAAAGTTTTTTATAATATAAAAATATCACACACTAAAATTTTAAAAATCAAAATTTTGATGCTCCTCTAATAAAAAAAGTATTTTTTTTGCTTTTTTAACTTGAATCTTTTTGTTTTTATATTATCTTTCAATTCCCCAAATAAAACGGGCGATTAGCTCAGTTGGCTAGAGCACTTGGTTTACACCCAAGTTGTCACAGGTTCGAGTCCTGTATCGCCCACCATTTTCTTATTTAATGACTGCAACTCTCTGATGATCAGCCTTATATCCCCCCTTTCTGTTGAATTTATCGCATGATACTGGTTTGGTAGGTTGTTTTCTCTTTGGTGGGTGGGGAAGAGGTCAGTGGTCCCAGAGGTCTCAGAGGTCCCAGAGGTCCCAGAGGTCTCAGAGGTTCCCCCCCTTTGCTGGCAATCCATATTTGAATCTACAAGCATATTTTTATATCAATTCACTTCTGGGTTATTATGTCGCAGATGTCGAATTGTCGTGGTATTTATAAAAATATGGGACAAAGTGACACTTTATGTATTTTTGCTATTTTTGTAATTGCTTGATAGTTAATTGGTTAAATTTATTTTTAAATCTCTGGCATTTTTTATGCTACAAGGAGAGTGGTAGAAAATAATGAAAAGTAAAGAAAGGAAGGTAATTATTATGAATATTGAAAAATTAACAAATGCCTCAAGAGAGGCTGTAATGCAGGCTCAGGCAATATCAGCAGAATACAAGCATCAGGAAATAGGTTCCATGCATCTTTTTCTTTCCATTCTTCAGGATAAAAAGGGGATGATAAAATCTCTTTTGAAGAAAGTAAAATGTGCAAAAAAAGAATTAATAAAAGCGGTGGAGCAGGAGTTGAAAAAGATTCCTTCAGTTGAAGGACCTGGAGCTGAAAAGGCATATTTTTCCAGAGAGATTGAGCGGATTCTGGCGATTGCCGGAAAAAAAGCTGAACAGCTTAAAGATGAATATATAAGTATAGAAGTTCTTCTACTTGCATTACTTGAAGTCAGCCAGACAGCAGGAGCACTTGCAGGGCGTTATAATTTGACAGAAGTAAATATACTGAAAGCACTGAAAGTGATTAGGGGAGGAAACAGTGTAACCAGTCAGGATCCTGAAGTGACTTTTGAGGCATTGGAAAAATATGGTCGTGATTTAACGGCAATGGCTGAGAAAGATAAGCTTGATCCTGTTATTGGTCGTGATGAAGAGATCAGAAGAGTTATTCAGATACTTTCAAGAAGAACGAAAAATAATCCTGTTCTGATAGGAGAACCGGGTGTTGGGAAGACAGCGATAGTTGAAGGTTTAGCGTTGAGAATTGTCCGTGGAGATGTTCCTGAAGGATTGAAAGAGAGAAAAATTATTGCTCTTGATATGGGGGCTTTGATTGCGGGAGCAAAATTTCGTGGAGAGTTTGAAGAAAGGCTGAAAGCTGTATTAAAAGAAGTTAGTGATCGTGATGGTGAAGTGATTCTCTTTATTGATGAACTGCATACAGTTGTTGGAGCAGGAGCAAGCGAAGGATCTATGGATGCCGGGAATTTGTTGAAGCCAATGCTTGCACGCGGAGAACTTCACTGTATTGGAGCGACAACGCTGGATGAATACCGCAAATACATAGAAAAAGATTCAGCTTTGGAAAGGAGGTTCCAATCAGTAATGGTGGATCAGCCTAATGTGGAAGATACTGTATCAATTCTTCGTGGACTGCGTGAAAGATATGAGATACATCATGGAGTTAAAATAAAAGATAGTGCCCTAGTGGCTGCGGCTGCATTGTCAGATCGCTATATTCCAGACCGTTTTCTGCCGGATAAAGCGATTGATCTGGTTGATGAAGCTGCTGCTAAATTAAGAACAGAGATAGATAGTTGTCCTGCTGAAATTGATGAGATTGAACGCCGTGAAATCCAATTGGAAATTGAAATTACAGGTTTAAAGCAGGAAAAAGATAAAGCATCTAAAGAAAAGTTGGATAAACTGACGGAAGAACTTCAGCAGTTAAAAACAAAAAGTGCAGAAATTCGTGCAGAATGGGAAAATGAAAAGAATAAAATTGCAGAAATCAGAGCGTTGAGAGAAAGTCTTGAACTTGCAAAACAGTCACTGCAGAAAGCAGAGCGTGATTTCGATCTTGAAAATGCTGCAAAATTGCGTCACGGAGTAATTCCGGGAATAGAACAGCAGATAACTGAAGCGGAGAAAGCATTGGATGAAACTTCCGGCAGAAGGCTCTTGAAGGAAGATGTGACAGACAGTGATATTGCAGAAATTGTTGCGCGCTGGACTCATATTCCCGTTAAAAAACTTGTTGCAGGAGAAAAGGAAAAGATACTCGGATTGAATGATGAACTTCACAAACGGGTTATTGGTCAGAATGAAGCTGTTAATGCTGTCTCAGACGCTGTATTGCGTGCGAGAGCGGGATTGAAAGCTCCGAATAAGCCAATTGCATCATTTATCTTTTTAGGACCGACTGGTGTCGGAAAAACAGAAACGGCCCGTGCGATGGCGGAGCAGTTGTTTAATGATGAGAGAGCAATGATCCGGATTGACATGTCTGAATATATGGAAAAACATAGTGTTGCAAGATTGATCGGTGCTCCTCCGGGATATGTTGGATTTGATGAAGGAGGGCAGTTGACAGAGGCAGTTAGGCGGAGACCATATTCAGTAATATTGTTTGATGAACTTGAAAAGGCGCATCATGATGTATTCAATATATTTCTGCAGATACTAGACGATGGTCATATTACGGATTCAAAAGGTCGTACCGTAAGTTTTAAAAACTGTATAATCATTATGACATCAAACATAGGCAGTGACATACTGCTTGAAGAGAGTGATCTTGAAAAAGCGCGTGAAAAAATAATGGAACGCGTCAGAATGCATTTCAGACCTGAATTTATAAACAGGGTTGATGACATTCTATTCTTTCATTCTCTAACAAAAGATGATTTGGTTAAGATTGTTGATATACAGGTAAAAGAGCTTTCAAAACGGTTGAGTGATATTGGAATTGAACTTCAGATCAGCGATTCAGCCGCAGAATATCTGGCAGGAAAAGGCTATGATTCTAATTATGGAGCAAGGCCCTTGAAACGGCTGATTGTGAAGGAGATAGAAACTCCGTTATCTCGCAGAATCATATCTGAAGAACTTTTACCTGGCGATACTGTTATAATTGACTGTCAGGATAATCAGATAATTTTTAAGAAGCAATAATATTTTTCAATTTTTAAAAAAATGATGAAAAAAAGCTCACTTTGAAAGTTACTTCCACTTTCAAAGTGAGTTTGTTCTTTAGTTAATTATTCATTATGCAGCCATGAAGAAGTATCTGAACCAGATATAGACAGCAGCAATAATAATAGATTGAATTGTAAATGGAACTCCGTATTTCAAAAATGTAAAGAAAGTAATAGGGTATCCGTTTCTTGCCCCAATTTTGGATGCTACAACATTAGCAGATGCTCCGATAACAGTACCATTTCCTCCAAGGCAGGCACCTAAAGCCAAAGCCCAGAAAAGAGGATGAATGCCAGTTGGTTGACCACCTGAATTTTCAATAAGTTTCTGTACAAGCGGAGTCATTGCAATTACAAACGGGATATTATCGAGAATAGCTGAGAAGAAAGCACTTCCACACAGAACAACAAGAGCGGTGAAGAGCATATTATCTCCGCAGAAATTTAGCATTAATTTAGCGAGTTCTTCAATAACTTTCTGCTCTTCAAGAGCACCAATCATTATAAAAAGCCCAATAAAGAAGAGGATGGCATCCCATTCAACCGCTTTGAGCATATTTTCTGTATGTGATTTACAAAGGACAAGCATAATACACATACCTGCGAGTGCCATAATTCCAGGTTCCATTTCAAACTTATGATGAACTAGAAAACCGATAAAAACAAGACCAAAGACAAAAAGAGATTTTTTCATATTGCTTGCATCTCTTATTGCAAGTTTCGGATATGATCTGTTAATTCGTTCTTTGATGTGATCAGGTACATGCAGTTGTTTACGCATTAAGAAAACAGCGGATGCAATAAAGACAATAGCAATAACGAATACCCCCGGAGTGAGGTGAATCAGGAAATCATTGAATGAAAGTTTTGCAATTGAGCCGATAATGATATTAGGTGGATCTCCAATAAGAGTTGCAGTTCCTCCAATATTTGATGCAATAGCTTCAAGTATCAGAAATGGCAGAGTTGGCACTTCAAGAAGCTGAGTTATTAATATAGTAACCGGAGCAAGGAGGATGATAGTTGTTACATTATCAAGCAGTGCAGAAAATATCATAGTAACACTCAGCATTGCAATAAGTATTTTTATGGCATCGCCTTTCATTTTTTTGGCGACAAAAATAGCTACCCATTCAAAAAAGCCTGTTTCTGCTAGAATACTTACGCAAGTCATCATTCCTATGAGAAGGAAAATAACATTTAAGTCAATTGCGTGCATTGCATCTTCGAAAGAGATTAGTTTAAATGCAATAACTGCGACTGCTCCGAGAAGTGCAGCAATTGATTTTTCGATTTTTTCGGTTGCTATAAAAAAATATGCAACAAGGAATATAATAATGGATGTAATCATAAATTATCTCGCTATAATAATTTTGTCTATAATACTGTATCGGTCAAGAACACCGCGAAGTTTGTTATCTTCAGATAAAACATAAAGGAATTCTTTATTTTTTACTGTCATTTCAAAGATTATTTCCATAAGAGTGGCGTCGGATGGAATAATTTGTTCTTTCCAGTCTTTTTTATTTAAAATCTTTGTAACTTCGAGGGTTTTATCTACATCAAAATATTTTTCAAAAGGATTCATATGTTTGACAAATGAAATAACATGCAGATTATTAAAGAATGCAGGTAAACCGTATGAGAATATATCATAACAGGAAATAGTGCCGTGGAAAACTTTATCATCATCAATAACTGGTATACAGTCAAGGTGGTGTTTGTGCAGTTCTCTTGCCGCGTTATAAATAGTAGTATGAGGGGTAATCCATGCGTAATACGGGCGCATTATATCAATAGCGGTAATTTCATAATCAACTTCAATATTACAGCTTATTATAATGTTCCAGAGTTCCTCGTCTGATTTTGCATTCAGCATCTTAGAACGAATATCAGGTTGTGCAAAGAGTTTTGCAATTGCTGCTCTTGTTTTTAAAAGTTCATTTGGTTTTGCGTGATCAACTAACATTAAAACGATAAAATTTACCGGTTTTCTGTCAAGTGCTGCAAATTCAATTGGCTGTTTTGATACGCCAATTACAATATGTATACGGGATAAACCTTTAATCCTTGCATGTGGGAAAGCCATTCCTTCGCCAATGCCCGTTGATTGTTCTGCTTCGCGTTCGTAAAGACTATCAAGAATTTCTGTTTCTGATACATCTTCAGATGCAAGGTCACAAGATGCAAGAAGTGATTTTATTGCTTCATTTTTATCTTTAATCTTTAAGTCAAAAAGCAGAGCTTCTTTTTTTAATAACTGTGAAAGCTTCATTTTTTATCTTTTATTACTGTTGATGTTTAAATTTAATTATAAGTATTGAATTCCAAAGCACCTGAATCTATCAGTTTCTTTTGTAATTACAAATAAAGTAAATAAAATAGAAGAAAAAAAAAGAGTTGACAGATAAGGCGAAAGGAGTTTGCAGGTAGATATGAGTGATAACCCCCAAATTCTCTAACAAATTAAATATTTATGTCAGAATATTTTGAGATAAGGTTTAAACATGGGGGGGATGGAAAGAGTCAGAAGCAGATAGTCAAGAACTTTATTATTGATGAAGCTTATTGACTCTATCAGGAGTTTTTTAATGAGTCGTTTCCAAATCTCCTGCCATCAGAATTACTAATAATTATTCATAGTAAAATCTTGTTAATTACATTAAGCCGACATCAAATCCGTAGATTTCCTGACTGCCTGAACTGTTTTCCATAATCAGGCGAATGAATATCTCATTGTCTTTGGGCTGTTTTGTGAAAGTCCCTTTCCACATAAAAATTGTAATATTACCTTTCTTGAGACTGCCCAGGTAAATTTTTCTTTCTACTTTACCAAATTTTTTATTCATTTTTCCAAATACTTCACCAAATTTATCACCTGTCAGGCGTTCTTTTAGCTCTTTAGAAAAGTTTTTTGAAAATTCTGAATAGTTAAGTTTTTGAATCGCATCAAGCATTGAATCTAAAGTTTTTTCAGCTCTTAGTTCAGCTGTAGATTTACCGGTCGTCTGATCAATTACAGGTTCTGTTTTCCCTCTTTTGAAGGGGACCGCATCATTGGTTGCACACCCTGAAATCGTAATTGCTCCAGCCAGAGCCGCAGAGAACATACAAACATTTTTCATTATAACACCTCATTTTCTGGTAGTTTTGGAAAAATAACAGTAAACACACTGCCTTTTTTTAATTCACTATTTAAAGTAATCCTTCCTTTATGTAATTCAACAATTTTTTGTGTTAAAGTTAGACCTAATCCGACTCCTTCATAGTTTGAAGTTAATCCTTGTTCTACTCTATGGAAATTTTTAAATATTTTATTATGGTCTTTTTTTGATATGCCAATTCCTGTATCCTCAACCATTATTTTGATTTCATCCTCTTCTATGCATGCGGTAAGTTTTACGTACCCTTTAGTTGTAAACTTTACAGCGTTATTTATGAGGTTTATCAGAGCCTGCTTTAAAAGTCGTCTGTCAGCGGATATCGGTATGGTTTTCTCTTGAAGTTCCAACAGGAGTTCAAGTTCCTTTTTTGCGGCAATTGGCTGAAGCATGTCAATAACATTTTTACAGAGAGAATTTAATTCAAAAGTTGAAGGTTCGAGTTTAAGTACTCCAGCATTAATTTTTGCCACTTCAAGAAGGTCTGAAATTAAATCAAGAAGATGTTCTGCAGCTGTTAAAATTTTTTCAGAATAAGCTTTTACTTTTTGGGGTGGGTATTTATGTGCATTTGCAATCATTAGGTCAGAAAAGCCGATAATTGAATTAAGTGGAGTTCTAAGTTCATGACTCATATTTGCAAGAAATTGATCTTTATGTTCATTAACTTCCTGCAATTCCTGAGCTTTTCGGTTGAGTTCTGTGTTTATATTTTTCAATTCAAGAGTTTGACTACTTAGTTTTTCTGTCATTGAATCAAAATCTCTCATTACTGTTCCAATTATATCGTTTGTTGTATCATTAAAGCGGTAATTTAGATTTCCAAAACGGATTTCCTGAGCTCCGGTACTAATTTTTGCCAGATATTTTTTCAGAAAAATGCCTGAAATTAAAAAAGAAAGAAATGTGAAAACAGTTGTAAGTATAAAGTAGTATACCAGGTTTATTTCAAGTTTCTGGAAAAAGAAAAAACTTTGATTACGCCAGTTTTCAACATGATCAAGCTCAATATTTAGCCGTTCTTGAATTTCTTTTGTAATCAAGGATATTTTTTCTGATATGAATGAAAAATCATTTTTAGTAAGCAATTGACACTCAGGTACAGGAGCTTTCAGGTCTTCTTTAAGTGTTAAAACAGCAGAGTAGAGGCATGCCATATAGCTTTTTAATTCACTGTCGTTTATAAATGATCGTTTTTTCTGATTTTCCTCTCCAGTGCTGAGCAGGAGGTTTACTTTATTTCTGAAATGTGTTATTTCAGTTGCTAGTTTATTAATGTTCTCTTCTGAGATATTGTTGAATAACTTAAAGTATGCAGTATTTACTTTATTAAGAGATGATCTGCACAGCAGAAGAGATTCTACATATTGTTTTTCCCGTTGGGTATATCGTCCAGCTTTTTTTATTTCATTATTTCCCATATAATACAACAGGAGGCAGAGAAAGACTGTTGTACCGATATATACAACAAAAGTAATGCGCCTGATAAAGATGTATTTTATTCGTTTCATTTTATTGGAACTCAATTTTTGTAAAATGAATCTCCTGAATTGTTTTTTGGGAAATACGACCACGAATTATTGCAATTCTATATGAATGTGCAGGATTCAGTTGAATGTCATCGTTATTGCCAGTAAAAAGATTTCTTGAAAATTCAATTGTTAAAGTTTTGCCATTATATACACCGGATGCATTAACATCACAAACGCTACCGGAGGGAGATTGGATATAAAAGCGTGGTAAGGCTTCTCCCACATAGTTTCCAAAAAATCTGCTATACCAGCAGAGAGTGCCGGAATCAAATTTTAGTTTTCCATTTTTATTAAAAAACATATCATCTGTTTTTCCTGCCGGGTTAGTTCTTGCAGCCCGCCAGCACCATATATCAGAAATTTGAGAATTTTCATCTTGTAAAGCGATTGATAAAGTTTCTTCGAATTCTGAACCTGGTTCGTATGCTTGAATAACAGGATTCCAGTGCCAGTTTTGGTAACTGTTCCGATAGTCATCTATGCTGTATTCAATTTTTAAAAACAGCATCTTTTCATTTCTGCAGATTTGTAAATAAATTTTTTGATCTGTATTGTCAGAACAAAAAGTGAATTTCTTTGCTTTCTGCCAGCATTCATCAATAGAAAGTCCATCAAGAAAGGGTTGAAATTCAGTTTGTATTACAGATATTTTATTGGAATAATAAGCCGATATTGTATTATCGACCATTGTTGAGTCAGATGCATGTAGATGAAATACATTATACGCGGCAAGAAGCATAATTAATGACTTTACCGCAGTATATATATAGTATTTCATAGTAAATTTAGTAAAAAAACTGATTCTTAATCAGCTCAATTCCATATTGGTAAGTTTTCCCACAGTTGCAACAAACGCTGCAAGTCTTACAGGTTTTTCAAGCACAATGTCTACTCCAAGTTCTTTTACTTCTTTTCTTACCTCAGGAGATAAATAGGCGCTGCATACTATAACCTTAACATCTTTAGTTATTTTATCGTTTTTAAGCAGCCTGCAGAATTCAACACCATTCATATTAGGCATGCGTAAGTCAACAATTACTAAATTAGGACGCCAAGTTCCAATCAATAATGCACCCTGCATTCCATCTTCACATTCTTTAAGTTCATAATCAGTGAATACTTCGAGAGCTTCAGCTAGAAATTCTCTGAACTGCTTGTCATCATCTATAGCAAGTATGCGATATTTATCTGTGCCTACAGTGTCAGCAGATACCAGCATACCTCTATCATCTGCAAATTCATTTAGTTGTTTTAATGAAAACAGATAATGTCCCCCTGGCGTTGAGGCGGCTTCAAGTTCTCCGCTTCTTACCCAATTTGTTATACTCGACCTCGAAACACCTAGATAGTTGGCAGCTTCACTTGTCTTCATGAACTTATTTTTTTTTAATTTTCCTGACATCTTAAATTTCCTTTTTGTTACTTTTGAAAAATTATCAAACCACTTTTAGCACCTAAACAATTATTTATCAAGCAAATTTTTAAAAACTTTTAAAAAATACTAACAATAATTAGGTAGAATAAATATATTTAAACTTTTTTGGCAATTTTACTTGACTTGTCTCTTTTATTTGGTATAATAGAGATAGAACAAAGAAGTTATTACAGAATTTGAGTGTGGTGTAAATATAGAGAATAAATTGTTCAAAAAAGAGGATAATAGGAAAAATATTAGTCGAAAATTGTCGTTTTTAATAAAAAAAGTAAATTAGTAAAAAAAAGCTTGAATTTGTATTGATGATGAATATATTTAATAAATTAATAAATTGAGTATAAAATTATACATAGAAAATAAAAAAAAGATATAAGAACAAAAAAAGGAGAATAGCAATGAACGAATACGATGAAAATAATGAATTGCTTGAAGAGGAGGAGGGATTGTCATCGGCGCCAACCTATGAAGAAATAATGGCGGCGAAAAAGCTGACCATGGACGATATCAAGGAACATTTTACTGGTCCAGTGATATCGGTATTACTTCATGTAGTTTTGTTGGTGTTCCTTAGTACTTGGATTGTATTCCGGGCTCCCGATAAGGGCAAGGATATTCAAGTGCAGGAAGTTGTAGTGGAGCCTCAGGAGATTGAGGAAATTGTCCCACCTGAAGAACCGGAGGAAGTTGTAGAGGAAACAGATATTGATGTTGAGGTTGAACGGCCGGATGTTGAATCAGATGATTCGAATGTAGAGGTTGATGAAGTGGCAGTAGATGCCCCGGCTCAAGATGTTGTAATGCCAAATATATTGAGTGTAAAGCCGACTAATTCAGCGTTGGTAATGCCGGCTCTTTATGGAGCAAGAAGCGGTAACAACCGTAAAGGAGCATTGAAACGCTATGGTGGTGGTCGTCGTACTGAAAAGTCACTTTTAAGCGGATTGCGTTGGTTGAAGGATCATCAGAATTCTGATGGCTCATGGGGTGATTCTGCACAGAACAACTTTCCTGCGTATACAGGAATGGCATTACTTGCATTCTTAGCGCATGGAGAAACTCCAAGTTCAGCGGAGTTCGGTCAGACAGTTATGAAAGCGATCAAAAAGCTTGTGGAATATGTAGGGTATGATGGAATGGGAGTTCCCGGCGGATATAGACACGCTATTGCTACTTATGCATTGTGTGAAGCGTATGGATTGACTCAGATTCCTGATTTAGAAGATATTATGAACAAATGTGTTCAAAGAATTGTTAATGGAATGAATAAAGACGGAAGTTTTAACTATTTATACGAAAATGGTGATTTTAAGCAGGTATGGGACAATCAAACAGTATCAGGTCGTTGTGATTTATCTGTAGGTGGTTGGAACTACCAGGCATTGAAAGCTGCATATGCCGATGGTTCAACAGCTAACGGGCTTGAAGAAGTGATTGACAGAGGAATAAATGTTGGATTGAAAAAAACACATTTTGCAGGTTCAGGTTTCTCATATAATAAAAAGGGTGGAGCAAGTGAAGTAATTACAGCTGTTGGTACTTTATGTCTTCAGTTATACGGAGAAGGTTCTTCTCAAGAGGCTCAAGCTGGTTTAGCCACACTGGAAGACCAAAGTAATTTCTGGATTGCCTGGAAAGGAAAAGATGGCAAGATTATTCCTTGGTCTCTCTATAAATGGTACTACCAGACACAGGCTATTTTCCAGGGTCATAAAGGAACTGGTGGAAAATGGAAAAAATGGAACAAAATGTTTACTAGAGAGTTAATCAGAAGACAGAAGGAAGATGGAAGATGGGAAAGTCCCGCATTTGAAGGGAAAGTTGGTGGACATTCTGAAAATACAGAGTTACATGGACTTGATCAGCCTGTATATTCTACATCGCTCTGCTGTCTAATGCTGGAAGTTTATTATCGCTATCTTCCTACATTTAACCTGAAACATATGAAACATGTTAAATCTGCAGCAGGAGGATCTGAAGGTAGTGACGACGAAGATGTTGATGTAAAAATTGAATAGAAAATTTCTTTAAAAATTTTAAAAAGGTCGGTATTTACCGGCCTTTTTTTGTGTTTACTTTTTAAGGTTTTATAATGTTAAAAGCAGTTTTTTTTGATAGAGATAACACGATAATCGAAGATATTCCCTATAATGGAGATCCTCGAAGAGTTACGCTCTTGCCTGGAGCTATTGAAGTAATGAGGTATTGTCGGTTATTAGGGTATGAGATTATTATTGTTACAAATCAGTCAGGAGTAGGGCGTGGATACATAACAGAAAAGGAGATGCACGCGGTCAACTCTAAAGTGGTGAATCTTTTTTATGATGAGGGTATAGTTATTAATGGTATATATAATTGTATACATGCGCCTGAAGAAAAATGCACTTGTCGGAAACCCCATTCTGGATTATTACTAAAAGCAGCTGAAGATTTTGATATATCATTGGAAGATTCTATAATGATAGGCGATAAAATTTCTGATGTTCTAGCCGGACAGAATGCAGGTTGTAAATTAAATATTTTAATATCATCTACACTCGATAAATATGATAATTGTGTAATTGTCAGAAATCTTGATGATGTAATAAAAATCATTGACAGTTAAGAATTTTATACAAAAATTAAGAAATAATTACTAAAATTTTACTTTAGTTTTGAATATGTCTCTGAGCTTTTAAATTTTTTAAAGCTTGGTATATTTTTTGAATTGTATTTTTCTCAATCCATGATTGAAGGAATTTATCGAATATAATATTTTCAGCTTGGGTTGATGGGTGCAGCATATCCTCTTTGTAATATCTGTAATCTCTTAGTTCATCAGTCAATATTTCATAGGATGGGAAATAATAGACATTGTTATCTGTATTGATAATATCGTTAATTGCACTTCTTAGAGTTGCTTTACTTACAGAGTTTAATACGGGATCTCCCGGATAGTGTCTTACAGGAGATAGGGTAAAAAGAATAGCTGTATCATGGTTTATTTTTTTTATAAAGTTAATTATATTATTTAACGCATTTAAATTTTCTGAATAGGTTAGGAGTTTGCGTTTGAATTCGCCGTTTGGGACTTTATGGCAATTTGCTGTAATAGTAGATGTTTTTATATGTTTGTATACAACAGATGATGATGGAGTGATAATAATACATTTACTTGATTCTAACAAGTTGCGAAATTTTTGGAGCGAATTATTGGCTAAATTAACCGCTTCATTTAAAATTTGTTTTGAAAAAGAACCGTGATGTTCCCATGAGTGCCACAAGTTATTGTAGAAGAAAAAATCCTGTTCTGAATATATCTTATTTGATACAATTCTTTCTAATGACTTTGCTATGGATACGGCATTATAGACTATTCCGTTAGGATTACTCATACCTTGAAATCCGCCATTTAGTAGCTTTGTAAGGATATTTGCCGCAAAACAGGAACCTATTCCAAGAATTATATCATTATCGTTCAGTTTAGTCCCTGAATATTCTGGATTGACTACTGTTGAGAGTTTAATGTTCATTTTTCTGATATTTTTCCCAAGATTTTTTTTGTGCCTGGGGTAATGATTTATCAGCAATGTAATGAAGTTGCCCCTCTCCAACTATTTCAGTTAGTTCATGAATCAATTCAGAATTGACGCATACATTATATTTTGTAGAAGCTTCAATAAAAGCAACTTCGCCTGTGACAGTTGTAATACAGAAGATGAGTAAAGTTTTTCCACTATATTTTATGCAAAGGTTTTTAATTTTTTCGAGCATTTGTTTACTTGCATTTCCTTCGTACATTCTTACATGGATTTCCTGAGTATACTTTTCGCGAACATTTCCCATTAATGTAATATTTTCAGCAAAGAGAGTTTTTTTCCCATCTCTAATATTCAGCATAGCCTCAATGAATATAGGGGTATTTTCTATCAGGCAAACCTTTGTGTTATCATAAAGCATATTTCTGTTTTTATTGTTTTTCCCCTTTCCGGGACGGTTAAATACCATAAAATCAAAAGTTCCCTCCAGGTCTTCAATAGTTACGATACAATAAGGATTCCCATTTTTTTGAGAAAATTTGTGAATTGCATTTGTTATAATCCCTCCGACTTTTACTCCTGTATTGTGTTGAAGACTGAGTTCGTTGTCATTTGAACTTAATTCAATCAGAGAATGGGATGAATAAATCTGTATTATTTCTGCATATTCACCTAAAGGATGTCCGGTTACATAAAAACCAAGGAGTGCTTTTTCATTTTCTAAAATTTCCTGTTCAGGAAATTCGGGAATATCAGGTATTGGGATTGAATCACATTCTTTTTGATCTTCCTCATCTAATAAATCAAATAGTGATGCTTGTCCTGAAGCTTTATCTTTAGCGAGAGATTGAGATAATGACATTGTGTCATCAATTATTGCGACAAGCTGAGATCGTTTAAGTCCAAATGAGTCAAATGCACCAGTTTTACAGAAAGCGTCAAGAATACGCGTATTTACATTTTGACCTGCAAGTTCGCAGAATTCAAGAAAAGATTTAAATTCTCCATGTTCTTTTCTGATATTTATAATTGCAGAAGCAGCATTTTCCCCGACACCTTTGATTGCTGCCAATCCAAACCTGATATTATCTCCATCTACAGAAAAGAGCATGTTGCTAGTATTAATATCAGGTGGTAGAACTTTTATGCCCATTTCCCGGCATTCTTTTAAAAATCCTGTAACTTTATCAGCTTTTGTGATTTCGCTACTTAGAACAGCCGCCATAAATTCAACAGGATAATTTGCTTTGAGGTATGCAGTTCTATAAGCTAAAAAGGCGTAGGCAGCGCTATGACTTTTATTAAATCCGTAACCTGCGAATTTAGCAATTTTTTCCCATACAATTTCAGCTCTTCCTTGAGCCATACCTTTTGTTTCGGCACAACCTTTTATAAATTTGACCTTCTGCTCTTCCATCACATCGACTTTTTTCTTACCCATTGCGCGGCGTAATATATCTGCCTGACCTAATGTAAAACCTGCTAGTTCCTGTACAACCTGCATGATCTGTTCCTGATAGAGCATTATCCCATAGGTTTCATCTAGTATGGCTTCCATGCAGGGGTGATCGTATTCGATTTCTTCAATTTTTTTCTTTCTTTTTATAAATGAATCAATAAATTGCATCGGGCCTGGGCGGTAAATGGCAATTAAAGCAATAATTTCTTCCATTTTTTCAACACCGAACCGGCGGCATAAGTCACGCATCCCAGAAGATTCCAACTGAAATACAGCAACGGTATCTCCACGGTTCAAAAGTTCGAAAGTCTTTTTGTCGTCTAGTGGAATTTCTGAAAAATCCAGTGTAATATTTCTACTCTGTTTGACATTATCAATAGCATCCTGAATGACAGTTAAAGTTCTCAATCCCAGAAAATCCATTTTCAGTAACCCGAGTTCTTCACAAGGTCCGGCGGGATATTGAGTAATAACTTCATTTCCCGCTCCTCTGGTTAGTGGTACAATATCAGCTAAAACCTGATCTCCAATTATTACACCTGCAGCATGAATGCTCATGTTCCTGTTCAGCCCTTCAAGGGGAGCGGCATACTCAAAAATTTCACTTACCCAATTCTGATCTTCTTTTAACTCTTTTAATTCTGGTACTTCATTGAGTGCTTTCTGAAGCGTCATCTTAGGATCGTTTGGAATGAGTTTTGTAATTCTTTCACTTTCCGCAAATGGAAATCCCATTGCTCTTGCCGTATCTTTTAGCACTGCTTTTGCCTTTAATGTTCCATAGGTTCCAATTTGAGCGACTCTGTCGTCTCCGTAAGTTCGTCTTACATAATCGATAACTTCAGAGCGTCTGCGCTCACACATATCTATGTCAAAGTCAGGTGGGCTTACGCGTTCAGGGTTAAGAAACCTTTCAAAGAGTAAGTTATATTTAATTGGGTCAATATCTGTTATTTCTGTAAGATATGCGACAATACTGCCTGCTCCACTGCCTCGTCCCGGTCCGACTGGAACACCTGTTTTTTTTGCATAATTAATAAAATCCCATACAACAAGAAAATATGAACAGTAATTTTCTTTATCTATGATTCCAAGTTCATAGTCAAGGCGTTCCAGGATTTGTTTTTGAAAATCATTTAGTTCAGTAACTTTATCAGGATGAAATCCGTATCTTTTTTCCATTGTATCCAGACAAATGTTTCTCAGATACTGTTTTCTTGTCATATCCGATTGTATTTCATATATCGGATAATGATTCACTTCCGGAACAAATTTTATTACAACATTGCATTTTTCTGCAACTTCTAAAGTATTTGAAATGGCTTCCGGATTGTCAGGAAACAATTTGAGCATCTCATCTGCGTTTTTAAAATAAAACTGATCTGATGAAAACTTGAACCTTTTTTCATCTTTTAAAGTTGTGTGGGTTTGAATACAAAGCATCAATTCGTGAGACTTGGAGTGCTCTCTTTTCAGATAATGCACATCATTTGTTGCAACTAATGGAACATCATAAGATTTAGAGAGTTTGATCAGTTCCTGATTTATTTTGGCCTGCTCCGGAATTCCGTGTTCCATCAGCTCAAGATAAAAATCACCTTTATCAAATATATCAAGATAATCATTCAAGGCCTTGACTGCTTTATCGTGTCTGTTGTAGTTAAGATTGTCGGATATACGCCCCTTGAGACAGGCACTCAGTCCTATAAGTCCATTGGAGTACTTATCTAAAATTTCCATATCAATTCTTGGTTTATGGTAGAACCCTTCTATATTTGCGGCAGATACAAGGCGGCATAAGTTATTGTATCCGTCTATATCTTTTGCGAGTAGCACTAGGTGGTAACCTCTGATATTTTTAACATGCTGATCTTTATCAAATCGTGTTGTCGGTGATATATAAAATTCACACCCTATTATTGGTTTAATCTGAGCTTTATTCAGGGTTTTATAGAAGTCGATAGCACCACCCATGCAGCCGTGGTCTGTCATAGCCACTGCCGGCATATTATATTTTTTTGCTAATTCCGTAATTCCTTTTACAGAGCATGCTCCGTCTAAAAGGCTGTAATCTGTATGTAGATGTAAATGTACAAATTCTGTTGACATATTAAATAGTCCTTGCAATATATTATAATTTAGGTTAAATTTTTTCTGAAAATTCCAACGCCGGTTAATCCGGGTATTGCTCAGTTATTTAACTTTCCTGTTTTTATAGCAAAATCAAATCTTTATTAATAGAAAATCTGAGAAATTAATTAAAATATATACTTCTTGTATGAAGTTTAAGTTTAATATTTGATAATTGAGTATGATAATTAAAGCTGTATGATACAAATTACTAATGAGTGATGTTGTTTATACAATTTTGAGTTTTTTCTCTTTTGAAACCGTTATATAATGATAAATAATTTTACAAAATTCCACAAGGCGTATTAAACAATGGAAGATATTCAGAATGCGCAAGTTCATATATGTCCCGAATACGGGATTGCACTTGCGGGAATTGGTCATATGGAGCGTTTGGATGCTTAGTTCTATATAATATTCGGAGTCGCCAGCAACCCGATGAGTTTTGTTTCGGGGTTGATTTTCGGAGCTAATGGAGTGTTCTTGACGGTGTGGACAATAGGCGGATTGCTGACAAACACGCAGTATTGCAGTTAGTATGTTTTTTGTTTAGTAGGTGGAGTGAATATAGGTTTAGCCTTTTTTATTGTTCCTGTTAATGTAACTTTTCAATATTTTACAGAACGGAAGAAAAAGAAACAGCCTGCAGAAAATTCAGATAGTAATAAGGCTGATATATAAGTTGTTTGTTTTTTTGAAAATCTGATTTGCAGATAGACAATACTGTGTTAGATTACACTTCGTTGACAGGTGCTTCTTGATAAGTACTTTGTTTTCGTTTGTTTTTCAGCCCGGGTGGGAGGATGACATTGTTTGCTTTTTGAGAATGAAATTTAAAGATATTTATAAGAGGGAAATATGACAAGAGAAGAGGTTTCACAGGCGATAATTGATATTATCAATGACATTTTACCTGAAGGGGATTGTTCCGGTATTGATCCGGACAAAAAACTCCGCGATCAATTAGATTTGGATTCAATGGATTTTCTTGACATTGTTATGGAACTGAGAAAGCAGTATTCTGTTGAGGTTCCCGAAGAAGATTATCCTAAACTTGCGACTTTAAGCAGTTGCATAGAATATCTGGAACCCAAAATGAGTGGTATTGATAAATAAATTTATAAAAATTTTGAGTGTACAAAGTGAAATTTATGATTAATTGTAAATAACTGTACCGGCAATATTTTTCATATAAAAATTATCAGAAACGACTGAATGAATCTTTCGAGATTAGTCAGTCGTTTTTTATTAGAAAATTTTCACTGTTGTAAAAGTTTTTTACGGGTATTTATTTCTTCTCCGGAAATCAGGATTTGTTGAATCTCATTGTTTAAGTAAAGTAATTCATAATCTTTTTTATCGTGATATTGAATTAATGCAACCGGTTTTTTTTCTGGAATTCTATGAAATTCCATTTTGAAGGAATTACTCCAAACTATTTCTGCTTTCGATAAAGGAAGTTTTTCAATTTTTATTGAACCATCAGTTCCATCTGAGGATTTGAAATTTTTTAATTGCTTAATAGTTATGCAAGGTGTGCCGGTTAAATCTTTTCTGATCAGAACGGTACTGTCCTGCATATCTGTTTTGATGGTATATTTTGAATTATTGAATACTTTTAATTTGCGTTTTTCCCAGAGTTTTTTTGTTTTTACCGTTTCATGAATGAGTATTTTCAGCCATAGGTTTGATGCTTTTTCTGATGGATAATCTGTAATTTTACTGATTATTTCTGAAGCATCTCTATCGCTTAATTCACCACGCATTGCTCCGAGAACTGCAAGCATCTGAAAGAGTTTATTGTCTGGAAGTTTTTTATATTGTTTTATGCCGTAAGTATCGATTAAGTAAAAATTGTATTGATCATTATTCTTTTTTACAAGTATATTGCCAGGGTGAAAATCCGGATGAAATAAATTTGTTTTAAAAAAGTTTTTTAAAAATTTTGTATAAGTTTTAATGAATGCGCTTCTTGTCGGTAAATCGGAATAGTTGGAAAACCAGAAAGTTCTAACATCTGATGCGTTTTCAATTGCTTCCGTAATTAATATACTTTCAGAGCCTTTAAAGCCTACAGCAACAGGAGATGGAGTCGGGATACCGTAATTCTGAAGGAGTTTGACTGTATAGAATTCATTTATCAGTTTTGGAGAAAAAGAAGCTCTAAGTTTTTGAATGGGAGTGCTGGGATGAGAATATTTTACAAAATAATTTTTAGCATTAAAATGTATTTTGAATACTTCCCGTTCTGCGGATGTTTTCACACATTCTTTCTGTACCGCATTTGGTATATCATTAAACCAGTGATCGAGTATACCTTCTGTCAGTTGCAGCCATCTCCAATTATATGCAGTTATTGTTTTCATAATAAAAAATATAACAGCATCTATTGAAGTATCAAACTTGAAATTTAATGAATTCGATTTACTTTGTATTGATTTTATAAATATGCCCGTTTGTTAGTTAGTTTAAATCTTAAATTTTATATAGGTTTTTTATGAAGTGTCCTCAATGTCAATGTCTTGATGATAAAGTTAATGATTCTCGTATTGTAAAAGATGGAAGTGGAGTTCGCCGCCGCCGTGAATGTTTAAATTGCGGACATCGCTTTACTACTTATGAATCGATTATTCATGCAGAACTGAAAGTTATAAAAAAGAATGGCGGGCTGCGTGAGGAATTTGACCGGGAAAAAATCCGACTGGGCGTGGAAAAAGCGTGCTGGAAAAGAGCTATTAGCGGAGATGATATTGATAGAATTTCCGAAAGTGTAATTCGAAAAATTGAAGCTGATTTTGATAAAGAAGTTTCAAGTATAGAAATAGGTCGCCGTGTAATGGAAGCTTTAAAAGCAACAGATGAAGTTGCTTATGTACGATTTGCTTCTGTGTACAGAAGTTTTAAAGATATCGAGGAGTTTATTGAAGAAATTAAAATTTTGGGCAAAGGTGGACGGTAGATTATGATTAAATTAAGTAAATCCTCTATTCAAATACTTGCGCCTGATGGAATACGATACAATTTTGAGACTGAACAACTTCAGGAGAAATTAATATCTTGTTGTATTGCGGCTGGAATATCGTCACCATGGATAGCTGAAGATATTGCTTTGTCAGTTGAGTTTAGTTTGAATGAAATCAGTCGTTCAGGGGTTTTTACTCAGGCTGAGATAGATTCATTTGTTTTAAAAGTTCTGCGTGAAGTCGGATACAGTGAAGTTGCCGAGCACTATTCTGCTTCTATAAGTAAATCTCTTCAGACTATTCCAGTGACAGAAAAGTATATTAAAGATTCAGTCAGTAGATATTTAGCTTTAACTGGAGATGATCTGAATAAAAATTCAAAAAAGGTTTTTTTGGCTTGTAAAAATTTGGGAATGAAAGAGGTTTTTCCAACATTGATTCTGGAGATTGCAAAGTACTTTCATTTTAATCAGTTTAAACTTGAGACGGCATCTGTGCAAATGATCGAAAACCGAAAACAGAGTGATTCTGTCTGGTCTGTTTCTCCTGAAACCCTTGCAGTTGGCATCACAAACAGTAATTCGGCAATATTATTAGAAAAAATAGTTACGGTTTCAGGCATAAGTAGCCTTTTCCCTGCTGTTAAAATTAATGCATCATTAGGAGCTTTAGCGGAGTATCATAATTTACAGAAACCCTTAACTGAACTTACTGTTGTGCCGTATCTTCAGCCGCTTGCTGATGCAGTTGATTTTTTAGCAGATTTGAGTTTTTCTCTCTATAGTGAGAATGGGGGGGGAGGGAGCTTACCTGTTTATCTTCGCTTTCAGGATACTATCTCTTTTGCTGCTGAATGGATGGAAGGGTCCTCTTCTTCTGATGCAGATTTTATTATCTCATATATCCTTGAAATGCTTAAGACTGATGTTATTTTGAGAAAATAATTAGAATATTTATGCTTTATCCATTTATATGAATGGTCATATTAACTTCAGTGCTTATGTAGTGCATACAGATATTATAGATTAATTTTGGTTTATTTAAGAAAAACGGAAAGAAAACAATGGAAAAGAAAACGAAAAAAAAGAATCCCAATGTTGTCGTGGTCATTACTGATGATCAAGGATACCCAGATCTCGGGTGTACTGGAAATCCCTGGATTGAGACTCCTAATATTGATAAATTTTATGAAAAATCTGTAAGGTTTAATGATTTTCATGTTCAGCCTCTTTGTACCCCTACACGCGGTGCAATCATGTCTGGAAGGCGTCCTATTCGAAATGGAGCATGGGCAACTTGCTGGGGGCGTTCTATCTTGAGAAAAACTGAAACGACAATGGCCGATGTATTTTCTGCAAACGGATATCATACCGGGATTTTCGGGAAATGGCATTTGGGTGACAATTATCCGTACAGACCGTTTGACAGAGGTTTTCAGCGTGCTGTTGCTCATAAAGGCGGCGGTGTCGGTCAAACACCTGATTTCTGGGGAAATAATTATTTTGATGATACATATTTTTTCAATGGTCAGGCAAGGCAGACAGAAGGATATTGTACCGATGTATGGTTTGAGCAAGCAATGAAATTTATTGATGATACACCTGATGATACTCCATTTTTTGCATTTATTGCAACAAATGCGCCACATTCACCATATTTGGTTGCTGATAAATATGCCGATCGGTATCGTAATAATCCTGATATTCCTGAACCTGAATTTTATGGTATGATTACAAATATTGATGAAAATTTTGGGAAATTAGAGAAATTTCTTGAAGATAAGGGAATCATTGATGATACAATATTAATTTTTATGACAGATAACGGCTCAAGTGGAAGTTGTAATACAGATAAAGAGGGTTTCCCGTTGGATGGTTATAATGCGGGACTGCGTGGGACTAAAGGCTCTTACCATGATGGAGGTCATAAGGTTCCGTTTATTATTCGCTGGCCCAACGGAAATATAAGCGGTGGCAAAGATATTGAAGAAATGTGCCTGGATATTGATATGTTACCTTCATTTATTGAATTGTGTAATCTTGAAAATTGTGTAAAAAAACAATTTGATGGAATAAGCTTTTCTTCTCTGCTTACCGGTGGACAATCTGAATTGCCTGAACGGGTTCATTGTATGAATATTCTCCAAAGCTCCGAGCCGCCGCGGAAAGAGTGGGGCGTGGTTATGACTAAACGCTGGCGTTTAGTTCATTGGAATGAATTGTATGATATAAAAGATGACCCCGGACAGAAGAATAATCTTGCTTCCCAGCATCCGGAAGTTGTTGAAATGCTAAGAGGTGAATTGAACCGATGGTGGGAGGAAGTTACCCCTGAATTTGAGGATATATGCCATATTTCTCTTGGAAATGACGCAGAAAATCCGACAACATTAGTAGCATTGGATGTGATGGGGGATGTTGCATGGCAGCAGGCTCATGTTATTGCAGGAATAAAAAGTACAGGAACCTGGAATGTTGATGTCGAGCAAACGGGTATTTACAAGTTTTCTTTAAGACGCTGGCCGGAAGAACTCCCTATTCCTATTGAGGGAATGGTGTCAAAAAGTTGTGCCGCAGGAATTGTTTATCCAAATGCTGAACGGAATATTTTAAAACCATCTCAAGCGCGTATTAGAATTTTTGGATTTGAAGAATGCAAGGATGTAGATTTACAGGAAGAGGAAGTAATTTTTGAACTTGCAATGAATCAGACAGGAAAAACGAAACTCGATGCATGGTTTGTAAACAGTCCGGAAGATGAACAGGGTGCATATTATGTAGTCTGCGAAAGAATTGCTGATTTATAAATTAATAAGAGCAATTGCTTATATTAAATATGATTTGTAATAACTTCCTGAAATTAATTTTAGAAGAAGTTAAATTTTACGCCTTATTTTTTTAATAAGGCGTTTTATATTTTTATTTTAACGCTTGAAATCAAATTCGAAAGAAAATAATCCTGTCATTAAGTCAAGAACTTCTTCTTCTTCTTCTCCATCTGCAATAATTTTAACTTCAGTGCCTTTGGCTAAACCCAGTGATAGCAATGCCATCATGCTGTTCAATTCTACATGTTCACCTTTTGCTTCAATAAATACTTTTGTTTTAGGAAATTTTTGTGCTGTCGTAATGATTTCTGTTGATGGACGACAGTGTATTCCAGCTTCATTATTTATAACTGTTGTTCGTTCTACCATTGTGCTACTCCAAATTTATACTGCAGTTCTGAAATTATAAGTTATTGATATATTTATATTTAAAACTAGCATAATAAATGTTATTTTCAAAATAAAAATAAAAATTGTATGTTTTAAAATCTACTGAATAAGAAAAATCATATATTTTTATCTTATTATTTTAATTTGCCCGAACCCTCAATTTTATGAGTTGAGGTATTTTATTAAAATAAGCATTTGAAAAACAAATAACTTATATTATATATAAAAGACTTCAGTGTTTGGGAAAAGTTCCGTTATTAAAAGGATGCCTTTGGGAAAATTATGAAAAATTTTTTTTGGTTTGTTTTATTTGTGGTGAGTATTGTGATTTTTGCAGTCGGGATCAGGCTCTTTTATTTATGGGAGTATAGCCACTTGCCAATATTTTCAATACCTAGAGGTGCAGATGTTGAAGAATACTGGACATGGGCTAAAGAGATAGTTGCAGGACGGGTCTTATGGTCATATGTACATATTCATTCGCCTCTTTATCCATTTTTTCTTGCCGGGTTATACAAAATGTTTGTAGGTTTTAATAAAATGATATTTATGATACGCCTGACACAAATTATCATGGTTTTTTGTGCCGTGGTGCCTGTTTTGGCTGCTCTTTCCATAGCTTCCGGCGTTGAGAATAAAAAAAATGGATCATTGAAAATTGTATTTTTTCTATTGTGGTGCTGGTATCCGCCCTTAATATATTACGCAGGTGAATTTACAAGTGAAACATTACTCGTTTTTCTTTTTTCAGTAGCATTATATCTTTTTTATAAGGCAGAAGATATAAATGACCGTATCGGTGTAGAGAAAAATGAGAATACTGAATCTGAACTTTCTGTTGATGAAATAGTTGATGCAGCCGCAAATCCACAAACTAAAGAGAGAGATGTGACGCGTCATTCATTTGTACTTTTTATTTCCGCTGGTATTGTGCTTGGACTTGGAATAATAACTCATCCTATAGCCTTATTTTTTCTTGTTGCTGAAGCTTTGTACATGCTCGTCCGAAAAAAGTTTTTTAGAACCGCATTAACTCTATTTGGTGTATTTGTTGCTGTTATGCCTATTGCTGTGTATAATACTTTAGTTTTAAATTCTTCAACACCGCTTCAGGCAAATAGTGGATTTAATCTCTATGTGGGAAATAATGAAAATGCAGATGGCACTTGTTATATCAGACCGGGAAGAGAGTGGGACCAAATACATCTGATTGCCAGATACAATGCTGAAAAGGAAGGCATTTCAAAGGATGCATATTTTATAAGAAAAGCAGGAAGATTCGTTATTTCTCATCCGTTCAAATTTATCTCTCTGACGGCAAAAAAAGCATTTTATTTTTGGAATTGGCGGGAATTAACTTCGGGAAGTGATTTATATGAATTAAGATATTGGACAAATTATCAGAAAATTTTCAAATGGGCATTTGGAGCTTGTGCCGTGCTTGCTTTATTTGCTTTATTTTTGAATTATAAAAATTCAGAGTTTTATATTAAGTACCGTCATTTTATTCTCTTGTTATGTGCATTATTTTTTGCGAATGTGATTTTTGTATCAAGTGCAAGATATAGAATTGCAGTGATTCCCTCAATCCTCGTATTAGCAGCATGGAGTATTGTTTCTTTTAAAAATATATTTACAGGAGGGCAATATAAGAAAATTACAATCTTCTCCTGTTTGATTTTACCTGCAGGGATTGTTTTTATTCCACAGCCTCCAATTGATTATAATAGAGAAAAAGCAGAAGCATATTCTCTTCTTGGCGAAGGATTTATGTTGAAAAATGAATATTTGGCAGCTGAAAAATATTTAACTTATTCTTTAGACTATGATTCTGAAAATACACGAAACTGTAACTTGATGGGAATTATAAAAGAGAACCGCGGGAATGACCGTGAAGCTTTGGATTATTACCTTGCCGCTTTAAAACTTGATAAAAATAATCAGTATACTCTAATGAATTTAGCAATGTTTTTTTCTACTCATGGAAAACCTCAGAGAGCTGAAGAACTTTATCGTAAGGCTTTCAGTCTAAAAAAGAAACCAAAAGCGGAGCTGTATTATAACTATGCTCTTTTTTGTTATAATACAGGGCGAAAGAAAGAGGCATTTGCAAATTATTTGAGATGTATAATGCAGGATCCTGCTCATGTTGAAGCTCTGAATAACCTTGGAGTACTTTTATTACAGATTGGAGAATGTAAAAATGCATTGATTTATTTTCAGCAGGCTCTTGATCAGGATCCCGGTAATCCTGACAGAATAATAAATTTAGCAATTGCTGAATATGGCTTAGGTAATAAAAAAGAAGCTGATTTATTAATTGAAAAAACATTAAAAATTGCACCGAATTTTCAAAAAGCTATAGTATTAAAAAAACAGATGGAACAAAATAAAAAATTAAAGATAATGCAGGATTCTAAATGAAAATATTTATAAACATAACTTTTTTGGTGCTGATTTTTATTTTAACTTCCTGTACCAGTGTGAAGTTATCACTTTTTTCAGGCAAATCGGAAAAATTGAAAGCGTATCAATTATCTGGAAATACAAAAGATTCAATATTGATAATTCCTGTAGAGGGAATGATTTCAAACAGCCCTGAATTCAGCCTTTTTTCAGAGCACCCCGGGATGCTTGAAAATATAAAATCACAGCTGAAATCGGCAGAGCATAATAAAAATATTAAAGGTATTGTCCTGAAAATAAATTCCCCGGGAGGCTTGGTCACTGCAAGCGATATTCTATACAACGAAATTATGAACTTTAAGAAAAAAACAGGTAAAAAAATTGTTGTTTCTATGATGGATATCGCTACCTCCGGTGCATATATGGTTGCTCTCGCGGGTGATTTGATCACAGCTCACCCTACTACAGTAACAGGCTCTGTCGGTGTTGTTTTTTTAAGGCCGCAGTTTTCGGGATTAATGAATAAATTGGGACTGAGCGTTGATGTAACTAAATCCGGCATTGACAAGGATATGGGCTCACCATTTCGACCATCAACTGAACTGGAAAATCAAAAGTTTCAACATGTAATCGATAATTTCAATAAAAAATTTCAAGCACTGGTTAAGAAAAAGCGGAAACTTTCAGATGAGGTGATGGAAAAAGTTGCTACAGCTCAGATTTTTGTTGCTGATGACGCATTCAAACTTGGGCTTGTCGATAAAATATGCTATCTAAACGAAGCTGTAAATGAGTGCAAAAAAATTTCTGGTTTAAGAAATAATGCTTCTGTAATTATCTACCGCAGAAAATATTACGCAGATGACAATATCTATAATTCCTCTCAGTCAAAATCAGAAAATCAGAGAATTTCTATGATGAATATCGATATATTTAAACCACTTACTGATTTGAAATGTGGATTTTTCTCTATATGGCCGGGAAGTGTTGCTTTTTAACCTGCAAATATTCATCGTCAATTTTTATTTTTCTAGTTTTTGATTTTCTTGTATAAATTACTTGACTTTCAAGAAAAAGAGAGTAATGTCTTATGTTTATACATTATTTTCTGGGTACAGAGCGGAAATTATGTGGCACGGATGCTGGTGTTTGCTCGTGTAATGCGACTTTCAGTACAGGCACTATGGTAAAAGAGGTTAGGTTTAGAACAATGAATTTGAAAATTATTTAAGATAAAAAAGGGAGGAACTCTTATGAGTAAATCACAATACAGTTTTGAATGCTTTAAAACTGCGGCAACACTAGTTGCTATGCTGTTTGTCTGCCTGATTGGCGTGAAAGCAGCTGCTGGCGTGGAAAATCCAGTATTTCCACTTAGTCAGGTTTCTGGAGGTATTAATCCGGCGGGGACTACAAATGCTGATGGCGAAACTCTTGAAGGTGTTGGGGATGTTCCGGCAAAAGGAAGTGTTTCGCAGTTGGTGATTCTTGCAAAATTTAAAGGTGAAACTCCAAAATATACTGCTCAGGATTTTTATGACCTGTATACGGTTGAGAATTTTAGTAAATATGGAGCTGACGGCAGTATAGCTGATTATTTCAAAGAAGTTTCTTTTGGTAAATTCGTTTTGTCACCCGGTATCTCAGTTCCTGACTGGGTGCAACTTCCGGAAGATGTCGAATATTACATTGATAATCCACAACAAATCCTGACAGATGCAATGAATGCTCTTCCTGAAAGTGTGAATTTGCGTCAGTATGACTCAAATGGTGATGGAATTGCAGATATGTTTGTAAATGTTATACATACAGGTCTGGGTAAAGAATTTACTGATGATATTAAAGATATTCATTCGGATATTGCATTTGCTGCAGAACCTATTCTCAAACAAGGTGTGAAATTTCAGGGATTTGGATTCCTTCCTGAATTTGGTCCAGATGAAACTGGTATTACTGTGATGGGCGAAATTGCTAAACTTGCATTGGTTTCTTTTGGTATTCCTGATTTAAGAGGAGATACTTATGGTATAGGAAAATGGGGACTGATGGCAAGAGGCTGGTATGCTGGACCTTACGGTAAACCTGGTACACGCCCGGTTCATCCTTGCTCTTGGACAAAAAGTACTCTCGGTTGGCTGACTCCCAAAATAATTAAAGCTGATAAGGTAGATGTAAAACTTTACGGTTTGACTACAACTAGTGGTTATCGTGCATATAAAATTGAAAGTGGCATGGCAAAAAAAGAGTATTTACTCTTAGAAAACAGACAGAAAGTCGGATTTGATTCAGCGCTTCCTGGTACTGGACTTCTTATATATCATATTGACGATAATAAAGATTCAAGTTTGGAAGAAGGTGGACCTGAACCTGGAACAGATAACAACAGTCCTCATTTCAGAGTTAAATTAATTCAGGCTGACGGTCTTTGGAATTTAGAGAATAAAGAAAATGAAGGAGATGGAGGAGACCCATTCCCGGGTTCTTCAGGTACAACTTCTTTAATGCCTCAGCTCGAAAGTGATTTTGATAAACCTAGCACAAACAGCTATTATAATGCGCCTAGGGAAAAAGTTGATTATACACAAGCTACAATTCCTCCTAAATACTCTACTGATGTTGAAATTACTAATATTCTGAAAAAGAATGCCGTAATGAAATTTGATGTTAAGATTAACGGTGCAGAGATTATTACCGTTCAATCAGGAAGTGATCCGCAGGTAGAAATTTCAGAAATTACAATTGACGAAAATCAGAATGGAACTTTTGATGTTGTCTTGTCTCAGGAGCCTGAAGAAAATGTTGTTCTTGAAATCACTTCAGCTGATGATGACATTGTTGAGATAATTGCACCTCAGGAAGCTACTGAACCGGATGATTTAGTAGGAAAAAGAATTTTAACTTTTACAAAAGAGAATTGGGATGTACCGCAGTCTGTTGCTGTATTTGGAGTTGATGATATTTATGCCGGAGATAAAAGCTGTGATGTTTATGTAGAATCACTCTCTCAATATACAGATGATGCTTACAAACATGCAATAAGAAAAATTGTTACGGTCAATGTGATAAGTGATGAAGTTGCTAAAATTATAGTATCTCCAGATAGATCACATCCTGCACCAGCTATGAATATAGATGAAAAAGATGATGGTACTGGAAGTAATCAGGGCGAATTTTCTGTTTCTCTTATGGGAATGCCGGAAACTCCTGTTGTCGTGCAGATAGAAAGTCTGAATCCTGATGAAGTATGGGTCAATGTTGGAAGACTTACTTTTACTTCTTCTAATTACAATGTCTCACAAAAAATTCTAGTTACTGCCCTTGATGATAATTATGTAGGTACAGATTATTCTGATATTAAATTTTCTGTTATTAAAGCAACTTCTGATAAAGGTTATGCGTTAGCACAGGATATCCTTGAAAGAGTTGAATGTAATGACGATGAAACTCTTAGTGGCGGTCAGTCAATTTCAATTACAGTTGAGCCTCCAGCTTTGACAATAGACGAAACTGGAGCAAATAATAAGGGCTCATTTACAGTTGTCTTAGACGGTTGCCCTCATAAAGATGTTATATTAAATATTGCAAATGCTGAAGATGATGCTCTGACTCTGTCAAGAACTACTTTAACATTTACTTCAGAAAACTGGAATGACCCTCAGAAAATAGTGGTAACTGCTGTTAATGATAAACTTGTTGGTGACAGAGATGTTAAAGTTACTGTTACTGTAGCAGGTGAATCTGACGAGCATTTTATTACAGATCCACCACTTGAAGCATATACTATTGTTACTATTAAAGAAATGGATGACCTTCCTGGTTTTACTGTAACACCTACAACAATTACTATGGGTGAAAACGGCGAAACTAAAGTGGTCAAAGTTGTTCTGACTGCAGGTCCTGCTGAAGGACAGGTTGTCCTCGACTTAACTCCGTTAACAACAGAAGAAGTTTATGTAACTCCTTCTCAGTTAGTTTTTGATAGAACTAACTGGAGTGTGCCTCAGAAAGTTCAAATTACAAGTATTCCTGATGCTCATTTGGGTAATGATGTTGAAACTGTAGCAGTAACTCCTAATGCAAGACTGACATATGCTGGCTGGATGGTTAATCCTCCTACTGATAAATATATCAAAATTACTTTGATAAATGATGATACTGCAGGATTTGAAGTAAATGATGAACACATCTCATTTGCTGAAGGTACAAGTGGAGTATACACAGTCCGCTTAACAGCTCAGCCTGCTCCAGGTGAGTCAGTAACAGTAAATGCAATGACTAATGGTCTTGATGACATTTGTATGGGAACAACTGCTAGTACTATTACCAAAACTGTATTAACTTTTGATGAATTCAACTGGAATATCCCACAGCCTGTCACATTATTCGGTATCATTGATCAATACGCGACAGACGATGAAGCTTTTGTTACAAATACAATTGGTACTACTTCAGATCCTACTTTTGAAAATGTTCCTCCAATCAGAGTTAATGTAACGGTATTGAATGATGATTCTTTGAATTCAGCAACTATTATTCCAAGCGTTGATAAACTTACCGTTAATGAAGTTGACCCGGGAAGAACTTCTTCTTTTAATGTTCAACTTGATGCAATTCCTAGATTTGGAAATGTTACAGTTGTTGTAGAAACTCTTAATCCTGATGAAGTCTTTGTTCACCCTGATCTAGACCCTGCTTCAGGTGCGAATACAACACCTGTTGAACTTGTATTCTCTTCTGCTGACTGGAATATCCCGCAAACTGTATATGTTTCAGGTTATAATAATAACTATCTTGGTGATGGTACTGGTCGTATTATGTTGAGTATTAAAAGTGGTAGTGATGTGACTTTTGTTGAAAAGGATGATAAAAAAATCATTGATGTAACAATTAAAGATAATGACCCTGATGATAAAGGTGGATTAAGTGTTAGTACTGCGGCTGTTGTAGTGCAGGAAAACAATGGCAAAGGTTACTTTAATGTTTCATTAAGTGCAAGACCTAGAGGTGAAATTAAAGTTGAACTGGCAATTCCGCCTGTTGCAGATCCTGACAAAGATCCAAGAATTGCAAGAGTTGTTCCGGAATCAGTAGTTTTTAATAGTACAAACTGGAATGTTCCAAAGAAAATTACAGTATATGGTGATCCTGATAAAAAGAGTATTGCTATCTCTCAGACATCAGTTACATTAATTCCGAGTGGTGATCAGCTTTGGATGGATAATAGAAATCCTGATCCTGATCCTGTTTTTATAATTGTAACATCTGATACTTCTAAAGAGTATGACCTTACTCCTTCAGAGCTTACTGTATATGAAGTAGACATTGATAAGAATCCAGGCGGACCTGGGAATGCTGATATTTCTATTGTTATGAATCAGAGACCTGCTGGTAATGTTGAATTTTCTATTACTACTTCAGATGCAAGTGCAACTACTATTTCTCCTGCAACAGTAACCTTTACACCTGATAATTTCTTTAAACCTCAGGCTGTAACTGTTACAAGTTCCTTAGGGGATATTGATAAGGATGTGGAAGTTAACACTATTTTTAAAGTTGTTAATGCTCCGAAAGATCCTGCTCTTGTTGGATTAGCTCCAAGAATTGTAAAAACTACAATCATGAATATTAATCCTTTAACAGAACCTGATGAAATAACCACAACTACAAATAAAGCTGGTATGGGTGCTCCTAATGAACCAATTTACATTAGAGTTCTTGAAAATGACACTGATCCTAGAGATATGCCTCTTACAATTAAAAGTGTAAGTGTTCCTACTGCAGGTACGGTTGAAATTTCAGCAGATGATCCTTCAATTAATCCGCAGGTAATTAAATATACACCTCCATCTTCATCTTCACCGGCTGGCAGTCCGTTTACATTTACTTATGTTGCAACAAATAATGAAGTTGCCAACTCTGATTCTAAACCGACTAAGGTTTCTGTAAATGTTACAAGCGGTCAGCAAGTTGCATATGGTTCAATAGTTCAGCTTCTTCCTAATGATGTTCCAGCGGGTGGAAAGACACCGAAATTGTATGGTATCTATATAGATCCTATTAAAGATCCTGCTGGAGGAAAACCAAAGAATTATAATCTGAAGAGTTCTAAGGTTGGTCCTTCAGGCGGAATAAACTTTGAATTTAAACGCACTGTTGCAATTTATGATAAAAAAGGTTTGAATGCTGATTATAAAGCGGGTATCTGTTTTGATGATGCTCATAAACAGTTAACTTCATTAACTTTTAAAATGCATGCTAAATCTGGATCATCTGATAAGGAACTTTCTTGGAATCTTCTTCTGAGACCTCCAGTTATCACAGCCGCTAAGCGTTATACTGCTCCTGCGTATGATCTTGATGATTCTACTCCGGGTCAGTCTACTAATCTGCATGCCGGAAGCATTATTCATCTGTTTGGACGATTCTTCGGAACAAAGAAACCTAAAGCATGGTTGGAATATTTTGATCCGAAAGGGCGTATAAAAAGAGCTAAATGTCAAGTTCTTAAGTATGCTCCATTCCCGGGTGCTTCAGGTGAACCGAATAAAGGTTTTATGGATGTTAATCCTAACAGTCCGACATATGGAGAAAGTGAGCTGAAAGTTAGATTAACAACTCATCTGCCTTCTGGTTGGGATTTTTCAAAACCATATAGAATTATTATTGATAATGGTGTTGGTCTGGCTTCCTATTCAGGATTAGTCGTTACAGAATCAACTTCTGATAATAATGCTCCTCCAAAAGCTCAGAGCGATAATTTTGATGGAGCTGCAGATGGTGCAAAAGTTCTTGCAGGAAGCAGAAAGAACTTCCTCAATGTTCTGAAAAATGATATTCTTCCGAACTGTGATGATGTTGTAGTAACATTTGATTCACCTCCAAGTAACGGCGGTAAAGTTAAATGGGACAAACAGCGTGGTGTTGTTGTTTATACTCCGCCGAAAGGTTTTGGAGCACCAAATGAGCAAATTGAAACATTTACTTATACAGTTACTGAGAAGTATACTGAACAGGAAATGTCTTCAACTGCTACAGTGAGAGTTACAGTAACTCCTTACTAGTAATTAATTAATAAAAGCCCCGTTTTATACGGGGCTTTTTTTTTGCATTTTTTATACTGATTTCCCTTTACAGGCAGGCTTTTTTGTATGTTAGATTTCCATGTTCATTTTTCTAAACGGAATAAAAACTCTATCTGCAGTTTAGATATTTCAGAGTGTGATAAATTGCCTGAAATGCTATTTATGTTTACATTTGGAGTGCATCCTTGGTTTTTGAAAAGTAAAATGGCGTTTAATAAGTTTGAAAAGATATTAAATGATATTTATTCCGGGGAATATGGGGTGAATGTATATGATAATTTTATCGGGCTGGGAGAATGTGGACTTGACAGACTAAAGGGCCCTGAGATGGAACTTCAAAAAAAAATGTTTATGAATATTTGCAGAATAGGTATAGATTTTGATTTGCCAATGGTTATTCATTGCGTAAAAGCATATCCAGAAATATTGTCGGTTTATAAAAAATATAATAATCAACTGAGATGGGCAGTGCATAGTTTTTCAGGGAACTTAGTTGAAGCGGAAAAATTAATAAATAAAAATATTTTTCTTTCTTTTGGAGAGAGACTTCTGTCATCCAGAAAACTGCAAAAAATTTTCACTGAAATTCCAGTTAATATGATTTTTTTGGAAACAGATGATGCTGATATAACGGTAACAAAATTATATGAATTTGGTGCTGAACTTAAAGGAATGAATATTTCGTCTTTTACCGCACAAATTCAAAAAAATATTTTTAACTTTTTTGCGATTTTATGAAAATGATGTAAATTGTATCTGTGAATAGATTGAAAATAATTTAAACGATAGAGCAGGCTTATTATGTGTGTTAAAGAAAAACATGAATTTATTTTAAAAGGTGGCAGAGTCGTGGATCCTGTCAATAATATCGATGAAATTTCTGATGTCGCCATTTCTGACGGGCTGATAGCAGATCCTGAATCGCTTTCTAATCCTGTAATTGTTGATATGACTGACTATGTGGTTGCTCCGGGATTTATTGATCTGCATGTCCATTTACGACAGCCTGGACGAAGTGATAAAGAAGATATTGCCACGGGTACGCGTGCAGCTGCAGCTGGTGGATTTGCATCTATTGTCACAATGCCTAATACTTCGCCTGTTGCTGATAATTCAGGTACTATTGAATATATTCGCAGGCACTCGGCAAATGAAGGTGTTGTTAAAGTTCTTCCTGCTGCTGCTATGTCAAAAGGTCTTGAAGGTCAGAATATGACCGGAATTGGCAGCTTAAAAAAATATGGGGTTGTGGCTATTACCGATGATGGTAAATGTGTACAGAATCATGATATAATGAGACATATTGTCGAATATGCAAAAACTTTTGAACTTCCAATTCTCGATCATTGCGAAGATGATACTTTGGCAGGCAACGGAGTTATGCATGAGGGGCATTGGTCAACTTTGCTGGGGTTAAGGGGGATTCCTGCAGCAGCTGAAGAACTTATGGTTGCTCGTGATATAATTCTTGCGGAAATAGCAGAATGGAAAATTCATATCCAACATATAAGTTCTAAAGGTAGTGTACGACTTGTGCGTGAAGCTCAGAAAAGAGGTGTTAGGGTCTCGGCAGAAGTAACTCCACATCATATTGCCCTTAATGATGAACTTCTTAAGTCTTTTGATACTAATTATAAAATGAAACCACCTATTATGTCAGAGGATCATCGGCTTGCTTTAATTAATGCCTTAAAAGACGGTACTATCTCATGCATTGCTACTGATCACGCACCACATACTGAGACTGAAAAATTGGTTGAATTTGATTATGCACCTTTCGGCATTATTGGATTGGAAACAGCAGTTCCTGTATGCTTGACTGAATTATATCATAAAAATCATCTCTCTTTATTTGATTTTGTTTCAAAATTTACAAAAGGTCCGGCGGAACTGCTCAATTTGAATGATGTCTCCCTTTCTATCGGCACTCCTGCTGATATTACCATTTTGGATCTTAATAAAAAATTTGTTATTGATAAAAATAAGTTTTACTCAAAATCTAGAAATACTCCATTTCATAATTTTGAAGCTTGTGGTAAATCGGTTGCCCTTTTTGTTAATGGGAAATGTATTTATAGCGAACTTGATTCTATTGAGGGGGTAATTTGAGAATTACTTAACTACTGAGGTGTTGTTTTGATTGCGAAGTTTCCGCTCCTTCATCGTATGGTTTCTTGGTTCGATTCTTTTCCATGCGCGTTATGTGATAAAGCATTACCCGTTAGAGATAGTGGACTCTGCCGTGAATGTTTTGAGGCAATTCCCTTTATTAATGGCATTAAATGCCACGCATGCGGAGGCGAACTTGACGGGACTCTAAAAGTCTGTTCGAAATGCACTAGAGAGGAAGAACGCGAATGGGCTGATGCTTATGCTCTTTTTCGAATGGAGGGAATAGGAAGGGAGCTAATTCATAAATTTAAATATAGCAAACATCTCTTTGTCGGTCGAACTATAGCTCTTGAAATAATAGAGAATATGAACCCTCAATTTATGGAAGATGTCGATTTTATTGTTCCAGTCCCGCTGCACTGGATGCGTTTTTTTACTAGAGGGTTTAATCAAAGTGAAATTATTGCAAGAATTTTAGCTGATTCTTTTGATTTACCTTGTAGCTCTTTTCTGAAGCGTTCCAGATATACCCAGAAACAGGCAAAATTTAATAGAAAAATACGAAAACAAAATCTAATTGATGCTTTTTCTATAAAAAAAGGTGTCAATTGCAGAAAATGTACTATATTACTTGTTGATGATGTTTTAACAACTGGCTCTACTTTGTCTGCTGCGGCTGAAGTTCTGCTTGAGGCAGGAGCTGAAAAAATAAAAGTTCTGGTTGCGGCTAGAGCTTGAAGTATGTTTATAGTTGATTTTTGAACTGTAAAATTTGGTTTAAGGAGAATTAATATTATGTCATTTTTCAAAAAATCTAAAAAATATTCAACTTTGCGTCCTGTTAAAAAAAAGGATATCCCTCACGGTGTATGGGATAAATGCAAAAGTTGTCATGAAATAGTTTATAAAAAAGCGATTGAAGGAAATCTTAATGTATGCCCGAAATGTGATTTCCATTATCCTCTGACTGCAAAACAGAGAATAGATCTACTCGTAGATAAAGATTCTTTTAAAGAAATTGATGCTGAAATGCACTCTGTTGATACTCTTAAATTTGAGGGAGTGGCATCGTATGAAGATAAGTTATCTGCAAATATCAAGAAAACCGGGATGAATGATGCCGTTATATGTGGGACTGCAACCCTTGATGAAAGAAAATTTGCCCTCGGTGTTATGGATTTTAGATTTCTTGGTGCAAGTATGGGCTCTGTCGTTGGTGAAAAAATAACACGATTAACTGAACTGGCTACCCAGCAGAAACTGCCATTAGTTATTGTTACTGCAAGTGGTGGTGCAAGGATGTACGAGGGTATGCTTAGTCTTATGCAGATGGCAAAAACAAGCGGTGCTATTTATCGTCATAAAGAAGCTGATTTACCTTATATTGTAATTATGACCCACCCTACTACTGCAGGAGTTACTGCTAGTTTTGCTTCCCTGGGGGATTTAACCCTTGCTGAACCTAAAGCTTTAATTGGTTTTGCCGGTCCACGAGTGATTAAAGATACTACTCAGGCTGAACTTCCTGAAGGCTTTCAAACATCAGAATTTCTTCTTCAGAAAGGAATGATTGATAAAATCATCAATAGACATCAACTAAGGCTGGAACTTTCATTGTGTATTGAATACTTTGCTGCAGCTTCTATTGCTGAATAACTAATTTATTAATTTGAGGTTTTTCTTTGGCTGCTGCGAATGAAAATAACAAAGGTTATGGATTCGGTACTTTTAAAGGAGTTTTTACTCCGAGCATATTAACCATCCTTGGCGTAGTAATGTACCTGCGTTTCGGCTGGGTACTTGGAAATGTCGGACTTACTTGGACTTTGGTAATCGTAACTCTGGCAACTATGGTTACTTTTTTTACCGCACTCTCCTTTTCTGCTTTGGCTACTAATATGAAAGTTGGTGGCGGCGGTGCCTACTTTATTATTTCACGCTCTTTAGGTCTTGAAACTGGTGCAGCTATCGGTGTCCCTCTCTATTTCGCCCAAGCTGTCGGAATCTCTTTTTATATTGCGGGTTTTGCAGAGTCGGTCGTGCAGGCTTTAAAAGATGCATATCCTGCCGCAATTGAATCTTTAAGCTCAATAGGACCGCCTTCTATTGTTATCGGTGTCGGTGCTCTTGTTCTTCTTGCAGTTCTTGCTTCAGTCTCTGCTAATTTAGCTTTGAAAACTCAATTCATTATTTTAGCTCTGATTATCGCCTCTCTGGTTGTATTTTTTTCTGGCTCAGATGAGGCTCTGCAGGGGATGAAACTAACAGGAGATATTCCTGATGCAAAAGAACCTTTTTCTGCAATGCCTAAGAATTTTTGGATTGTTTTCTCTGTATTCTTCCCTGCAGTTACAGGAATCGAAGCCGGTTTGGCTATGTCTGGCGATTTGAAAGATCCTGCAAAATCTCTGCCTAGAGGTACTTTTGCCGCCATAGGTTTGAGTTATATAATATATATTGCAATCCCTCTCTTCCTCGGATATATAATTCCTTATTCAACTGCAGCTGGTAAAAATCTTCTTATGAATGATTCTCTTATTATGTGTAAAGTTGCAGGAGAAAAACTTGGTACTATTGTTCTGTTTGCTATTTGGGGGGCATCTTTATCCAGTGCGATGGGGGCTTTGCTTGGAGCTCCAAGAACTTTGCAGGCTCTCGCTAAGGATGCGGTATTACCTCAGATTATCGGTAGAGGCTATGGAAAAGGAAATGACCCTAGAATTGCAACCGCAATAACTTTTTTTCTCGCTCTGTCAGGTATATTACTAGGTAATCTTAATTTGATTGCTCCTGTTTTGTCAATGTTCTTCCTGACTTCATATTGCACCATTAATATTGCATCAGGTGTTGAAGCTTTAATCGGTTCACCATCTTGGAGACCGACATTTAAAACTCCTTGGTATGTCTCAATTTTCGGGGCCCTGCTTTGTATCGGAATAATGATAAAAATTGATTCTACAGCTACTATAGTTGCTTTCTGTATCACGGCATTTATCTACTATATTGTAAAAAGACGAAAAATTGTTGCCGCATGGGGGGATGCAAGATATGGTATTATGATGCTTGTGGTCAGGCATTTTCTTTATAAATTGGATTCCCGTCAGGCTGATGAAAAAAACTGGCTACCTAATATTTTAATTCTTAGTGGAGCTCCAACTTCCAGGTGGTGTTTGATTGAGATTGGAAGTGCTATTGCCGGTAAGCAGGGTTTTCTGACAGTTGCTGCTATAGTAAATGAACAGCAGTCCGAGCAGAAAAGGGTTGCAGGTATAGAAGAAACTATGCGCAATTATCTGAATAAAAAAGATATTAATGCAGTGGTTAAGGTTGCCAGAAGTGAATCTCCTCTTGACGGAGCAATGGAGCTTGTGGAAAACTACGGTTTTGGTCCTCTTTATCCTAATACTATTTTACTTGGGATTACAGAAAAGAAAGAAAATTTTCATAAATTTGCAAGATTGGTAAAGCTTGTGAAAGATGCAGGTAGAAATATTATTATTGTCAGAGAAGGTGAAAATATTATGCCAGAACAGAGCCAATTACGCCGGATTGTTATTTGGTGGGGCGGCAAAACAAATAATGGTGCATTAATGATTGCTCTCGCTCACATGCTGAGAAAAAGTGATGCTTGGGATAAGTCTGAAATTGTTCTGAAGACAATTATATTTGATGAAAATGAACGGGAACAGACTGAAATGAAACTTAACTCTTTCATAAAAAATTCAAGACTTCAGATGAAAGGAAAAGTTATTCTGAGTGAATCTTCAGATGTTTTTGTAACATTGCGTGATTCTTCTGAAGATGCTGATTTGGTTTTTCTTGGAATTAGACCACCCGGACATGATGAAACAGAAATTCAATATAGCCGCTATTACGCTGAATTGCTTGAAAAAACTAAAGATTTTCCGATGATTGTAAAAACTCTTGCTGCTGAAAATGTTAACTTTCAACAGATTTTCAAATCTTAAATTTTGCCAGAATTTCTTATTTGCTGTAGATTATGATCTGTGTTTAGTCTCTGTCAAAATATAGACATTTGCAGTAGTTTATTATATCCAGCATAAGAATGAGTGAAAATATATTTAAATTTAGATCCAAGACCGCTAATAGTGATGAATATTTATAAAGAAATATATAAAATGATGATGCTTTTCAAGAAAATTAGGTTATATTCCCGCAGTTATGAAATTTAAAAATCAAATTTTGGCAATAGTTGCCTGTATAATATGGTCTGCCGCATTTTTATTGGTGAAAAAATGCTTACAGGAAATGCCGCCATTTTTCTTGAGTGGAGAGCGTTTTATTTTAGCTGGTTTAATGCTCACTCCTTTTCTTATTCCCTTTACTGCTGCAGGCAAAGCAATAAAAAATAATTTTTTATTAATTTTAAAAACCGCAATGTTTCAAACTGTAATCTTATATGGTTTGTTTTTTGTGGCTATGCAGTATGTGCGTGGTGCTCAGGCATCTGTTATTATTGGAGCGTCACCAGTGATTTCAGCTCTGGTAGCTCATATAATGCAGAAAAATGATAAACTAAATACCACAAGATTTCTAAGTTTCCTTTTAGGTTTTCTTGGAGTTACTGTGACTGTTCTTTCAAGTAAACCATGGCACTCTAATGCTTCAGGTGAATTTTTTGGTATTCTACTATTGCTTGCCGGGTCTGTTTCATCATCAATTGCTAATGTGTTTGTTTCAAACAGCCAAAAATCATTGCCTCCGATGATTTTAAACTTTTCTCAAATGCTCTTTGGGGGAATTATTCTTCTTATCATAGGTTTTTTTATTGAACCAATTCCGCAACAAATACCGGACTTTTCTTTCTTCCAAAACTTGTTGGGCCTGGCATTCATTTCTGCTGCAGGTTTTTCTATTTGGTTTTATTTACTCGGATATGAAAAAGTATCAACATTAAATTCCTGGAAATTTCTCATCCCTGTAGGCGGATCTATCTTAAGCTGGACTTTTCTTCCAGATGAATATCCGGATATAGCAGGAATCACAGGAATTGTCTTAGTTTGTTCAGCTGTTCTTTTATGTAATAAAACAGAATGATTATAAAAAAATACCAATTACTATTGTGCAAAAGTGTTATTGCATATATAATTACTATAATCAGTAGTATATAATACATTGTGCCAAGATAGAAAATTATGCCGAAACTTAATTATTATCAAATATTAAATATAAGCACAGACGCCTCTTTTAAGGAGTTGAAAAATGCCTATTTCCAAAAGGCAAAAGAATGTCATCCTGACCGATTTGGCGGTTCTCCTGCTAAAGAGGAAGAATTTAAAAAATTAGTAGAGGCTTTTGATGTTCTTTCTGATTCTATAAAAAGAGCAAGATATGATACTGAAATATCTATTCCAAATGAAAATAGTTCAAATTTATATCAGCCTATTGGATATTCAATTTTAGATACATCGGCAGATGATACGCTTGAAGAGTTGATTGTTGGTAATATCCCTATCAGAACTACTCTGGCAACTCTTTTTAAAGATATTGAAAAAACTGAAATCTTTATGATGTTCAGGGAAGGGAAGGACTGTTATTATCGTAAACAATATTCTCGTGCAATGACTCTTTTTAGAAAATGTGTAAATAGAACTCCTTATAATATATTATATCTGGTATTTCTTGCAAGAACTTGTGTCGTTGCCAAAAGGTTCAGAGAAGCAAAAAAACACTATAGGACAGCCATCGAAATGGGAAAACTTAGACGCCCACCTCAACACCTCAGCCGTGTCCGCAATGAATTGGAAATTCTCCGTAGAAAAAAAAATCCGTGGTGGTATGCAATTTCACATCTCTTTTCTGAAGAAGAACAGGGTAAAATTTTTTATACGCCGTATGAAGATGCTGTTGAAGAAGCAAACAGAGCAATTAATAATATATTTACTGAAGCTGAGAAACGGAAAAAAATCAGAGAAGAAAAGAGGCTGTTTTTAAAAAATTCCGAGGAAAATAATAAATAGTTGGTATATAAATAAAAAATGATATTTTACAAAAATTCCTCTAAAAATACAAAAAGCTCTATTACCGCTACATTTATATTAAAAAAATGTAATTATTTTTTTTAATACAGTTTGAATCTTTTAATAATAGAATATAGTATTTTAAGGAAGAATTTAAAAAACTAGTTGTATGCATTTTATTTATAGGGGTAATACAAGAAAAAACTAATAGAAGGTAAATATTCAGTTAATAAATTACCTGGAAATATGAATGCAAAATTTTATATAAATTTCTGCAAAGTAAATATGTAATGTTGATACAAGATAAAACAATCGAAAAAAATTAAAACTGGAATGATATAATGATTAAATCTGTTTTAGGAATGATACTTGCAGGGGGAGAGGGGAAACGCCTTTATCCTCTGACTGATCAGAGGGCAAAACCTGCTGTCCCATTTGGGGGAAAGTTCAGGATTATTGATTTTGTCTTAAGTAATTTTGTTAATAGTGGCATCAACAGCATATTTGTATTAACACAATTCAAATCACAAAGCTTAACAGAGCATATCATTAATGGCTGGAATATTAGTTCAGCTCAAGGGAAAGGGCGTTTTATTATTCCAGTTCCTGCACAAATGCAGACAAAAGATAGAAAATGGTATTCCGGAACTGCAGATGCAATTCATCAAAATATTCATCTTATTGAAGATTTTGACCCTGATATTGTTGCAGTTTTCGGAGCAGATCATATTTATAGAATGGATGTTAGCCAAATGATCTCTTTTCATATTAAAAAAGAGGCATTAGTTACCGTTGCTGCAATTCCCGTACCAATTGAAGAAGCTTCAGAGTTCGGGGTAATTCAAATCGATGAGAATTGGAGAATTACAGGATTTCAGGAAAAACCTGAAGAGCCTACTCCTATGCCGTCTGACCCTACAAAGGCATTGGTTTCCATGGGTAATTACTCGTTTAATGCAAGAGAACTTGTTGATATCCTCAAAAAAGACTCAGCAAATAGTGATAGCTCTCATGATTTTGGAAAAGACATTCTACCATCATTAATGCATACAGGAAAACTTTATGCTTATAATTTTCATCTCAATGTTCCTGCCGGTCAGGTTGGATTGCCATGCTGGCGCGATGTAGGTGGAATTAAAGCATATTTCGAAGCTAATATGGATCTGAAGTCTCCTTCTCCTCAGTTGGATCTTTATAATACAGATTGGCCCATATATAATTACTACCTTAGTTTGCCGCCTGCTAAATTTGTTCATAATGAAGAGATAAGCCCGGATGGTCTTGCAAGAATCGGAAAAGCTATAAATTCTCTTGTGAGTGATGGATGCATTATTTCAGGCAGTTCCGTTCACGATTCTATACTGTTTAACTCCGTGCATATACACAGCTATTCAACTGTTAAAAATAGTATACTGCTGAATGATGTGGAAATTATGGAAAAATGTCGAATTAAAAATGCTATTATTGATAAACATGTTAAAGTATATCCCGGTACAGTAATTGGTTATAATAGAAAAGAAGATGAAAAGCGTTTTTTTGTTGTCGATTTAGACAAAAAAGCTGGGACTTGGCTTTCTGTTATTCCGAAAAACCGAACCGTGAAAAAACGATTGCCGTCAATGCGGTATGAAATAGGCTCTGAATAATTAAAAACTGCAATGTGCAGAGATTTTTGAAAATCAAAAAAGGAGAAATAAAAATGGCGGATGTAAAAGCTGACAATCTAAAAAGGCTTGCAGGAACTACTATTCTTATAAATTTCATCAAGAAGCATAACGCTAAATGGAATCATGAAGAATGGCTTGAACTTGTTGGGCATATCAAAAATAAAGGTTATACACCTATAGATTTTGATGCAGTTGGTATTGTCCTTGAGCAGAAAAAAGAAGCTTACCTCAGTAAAAAGAAATAATGCTGAAGCAAGTTATAAAAAAAGTTGATAAAGGTGTTCTTGGTACGGTAACTGGAACTTTCAGGAAAATTACCTTTCATAGCCATAAGAATTCTCGTTCTTCGGATCATCTGATAGTAATGAATATTCCGCATTGGCTGGCAAGGAGAGATGCCGCATATAAAACGGCTGTAAACCTGATAGATACAGTTATGGACCTTGAAACACCTGTTGAGCGTAGAGATCTCTATTTGAATATTATGAAGCTGATGGAATTGGCTATTCATGCTAATAACCGCTTTTTATTCGGTGTTCTGAAGTTAGGAAAACCTAAGGCAGAGGATCCTTTTGATTCCATTTTAGAAATAATTTTTAATACTTCTAAAGCTCTTCTGGCTCTTATGGATTCTTCTATTATCATAAGCAACGGAAAGAAAATAGACACTATTACGCGTGTTGTGACAGTGCTTCCCGACATCCCGTCATTACACAAAATCCATGAACAATCTATTCAGTCTGAATTTCAGATGAGAAGTGTGTTGAAAAGCTTAGCTGATAATTTTCAACCTCGGTTTGAAAAAGAAAAAATTCTGGAAAATAAACTTCTTCCGAAAGAAGATAAAATCAGATATGAACATTCTCTTGATGTACTACTCGAGGATATTCCAAATCATAATCTAATTACTGTTAGATTAAATAGAAAACTCATTTAAAGTTATACTTTCCACAATTATTATTCAAAATTTTCAAAATTAATTTCTAACGAGTAGAATAACTCCTGCTAATAGTAAAATTAACTCGGAGAATGTACCTGCTCCAGCTATAATTTCAGCAGTTACACCACCTGTGTTTTCCTTAATATATTTATCAAATAGCCGTAAAAGAAAATATGATAACAATAATACAGCTAAAGCTGCTGGTAGTAAACTTAGCCCGGCTGTAAATATCGAGATTACAACGGCTGAAATCCAGGGGTATTTTATTAATTCTTCTTTCTGCTCTGAATCAAAAAGAGGTTTAGCGGTTCTAATATCGTTACAGAGTGCTAATTGAGAGCGAATCAAAAATGATAGAGTATATAATATTATAATCCAATGTAGACGATCATAAAATATAAGAAGTGAAAATCCGGCGGTTTTAAGGAGGTATATGGATATAATGTAGATCTGATTGAGCTGAGCTGATCCATTTGATGCTGCTTCTACGACTGCCGCAGTCTCAAAATTAGAACATTTTGCCTTTTTTGCCTGAATAAATGCTGTCAGTGAAAAGGTATTCCCGCCTGCTATAAATATTTCTGATAATAAGTTTATTGTAATCGCTCCAATAATTGCAGACGCACTTTTAACAGGAATAAAAATATTACAGAAAAAAGCTACTGAAAATAGTAAAATCCCAACAAGAGCTCCAACCAATGGGAAAACAGCTATTATGTAAGCACTGTCAACACTTGATGTATTATTGTTTTTAAGTATTTTAGGTACAGGAAGTTCTGTTAAAAGTTCCCATGCTTCAATGAAAGCATTTATCCATTTATTTTCTGCCATTATAAAACCAGTAATTATTTTTTAAGTGGAATTCTCTCTTATACCTTAATCGCAAACTGTCATTATTCGCTAATTCTAATTAAGAAATAATAGCATAAAATGTTAAAAAAGCAAATGCAAAAGTTTTCTCATGGATAATGACAATTAAATTGAGGTTGTTGGGAAATTTAATACAATATTTAAGAATGCTTTCCTCATAAATTATATCGTATTTCTATTGAATCTTTACTCCGATTATTATCGATCTATTTTTATGTTAAAAATTATTATCAAAAGTGATAAAAATAGGTAAATGATAATATAGAGGAAAAAATGCACATAATAGAGGACGAATTAAGCACAGTTAGTGATAGTGTATATTATTATAAAGCAAAATGCTTTTAGTGTAAATGTTAGTGATAGAGTTAAAGGATGTAGTGTCTTTTAGCAGAAAAATTCAATAATGTTAATTAAAAGGAATAATGTTATGAATGCTGAAGAGAAAGATGTTAGAATAGTAAGAAAGTTAGCCGCGGATTTTTTAGAAGTTGCGGAATCGTCAAAAGAAGAAGAGAAAAGAAAACTGTGGAGTTCTCATCATTCATTAAAAAAGACAAGACCGCTAATTATTGCGGAAATCGGAATCTGGAATGCGTGGTGTCTTGAAGAGTTCGGAGATGCAAAAATGGAATGTGCTGATCCTTTTTACAGAAACTTTGAGCGTTTTTTCAAAATGCAGCTTTTTCAGCATCAAATTGGAGATGACAGGATTATTGAGCCCTGGGTAACGCTGCATGCTGTTCGCGGCGGCGGTTTTGGCTTCCTTGGTGATCCTTGGGGGTTGAGTGGGGAAATAGAAAAAACTGATGATGCCGGAGGTGCCTGGAAACACGAAGCTCCGTTAAAAGAGTGGTCCGATATGGGTAAGCTTAAAAA